>Ga0304729_1000857_pt1 | contig 21147 bp, 50 predicted proteins | sample C_131016_MF_Meta_FD_190475 | JGI IMG/M metagenome (GOLD analysis project Ga0304729, IMG submission 190475) | Freshwater microbial communities from Lake Croche, Canada to study carbon cycling - C_131016_MF_MetaG (v2) (version 2) | ecosystem: Environmental > Aquatic > Freshwater > Lake | place... | reverse complement strand
CATCAAATTCAAAAATTCGCTTAATTATCCTCAAAATTGTTGGATAAGATAGCTATAACATATAAATCATTAAATTATTAATCATATGAAATCAACATTCAGTGAATTCCACATTGCAGACAATGTGAACAACTACACTATAGAAACATTTGACAATGGTGTATTATGGCAACTAAGACTAGTAGAGAAATCTACTGGTGATATTGTAGATAGTCTTAACTTAGAGAGATCTATCATTATGAGTGGTATTCTACCTATATGGTTAGACGAGAAAGTTATTCAAAGTAAGTTTAATCGTCAAGAGTGGAGTGACGAGGCCCCTGAAGAAGCTCTTCAAATAGTTAAAGATATGTGCAATCAGCGTAATAATAGCTCTCTTAGAGAGTTCATTAACGAGCACAATACACTTCATGAAGAACATGAGGTTGTTATGCGCTGGATAGAAAATTATTAATTCATTTAAAACATTACATACAATGCGTAATATCTCTTCTTACATAATAGCAGCATTAATGCTTGTTATTCTATTCTTAGTTATACATCCTCTTAATAGTAAGAGCATACAAGTTAAAGAGTGTGATATACATATTACACAAGAAGGCACATGGGATGGGCAGCTGGTTTATACATTAGATTTTCCTGATGGTAAAGCAATGGAGCTATTGACAGCTGATGAAGTTGTTGCTGGTTTTATGTCTGGTAGATTTGATTATGAAAAATAAATAACATTCTATATGATTACATTATGTGTATTGCCCAACTTTAAGGGCACAACTAAGGAGTTTATTCAGGCTGCATTCATATGCGTTATACTAGACTCTATGTATATTGTTCCATTAATTTATTAAAAACAACATTAGTATGTTTAAAATATTAAAAGAGGGCATTCAAGCCCATCCAAAAACTGCAGCAGCTGGTCTGTCGCTAGTATTTACGCTGGTAGTTTTCTACTGGTTATTATGTAACTTCTTAATTGTTGACTAATATGAAACATTTTATAATGCTTCCTGTATATCTAGTTTTATTCATACTATCAGTAATCACTGGAGTTATATACTACTTCTATAGCTTTAATAAACTTCACTACTACAAAGGCGTGAGTTTACTAGACAAACATCTTCATTTCACTGACTGGTATAATTTTTAAGATAGTTTTTTGTTTAGTATGTGCTAAGTACGCTCTCTCACACAAAACCAAGAAGATTAAATTTTGTGAGTGTGTTGAGAGTGTAGCTGGCATGTATGTATTAAATCATTCAAATCATTTAACAATGAAAAGTAAAAAAGAATTGCTTATAAAATTTGCACCTCTTATAGAGCAAACTAAGCAAACCCCAGAATTGGTACTACAAGTACCACGCGATACAATGCTTAAATACATCTACCATCTTGGAGTAGCAGGTGAAATAGAGCTATTTAAGACACTTTCTAAGCTTGCAGCACAAAAGTATGGCTTAGGCATTCTAGATGAGCTAGAATTGCTTATAACTGACCAAGAATCACCATCTAATCTAGATAACTTAAAACAAGCGTAATATGCAATATCACATTCATCAATCAAATCCACCCCACTTCACTGAAGATGTACATCAGTATAGAGATTATGTAGGCTTTGTAGAAGCTAATAGTGTTGAAGAAGCATTTAGACTATCACAAAATGGTGAGAAGCCATGGAATGCAACCAATCCATGTAGATCTATAAGTGTGGGCGACATCATTCAAGCACCAGATGGTTTCTATATGGTGAAGGGAATTGGGTTTCAAAAACTGTCGTAAAACTTTCAATGAGCTCACCAGAGAGCTCTAAACATACCAATGTATATTGTATTATGTATTTATCTATGTTTAGAGCTCACCAGTGAGCTATATCAAAATCAAAAAATTTATATTAAACAATCAAAAACTAAAAAAGATGAAAGAAATGCTTGTTATTCTTGCAAAAACAATGACTAAAGAACAACTTGTAGAGAAACTACACGATGAAATCATTAACTACAAAGAAGCAGTGATGCTTGGTAAAGAAGGTGAAGAACTTGAGTATAGAAATGCAGCTATGCTGATGTCAGCTCAGCTGTTATTAATTAATGCAGTGCCAAAATCATCAGAAGATATTATTTCTGATTTAGGCTCAATGAAAGATGTATAACCAAAAAATAAACTCATGGAATTTATTAAACAAATACTATTTGGTGTAAAAGCAGAAGGCGAACCTATTAAAATTCCTTCACTACCATTAGAAAGAGCGTTTAATGCAAATGAATTCTATCAATGGTGCAAAGAATATGCTGTAAGTTCGCAATATCCAAAGTATAGTAGTAAATTTAACTTTTAATGCACCAATGGAGAATTCAAGACTAAATGATGGGTTTGGCATGGTTTCTAATATTGTTATTAGAGATGCCAGCCTGTCATTACGTGATAAAGCTATTTACGCTCATTTATGTACATATGCTAATGCATACACTAATGAAGTGACAGTGAGTGTAAATAAAATAGCTGATGAATGTGGTATTAACATATCTACAGTGAAACGCGCACTTGAATCTCTTGAGAGTAAACGCATTATAAGCAGATTGTATAGAGGACAAGCTTTAACTAGGCTCACAATTTTATTAAAATAATTATTAAACAAAACAAGTTTTTTTCATATGGTTTAAGCAATCGTTAAGCCTTGGTGTATCTACACTGGGGCTCTATTTTTATTAACAATTAAAATTTTATTATGACTAAAAAAGTTAAAACAAATAGTGTTTCTGATATTATAAAAGAAACAAGAATAATTGGTGACATATCTGCTACAGATTATCACAATAGCAAAAATATTAAAAGTGGTTATCTTGCTTTATCAGCATGGAGAACATCTATATCTGCTAATAAGCTTTTGTTACAACACAAAAAGATGACTGGTGATTCTACTGTTAAACGTATAAAGTAAGTTTATGCCCACTGTAGATATTCCTGATAAAGTATGTCCTCATTGTGGTGGTACTCAATGGTATCAAAATAAAGGTAGAAATTGGTGTGTTAAAAGTCGTCAAATTAATGCTAAAAAATCTTATGATAAAAGAGATAAAGAATATCAAAATGAAAAGTGTAAATTGACAAAATCTTATGAAAGACAACTTCTTAATAATAAAAAGAAAAGAGAAGAATATAGAAAAAACAATCCAATTATTAAACCGATTCCACTCACAATAGCAGAAAGATCAGCTAAATATTATGCTAAAGTAAAAGATACTGATACTTATAAACAAAAAAATAGAAGTAGAACAAGAAAGTATTATAAATTATTTTCAGAGAAAGTTAAAACTGCTTCTAATATTTATAGGTTGAATAATTTAGAAAAATGCAATTATATAAATAGACTAGCTCGCAAGCGCTACACTGAACAGTTAAATCATCTTTATATAAAAGAGTTATTATGTTATAATAATGATTTATCATTTAAAGATATACATGAAGAACTAGTCGAACTTAAACGGCAGCAGTTACAACTCTATAGAGAAATAAAGAAGCAAAAAGCTTTAATTAATTAACAATTAAAAACAATGTATATGTTTAGAGACATAACAACAAAAAAACTTATATGGGACACTGTAGCTGTAACTTTATTAGCTATGATTATGACAGCAACCCCAGTTAAGAAAATTGAATCACCTATTATATGGATACTTATAGCCATAGGAGTGGTAACCATGCTTGGTTTCCATATAGGTGAATTATTAGTCAGATATAAAAAGAAAAAAACATGAATAAAGAAAAATTAAAACTAGGTGGATGGTATACATCATCTAACTGGTCACCCACGTCTGTTTTAAAGTTTTCTCATGTTGAGAAAGGTGATCAAATACATGGTACAGAAGCTTACATAAAAAGAAAAAAAGCATGGGAAGAAACACCTATAGAACATTGTTATTGGTCTGATAGAGGAGGCTTTAGAGAAATAACAGGCAATGAGTTAATAGACTATTTGCCAGCAGGTCATGAGGATATTCCTGATGAAGCTTATGCAGGTAGATATGTAAAAGCTCTTAAAGATGGACCACATGGTATCACACCTCTTAAAAAAGGTAACTATGCTAGATTTACAAATGATGGTAATTATCTTGACCTACTTATGCCAGGTGTAGCAGCTGCTTCCATTATGTCCAAACCATGTCTTTCTGAAGAAAATGGAAAGTTTGAACTAATGCATAAAGGTTTTGTTCTTACTAAAGACTATACCAATGCTGATACAGCTCCTACTCCTGTAAAAGAAGTAAAAGAATCTTTAGTGGGTAGATACTTTAAAGCATTAAAAGATTCTCCTCAAGGTGGTTCTGTCAAAGCTGGTGAGTATGGTCTAATAACAGAAGGTAATGGAGATAAATGCATAGTAAATTTTCCATCTCAAAATCCTTATTATGTTAGCAGTTATGAAAAACATCCTGATCAGTTTGAACTTATGCCTGAAAGTTGGGCACCATCTACATCTTGCACACCAAAAACACCTGAGTCTTTAGAGGGTAGATATATCAAAGCTTTGATAGATAAACCAAATTCAGGAATGATAAAAGCTGGAGAATATGGTTTAATCACTAAAGATCTTATGGATGAATATTCAAAACTTTATGCAGATTTTCCTTCTCAAAAACATTATGGTGTGTTTGAATATTATATGCATCCACACAAATATCAATTGATGCCTAAAGGATGGACACCAGATGCTGATGTAGCTAAACCAACAGAATGGGCTCCTGGTACATATGTTGTGTTTTTAAGAGATTATGGTGGTCGTAGTAAAGGTACTGTAGCTAAAATACTTAGTGATTATAGTCATGCTTGTGTTAAAGTAGATGCACCATTTCATGAATGTAAAACTGAAATTTGTAATCTTTCTAAAGACACACAAGCTAAATGGTTTGCTACACAACAAGAAGCATTAGCTTATGCATCTGGTATTGTTATAGAAGACAAAATGAAACCAACACCATCTAAACCACCAACAGAAGAACAAAAACTCATAGAAGAAGCTAAAAGACGTTATCCTATTGGTACTAAGTTCTATCCAGCACATATTGATAGTGAAAGACAAGATGAATATTGTATTGTAACCACTAATGAATATCTTTACGAACATGATTGCATTTATGCTGTAGCAAAAAATAAATCAGAAAGTGACAGTGGTGGATATTCTACACATGCAACAGAAGGTAACACTGTATACAACAGAGTGGTGTATGATACTCAAAAAGGTTGGGCTAAAATTAGAGCTGAAAAAGCTGATGTAGAAAGCAAACCTAAAACAGCTGTTGATACATTCCTTGAATCTAATAGTTTCAAAAGAGGAGAAATCTATTATGCTAAAGAATCTGATAGATCATGGCTTATTATGTTTGATGCTATGGAACATAGTAAAACTCGTAATATTAAAGGTGTTGAGGGTAAGATGATACATAATAGAGGTGCTCTTTGTATAACAAGTTATTCTTTCCATCCTAATAGCAATCCTTGGGGATTAGATACTGATGTAACATTAATAAGAGAAGCTACAAAATCAGAGAAAGATTGGTTTCTAAAATGTGTTAAAGCTCGTAAGTATGTAGATGAAACAACACCAGATCCTGCTGATGTAGTACCAACCAGACCAACATTTGCTGATTGTATAGAAAGATTTCATCATGGAGTGCATTTCTGTAATGAGATTCTTGGTTATACATCAAGTAGAATATTGGGTATAGATAAACCACCACAACAAGGTGATTTTTTATTCTTTGCTAATGAAATTAGAATATCAAGTAGATGTCTTGATTACAAAGATGGTGGTAACTGGACCATTTGGGAAAATGGTAAATGGGCTGATATACATTGGAAATCTTCACAGGAAGATTATTATAAAGAAAAAGAAAGTGATATATTTGCTCCCAAACCTAAAGAAAGACCAAAAATAGTAGTTGTAAAAAAAGAAATTAAAAAATTAAAAACTGTTAAACAATAACAATTATGGAACAAAACACAAATGCAGCAGCTGGTATCTTAGATACAGCAACAAGTAGAGTTAAGAACATTGTAGATGTTATCTTAGCTAAATTGAATATCACAGAACGTGGTAAAATTGAGAACTTCTTCATGAAACAAAGAAGTGAGTTGAACAAAGAGATAAGAGATCTTACCAAAAACAAGAAGACTCTTATTGATGATCATCAAGATGCTGTAGAAGATCTTAATGAGAAATTAGCAGATGCTCAAGTGGAAGTGGAAGAAGCTTACACTGCTGTCACTGTAGAAGACATCTCTTCTAATGAGAAAGCTAAAGCTTTTGCTAACAACTACTGGGACAACATTGAAGTTGCAGAACAAAGAGTTGAAGGTATCAAAGATCAAATCTTAGATGCTGAAGAAGATTTTAACAATGAGATTGAAGAAATTGATACTCAAATTGATGAGAGACAAAGAAGACTAAACAAAATCTCTTAATCAAATTATATAGAAAGATTTTTTATTTTCCTGCATTCACAGGTCGAGGGGTGGTTTCTACCACTCCTCTCTTATTTTATTTAACAACAAAAATGTAGAGATTTATGAGTAATAAATCAACGAAGCGTTTTGATGGAACGCCTCAAGCAAGAACCAGAAGAGCTAATGTAATTAAAAGATTGGAATTACAACTAAAGCTAGGTGAAAAAATTATACCTGGTGGTAAAGCTGCATTAGCAATATCTGATGTAACAAGAATTGAAAAAGAATTAGAAACACTTAAAACTAGAATCTAATGGGACGTCCAGCAACTAAAGTTGTAGGTAAGATTTTTTCTACAACAAATTATGACATGTTCAAACTTAGAGTTGACAACAGACCTGTAGATGAACCAAATGTTCGTCTAATTATGAAAAGTTTCGAAATAATGGGGCAGCAGCTACCTGTAAAAGTAGATGTTAATCATATAGTGCAAGATGGTCAGCATAGACTTGAAGCTTGCAGAAGAATGGATATTCCTGTAAAATTCATCATAGATGAAGAAAGTGAATTATCTACTAAAGAATTAGCGTTATTACAAAGTACAACTAAAGGTTGGAGTAATGCTGATTATGCACATAGTTTTGCTCAAACAGAAAATGGTGAAGACTATAGACTATATAAAGAGTTTTCAGCACAATATTCAGAGTTTGGCCATTCCACTATTCTACTTTTACTTATGAACTTTAAACTTTCAAGTTCAGTGACTGAAAGAAATTTTAAAGATGGTACATTTAAGATTAAAAGTTACAATAGAGGTAAGCAAATGGCTGAAACTTTAAGAAAAATGGCGCCATTTTATGCTAATTATCACAAAAAAAGCTTTATTGTTGCATTTATTAAGATGTATGAACATAAAGATTTTGATATGGCAAGACTTATGCGTAAATTGCCTAAAAGATGTAAAGAGCTAATGGATTTCTCAAGAACTGAAGATTATCTAGATACTCTTCAAACTATTTATAACTGGAAAGAAACTAAAAAAGTTTATTTTTCGTAAATTAAAAAAACATGCAAAAATTTAAAATAGCGATTGACGCTACGTCAGAAGATGGAAAAAATATATCTCAAAATATTGATGTAGAATTAAATTGTGAAGGTGTCACTGCTTTAAGTGTATTAGTTAAGTTTTTTGAAGAAAATAAAGACTTAAAAAATCTATTTAGAGAAGCAATAGATATTCACGATTATGCAAACTTCAAGTTTGAAGAAAAAACTTCAGATGATGAAGCTGAAAAAGCAGATGAAGTGAAAGGCACTGTATTATAGAATGAATAATAAAAACCCCTATCTTTGTATAGGGGTTTTATACAGGGGAATGGGATTCATAAATTCTAAGAGATATGGGCTTTTGAACCTATGATTTTTTAAGCGTTTAAAGGGTGAGTTCAACTCTCACCTCCCTTGCAAAATTATTTATTATGGAATTTAAAGGATTTACACAATACAAACTAAATGCTGATCACACAGTGGAAAAATTAGAACCAGATGCTTTATATTATCTTGATGATAATAGAGTGGCACTAGATGAATTAGAAAACTGGAAGCTGAAAAAGCAATTTCCATTTATAGAAAAAGAAAAAGTGATAATTTCTACAGTGTTTCTAACATTTGATCATTCTTTTGGAATGAGTGAGGAGCCAGTGTTGTTTGAGACAATGATATTTGGTGGTAAACATGATGGTTATCAAACTAGATACACTACATGGGAATCAGCTAAAATGTCTCATGAACTTATTGTATCTGCAGTTAAGAGAAAAAAAGATCCAGAAAAGTTTTTATAATCTTTGGGAACAGATTTTTAAAATTTCCCACCATACAGGCGATGGCTTGGCTGTATGGTTTTTATGGGGGTGTGTTGGTATTAGATCCAGGTGTGAAGGGTTACATTACATGTAGAGATATGGCGTTGATCCTCTTTAATCTTCACGCAAAACTATAAACGACACAAACGTAGCTCGTCAAGAAGAAGGTGCAAGAATTATCAACATGGCATTTGCGAATGCTCCTGTTGCTTTAGCAGCTTAAGATTTCTTCCCCTGCCAACTTGGGTGGAACAGTAAGTTGGAAAACAATGTTTTCTTGGTTATGTCAAAACCAAGTGGTGGATGTTGTACCTAACCAGTACAGCCCTTTACTGATCAGATTACATAAGTAAGCTTATAACTGTCTACTGACTTAAGCTTAATTGAAACTCAGGGTTAATTATTTATGGTTCAGATCAACTCCTGCTTCTGTGTACAGAGTAGCTAAACATGTGAGACGTTGGTGTAATTGCTTTCATTTGGAGACACGAGTTCGACTCGATGGGTCAGCTAAGAGTAATTTTAGTAAAAAATACAGGATGAATTCAGGGAAAGCTAAAGGTGATAAACCTATGCCAATCCTGAGCCAAGCTAAAGATACATCTTTAGAAGGTGCAACGACTACTGGAGAACTATAGTGTTCTTAATAACCAGCTTGAGCGTCCTGCTCCTGAGATGTGAACTCAGGATGAAGAGATAGTCTAAGTTTTAAAGCTATGTGGATAGCTTCCTGGGAAACTAGGTTCTTGTGAATCATTCTATGATGATTTGGACATACAGAAATTACATTATTTATATCATTTTTTCCACCTTTGGAAACTGGTACAATGTGATGAATATCTCTGGTTGTTTCATTCCATCCACATAATTCACAAGGTATATCTTTAAAAATTCTTTGAAGAGTAGTAATACTGATTTTAGTATTTTGTTGTTTTGCTCTATATCCCTTGTATTTACAAGGTTTAGAACAAAATTTACTATCAGCAGTAGTAGCTTCAAAATTAGATTGACAAATTGTACAGGTACATTGGTATTTTTTCTTATTTAAATTTCTGTATGACGCAGAACAACTTATAGAACAAAATATAGCATTACCTCTTTTTGTTTCTTTACTATCAGCTTCAAAGTTTTTTTGACAATGTTTGCATTTTTGTATTACTTTCATAATACAATATACAAAACATTGTGGAGATGAACAAATAAACTTGCTCGTCACCTCCACCACAAGCCTGGAAGACAATCTTTCAGGCTTTTTTATTTATTTATTAAACAAACTTCAATGAAAAAAGGATTAAGAATTTTATTTCAAACAATATTTGTAGCTTCTATACTATTTCTAGGAGGATATATTGTTATTAGTGGTATTTATAGCTTAGCTGAATTTATAATAGGAGTGATGACAAGTGGTTTATTCTGGATAGGATTTATACTATTTGTAGCTTCTTTAGTAGGTGTAGCTTTTACAGGAGAAGAACCTTTTATTTAATAATCTAAAATAACAAGCATGGCAGAAAGTAAAATCTATTACATTGGTGATAGAGAAGAAAAAATTGATCACGACTACACTATAGAAGTGATTGAACATGATAATAGAGACACAGAATATGTGTTATCTAGAAGTAATAGTGATCATTGGTCAGAAGATCACAAAGGAGAAGAAATAATCAGACTAATAGATGATGGTAATGGATATAAATTCAATGATAAAATTGGAAAATCTGTAGATTATGCTTTATTCGCAGAATTATACATCCTATTACAATTTATTAGTAAAACTGAAAGAGATATTTACAGTGGTATTATTATTGAAAAAGGAAAAACAATTGAATTTTAACCTATGACTAAAGAAAAATTAGAAGAAGCTAAAAGTACTTATGTTTCTACTTTAAAAAGCTTTATAATAGATAATGGTGGTTTAGTACCACTCATCACTATATTTGGCGATCTTAAAAAACCTAATCCAGAAGATGAAGGTAAAACTGCAATCATTCATGTACCTATTCCAGGTAGATTCATGGAAAGTGAAGAAGGTAAACAAGTTTTTATAGATAAAGTGCTGCCAGACTTATCAGTGGAAGTCAAAAAAAACTTTATACCTGCTGCAGTAGCTTGGGCATCAGAAGCTTGGGTGAGAAGAAGTGAAGAAGGTGTCATTGAACCACCAGATAACTGGAAAGATATGCCAGTGGAACAAGAAGTGGTGATATTCACTATGGAAAGCAAATATGGCTGCTCAACATACATATATGAGATAGATAGGTCAAGCCCCCCAAAAGTAAATGAAGATGGTGAACTGGTTAATGGTATCGATTTAACACTAATTACTGAGGACAATGACTCACAAATGCAAGGTAGATTTACAGGATTATTTAAAATATTCGAGGATTAAAAATTATATAAATGGGTTTATTAGATTATATAACTAGCTCTAATACTAAAAAACTTGAGAGCAAAATTAGCAAATTAGAAAAACAACTAGAAATTTGTAATCAAAATCTTATAGAAAAACAAAAACACATTGATAGGACAAATGCCTATTGGAAGAAAAAAGTCTTTGCTTTAAGATCACAAATAGATAAAAATTAAGAATTATAGCTCTATTATCCAAATAATTTATAAAACATCTACTATTTAATGTATATTTATACATAGCTTTATAGTATATAAGTAGAAAAATGTTATATCAATTACCTAATGGAAGAGTGGTAGAAATGAGTACTGAGCAATTCGTAGAAATGACTGATGAAGAGCTTGAGTATCTAATTGCCTATAATTACGGGGACGTTATAGAAAACCCATGGCAGAATTCTGTTCTTAGCAAACAACCTCCTATAGAAATAGATGATTATGTATTGCCAGATCTCACAGAGATACCTGATGATGACAAAATCAACTTCACTGATATAGACTTCGACAACGAAGACTATTAACAATTAATCAAATACAATTCAAATTATAAGCTCCCGCTGTTGGGAGCTTTTTTTATTTCAAATCAAAAATCAAACAAGATGAATTTAAAAGTAAGAGTAACTGCAGACGAAAATGGCAATGTAATTGGCATCTCTAAGAACAATCCAGAATTTGGGTATTTGCGTATAGAGCAAATAGCGCCAACAGTAAATGAAAAAGGTTGGGTTTCTATTGGTAAAAGATCTTCTCTTATCAAAGGTAAGGTGGAAGATTTGCAGCTGTTAAATTACAGCGAAGGACAAGAACTACCTGGCCAGATAGTGATTAAAGAATCATTTATACCATTCAATCCAATCAATCCAGATAGAGATCTTAAAATTGCTGGGTCTACAGGTGTTATCTGTCGTGTTGGTGATGAACCAATCTATAGACAAACAATCTATACAACCAATCCTACAGCTTATGATGAGTTAATTGCTCATGATAACACTGATGAGATTAAAGAAGTGCAAGCAGCGCAAAAAGCTATGCAGTCATTTAGAGTGGGAAAACCATCCACTTTAAGAACTGAAGCAATTCTGTAGAATTTTATATACACAGGGCTGGTAGCAATATCAGCCCTATTTTTTATACTAAAAACACAATCAAAAAGAATGAAAAATTCAAACAAAACAATTTCTTCAAACTCTAAAGGTATAACTATTACATTTGGAGACGTAAATAAACACCAGTTTATCTACTACAATAGTAACTCTGAAGTTGCTAAATTAGCTCAAAGAGAAGATAATCGTCAAAGATATCAAGTGTTTGAACAACCAGAGTTTAATCGCATTCAAAAGCAGATTTATACTCAGGCAGTGTATGGTCTTAAAGCATATAAAAATGAAGAAATTATGTTAATGGAACCAAAAAATATTGAAGAGATTAAACATGTACACAACAAAGCTAAAGTGATTATTAACAACTACAAACAAGAAGTGGCCAGCAGATTAGCTGATAGTTTCTTAATGAAGATGTTTCCTAATTCACCAGTGATAAAGCAAATGTTGGGAATACAAGGTGCTGACTCAGCTCTTGGTACATCTTTATCATTTAAAGACTTAAAGATTACACCTACAATGATGGCTAAAAAGCTTGTAGAGTTTAGTGTATTACCAAAAAACTTTTTTCAATTAGCATGATAACACCAAAACTAAAAATGTGTGCAGGTTGTAAACAACCCAAACACATCTGGAAGTCTCATGGGAAAGAAAAACTATGCCAAAGCTGCTGGGATAACATCCAGCAGCCTAAAGGCATAGCTAAATCTACTACCAAGATAGCTCCTATTAGTAAGAAAAAGAAAGAAGAACTATCTGTATACAGTAAGCTTAGAGAAGCTTTTCTTGTAGCTAAGCCTCATTGTGAAGCTAAGCTTGTAGGATGTACTGGATTAGCTAGTGACGTACACCACTCCAAAGGTAGAGTGGGTGATAATTTATTAAAAGTTGGGACCTGGAAAGCTCTTTGTAGAAACTGCCACACTTATGTGGAGCTTCATCCTGAAGAAGCTAAAGAACTAGGCCTTAGTGAATCACGTTTAAACAAAGAAGATGAATAAGATACAAGAGGAAGATATTTGGGATAAAGCTATAAAAGAATATAAACACATAGGTTATTATACAACATACTACCAAGATTTAATTGCTTATATTAAACAACATTACACACTAATAAAGAAATAGTATTATGAATAAGATACAAGAAGAACATTGGGAAGAAATCCCTATGTCTTATAATATGGATGAAAAGTTAAATAATCATTTTGACATAACCATAAAGCACATGAAAGGATTTGCTGAATGGACTTATAGAAGATATATTCAAATCCCAAGTAATAAATGGAGAATATCTGACATCAATATACCTGAACGTCATGATATAGACTACACCACAGAACAACTTATTGAAGAATACATAAAACAATTATAAATTATGAAAAGTAAATTATACGCTAAAATTGCGTTCTACACATTATTGATAGGTTGGTTTCCTTTTATGTGGATAGCTGCTTTTGCATCATGGAATAGAGAGTTTGGACTATTTGTATTATTTGTAGGTATGGCTATATGTGGTTGTGCTTCATTGTTAGTTTTACCTATTACAGAGAATAATGATTTGTTTAAAAGCATTGACCAATTGGAAGAAGAACGTTATAAATATTATGAAGCTACAAAACGTTTAGAAAAAAAAATAAAACAATTATAACATGACAGAACAATTTGCAAATTATAAACAATCCTTAGCACTTAAACAACTTGGTTTTGATGAACCTTGTTTTGGTGGATGGGATTATAAACAAAAGTGGTATTATCATCCTGATTCAGATATTAAAGTTGATGCACCACTTAAACAACAAGTGTTTGAATGGTTTAGGAAATATCATAAACTAATGGTAGGAGCATTCCAACCAATGGAGGATACTACTGATGAAGTTAAAGGCTATTACTTTGAAATTGGAATAGTTGGTAACTTATCTGAAATAGACAGAACCACTACTTTTGATACTTTTGAAGAAGCTGAATCAGCTTGTATAGATACTCTTATTCATATTGTTAAAACTAAATAACAAATGAAACTACAAGAACAAGGGTTAATCTCACTAGAGTGGTTGGATAAGAAAATAGAAGAATATGCTAATTATGATGAAGCATGGTTAATTTCAGTTCATGCTCCAAAAGTTAGATTATTAGAACAAGTTAAAAAGCAACTTATATCTCCTATACCTTTAGCTGAAAAGATATGGGATGAAAGTAAATGTAGTTGGGTAAAAGAAAAGAATAATCATTCAGATTCAGAACTTTGGTTTAAAGAACATAAACAAACATTCCTTAATTCAGATATTAAAATAAATTAGATATGAAAATAGAAATCAACGAAGATGGTACAGTTACCATAGATGGTAAAGTAATGGTAGAGCAACAAAGTGATGCAGTTGCAGCACCTACTAAAACCAAGCTGCAAGAAGCTAGGGAAAGATATCCTGTGGGAACTAAAGTAAAATCAATGTGTACTGATAAAGTAGAAATTATATCAGAGTATAATTGTTGCGATAAAATAAATGATGAACGGAATATTTATTTGACTTATAATAATTGGGCTGGGGGTGTTCTATCTGTAAAAGTATATGACACATCAACTGACACATGGGCAGAAATAGTAACAGAACCATTGCATCCTACTATTGAGGATATATATGATAGTGTTAAACCTATTTTTTGGGTAGATAGTAACGGAGTTATTGAAGAGAGTTCTTATCATGTTTATAGTAGATGTAAAGATTCAGTTGCCACCAAAGAAGATGCAGAGTATATACTAGCTACAATGCAGCTAATAAATATAGCTAACTACTATAATGCTAAGTATCCTAGTGAAAACAGAACAACAAGCAAAATACACATAGGCGAAGATTACTATGAATTTGGATGGGTTAGATTTTCACTATCAGCAGCCAAAGAAGCACTATCTAATCCTAATGTAGGGGAGGTGCTGCAAAAATATTTTAGAATTAAATAAATAGAAGTTATGGAAATAGAAGAATATTTAAAATTCTTAAAATTAAGAATTAGGAATTTATCAGCTTTTAAACCGCCTAATAGAAAGCCTAAAGTAAAACTAAAGAAGATGAAAAAGGCAATTAATGAAGCAGCTAAAAGATTGACAAAAGCAGAAATAGAAAAATATTTTAACCAAACAAACTAAAGGTATATGACAATATGGATAAATGGCATTATACATGAAGTGCCTAAACCTAAAAATCAATTAATAATCAAATAAAACAACATGAACAGAATAATAAAATTCAGAGCATTAAAAGACGATATAAGTAATTTCAATTTTGTATATGGAAGTTTAATTTATGACAAACAAGGAAATCCTAGAATAACAGAAGATAACGGGAATACATATCATACTTGCAAAAAAAGCACAGTAGGGCAATTTACTGGGCTAAAGGATTGCAAAGGAGTTGATATTTATGAGGGGGATTTGTGTACCGTAACAAATCCTTACAATGGAAAAACTGCTATAGGAAGTTCAATCGTTATATTATCTTATGAATATGTAGGAGGTTGGGTATTAACATCTGACGGTAAAGACAGATTAAATATTAGTAGCAGAACGAATAGCATTGAAGTAATAGGAAACATTCACAACAAATAAAACAACATGAAACAAGAATATATAATAGTCAATAAGACTAAGCTATTAGAGGAATATACAAAACAAAAAGAAATATTAGAAAAAAGACTATCCCCTTTATCCAATGCAACAGTAGAGGAAATTAGTTCAGTCAATTCAGTAGTAGCAACTTTAGCTTATTGTATGAATAATTCCACTCCATTAGAACCTATTGTAAGTGATGCTCTAACAAATGGTATAAATATAGCTTCTCTTAGTAGTACTGTTTTGGAAGGTAATGAAGAATATTCAGCAGAGGTCAAATATGATGAAAAAGATATTGTTTTTTATAAACAAGAATACATTAACAATCTTAAATTAGATATATGACTAAAGAACAAATAGAAGCATTAGCAGCTACAAGATACCCAATATCTGATAATGTATCAGACAATGATAAAAATACATTAGAAATGTTTAGAAGGATATATTTAGAAGGACTAACTAAAGCATCTGAATTACTATATAGTGAAGAACAGATGAAAAAAGCATATTATAAAGGTTATAAATTAGGTGTAACTAGTGATTATAATATGACATTTGAACAGTATTTACAATCACTTAAACAACAAGGATAATGGATATACAAGACTTAAATAAGCTACACCCAGCAGTAGCCTGTGTATTAATCATAGCTGTAGCAGCTACTGTATGTTTTATAATTTATCAATCTTGGAAAACAATAAGAGAAAATAGTTAACAATGACAAAAAGAAGAAACCTTAGTGGTATATACATTTTCTACAAGTTTGAAGATGAAGACAGAAGAGAGCCTACGTGCTTTGAAGACTGTCCTATAGAAAAACAAGATGAGTGGTTAAGCTCTCTTGATCCAGAAGCAGTTAAAAACCTGGCTAAACAATTAGCTGGTACAATAAAAGAAATTGGTGATCAACTAGACCTTGTAAGAGGAGATAGTACAACTGAAGATGATGAGTATTAAAATACCAACAGCAGAAGAGTTTATAAAATCTACTGAATTAGTAGTTAAATATGATGATACACAAGGATGTGTATTAGAAGAAGAACTTCGTCATGTATTGATAAATTTTGCTAAATTACACGTAGAAGCAGCATTAAAAGCAGCAAGTGAAAAAGCAGTAGTACATGCAGATGAAGGAGGATATAGTGAATTTGTAGATGAACAATCTATTTTACAATCCTATTTATTAACTAATATCAAATAATTATGAACAAGCTTGTATTAAAAGTAGGAGATAAAATAAAATCTCCACAATTTAAATATGTAAGAGACAACCACTTTGATTATCAGCACTACTGGTATAATCCAGATGGTAGTTGGAGTAAGAATGTCATACCAAGAGAACAAATGATGGGCACTATACATGATGATGAATCTAATAGTGAAGCCATCTTTGAAGTGGTAGCAGTACAACAAATTGGTGCTGGCAGAATCCATAGTGATATAATGGATAGTTATGAAGTATACTCAGTGAAGAAAGTGGGTGATGACACCTATCCAATACTTGAGATAGCTACTAATGGTAGTATAGACAGAAGACATTTTCCAAAGGATTTAATTGAAGTGGTATGACACTAGGGCAATTAAAAGAACGAGTTGATTATGCTATAGAACAGCATGAGAAAAACTCAGAGCTTATGGTTTGTATTCCTAACAACAAAGGTGGAATGGGTGGCACTCAAGTCACTGGAGTAGCTAATGCAAGAAAAGGTTTTGATTGGGACAATGGTAAATTCATCATACACCCAGAAGTACCTATGGTTGAACAAGTAAAACAATAACTTATGTGGGCAGTAGATCCAAGTCTTGAGTCAGATGGCGACTCATTAAAAAGTCAAGAAGAAAGCTATAGTCCATACTGTCCAATATGCAGTAGCTGTGGTGAAGAAGGTTGCTGCAGCCCAATTATGTGTGAGCAGCATCCTGATGGTCACTACTGTAAAAGTAATTTAACTCATTTACAGTTTGCTTATCACATGCATACTTGGTTTATCAATAACTTCTTTAAACAACTACCTGAAGATGTCAAAAAGAAGTATGATGAAGAGTGGAATAAAGCCTGGGATGAATTTTATAAACCAAAACCAAAAGAAGATGACTGAAAGTGATATATTTTCATTAGCAAAAGCACTACACCACATCAATATAGCTAAAGACTATTTTGAAGTGGTAAAAATAACAGCCCATAGTAGTTTAAAAAACACATTCAATGGGTATATAAACAAATGCAACTTTATATTAGGTGACATCAACAGTAAATTAGGTGATAATACTCGTTTAATCTTTAAAGAAGAGATGAGTGATTCATTAAGCTTTGATCATATACATAATCAGCTTATAATGCTCAACAATGAACAACGAGGACATGTAGAAGAAATTGTAGATGCTCTCGTAAAAGGAAAAATTGTAGAAATCAAAATTGAATAACAATGAATATTGAAAATGTTAAGACAATTGCAAGTGTTACTAAAGTGGTAGAATACATGTGGGAAGATCAAAAGAAAGACTTTGAAACTACGTATAACGTAGAAGTTAAAGATCTTGCCATTATGATTAAGAAAGCTGAACAAAACAACTGGACTGGTCATATATTCTACAACCTTATGGTAATTAAGAACTGTAAATTTTATAAACGATGATACCAGGATTAAATCCCAATGATGTAGCAAATAGTTTAGTAAATGATTTATACAATAACATGTATACTGATATACATGCTTATCAAACTATATTCAAGTTTAATAGGCCAACTATACCTGCGTTTAAAGCAAGTTTGCTAGATAAAGTAAAACAGTTGGTTACACTAAATGTAACCACTATACAAAATCTATTTGATGGTGGTACAGAAGAATGGAATTTTCTTAGAGATGTATTAATAATAATACCCACTATACAAATACCCATTTAATATGTCGCATCCTTATCACCACTCATTGTCATCAGCTAAGAAGCATGGTGGCAAATGGGAAGATTATATAAAAATTCACGATTGGTTCGATGAAACTAAGAAATCATATCCAGATATGAGACACAGGGCCCTCAGACATCATGCTGAAGGTATATTCTGGTGTGAACAAATATTTGGAACAGTGATTGTAAACAGTGATGGTAAGTGTATACCAACCAGAGTGTTAGGAGAGCAGCATTTGCTTGAAGACATAGGATGGATACCAACCATTAAAGATTACCTGGATAATATGACCATAACCAATTGGATGGTTAAACCAGGTGAAGGTAGAAAAATGTTAAAAGAAATCAAAGAAGAAAAATTAGATTATGAAAGAAGTTAAAGAATTATCAGTTATAGAATGGTGTGACCAGCAGGTTGCAGATGGTCATGAGTTAAAACTAATATGGGATGGTGGTAAAAAATAATTTCTAAATTCATAATTTATTTAGTTGGAGAATAACTACAAAGGTTGTATATTATATTATAAACCTAATAGTTATGAATCAAAACATTTTTAAAACAATAGACACTGAAGAAAAAGCTTATTGGTTAGGCTTCATCTATGCTGATGGTTCAGTAGATAGTAGACATAAAAGATTAAAAGTAACTTTATCAATTGTAGATGAATATCATTTACTAAAGCTTCAAAAGTTTTTAGAACATGATAAACCTTTATATAAATATGAAGAAAAAACTTTTAATCTCAACTCTGATTATTTATGCAAACCTCAAATAGAACTTTGTGTTTATAGTGTAGAATTATTTAATTCTTTACAAGTATTTGGTATTGTACCAAATAAAACTTATAATTTTTGTCTAGATATATCCACTATACCAGAACATCTACATAAACATTTTTGGAGAGGTATGATTGATGGAGATGGATGTTTAGTAGCAACAGATAAATCTAGAGTATTACAGTTAACTGGAAACAAGGAAACTTGCAAAATGTTTTTAGATCATGTTAAACAACATTTTAATACTAATGTTTCAATACTACCTGATGGTAATGTATTTACAGTAAGATTTTCTAAAACTCTAGCAGGTAAAATTGCTAAATATTTTTATGAAGATTCTATAATACACTTAAAACGTAAGTATGAAAAAGCCATGACAATAACAGGTTTTGAAAATCCTGTTGTAAAAACACCTATAACTGTTATACATATGGGTATTTTTAAGTTACACTATGATTCAATTAAAAGTTTTTGTAAAGAATATAATTTAAACTATAAAAATGTTTACTATGCTTATAAAAAACATGGTTACTATTTAGATTATGAATTTATCGTTGCCACCTAATTCTGTTAAACGGGGAAACTCCTTAGTGAAAAGGACAATCCCGTGCTAAACCTTTTAGAAATAAAAGAAAATGCCTAACGACTAGAAGTGATGCTTACCAGGTGCTGCTGAAGCTATAATTCTTCCACGAAAGCAGAACTTATAATATATGCACTATTATAAGAAGAGATAGTCTGAGCTGTAGCTATATATAAAACTACAGAAATAAAGGATAAAGAACCTTTATGATAACATAATGAACGATTCAGGATGGGTGAGTCTTGAAATAGATGGTCAAGATGCTAGTGAACAACCACATACAGACATTCTTGTAAGTAAGATGTATGATGAATTAGATTATGGATCTTGGGCAGGAGAGTTTTCTGCTAGTGGTGAAGCCACATATGATCCAAAAACTAAATCATTTGTAGGAATTGACCACTACTCAGAAGATGATCGTTTGATACATAGTTGTAAGATTAAACTAACACTACCTGATAACATTTGGTTTGATAGTCTTGAAATACAAATTGAAGACGAAGGAACAATTGAATCAGCATTTATTATTAAGAATGGTTTTCTCACTGAAGAACATGAAGAAGCTTTAGAAGCACTTAATCAAAAACTTAGAACAGATGTTAATGAAGAAATTGATGAATTTGTTAAAAGCAATTCTGATATAGAGTATAGGGAAGTGTGGCAAAATATCAGAATAAACTATGATGAGTTCATTCACAAAGGAGATGTTCGTGAATACATTATGAAATTCATTGATATTGGTACATATAATACCACTAATAATGATATTTATTTAGATTTAAAAGATTTATTTGATGAGTCAGAAGATTAATTATGATATACATACGTTTATCGTAGGTGGTAGAAATAGCTTCACTTTATCTGAAGCTTTAAGACTTTGGAAGAGTAAATATCCAGAGTTTATAGATTTTAAAAAAGATGTTATAACTCACAAAAGTTTAGAAGATTTTGGTATATTTGTAAGCGAGTGTTGGGATGATATAATTCCAGTGACAGTACAAGAAGCATTAGCTATTGAAAACACTGAAATTAGAAGAACCTACTTTGATTGCATAGGTGTAGAAAAACTATTTAAAGATCTTCAACCAACGCAAATAGACAAACAAGTTATTAAGAAGAAAAGACATAAATGGGATGATCAAAACAACCAAGAAGTCTATGAATTTGAAGATGTCTATGAGCTTTATAAAATAGATGGAGAGAAACTATTTAAAAGTGATAGATGGGGAAGATCTGTTGATGATGTTTTTGCTGTAAGATGCTGGTGTACAACAACTAATAGAGAATATTGGTTGTATGTAACTAGAGAAGCAGCAATTAATCAAAGATGGGTTATACCTAATGAAACTGGAGATCCTGATGCTGTAAGAGCAATAGCCTGGACAATAAGACTGGATGTAAGTAATCCAGAAAAGATTTATAGACAAGGTGATATCATAGTGGCCAAACTATCAGAAACAAGTGAAA
>Ga0304729_1000856_pt1 | contig 21161 bp, 22 predicted proteins | sample C_131016_MF_Meta_FD_190475 | JGI IMG/M metagenome (GOLD analysis project Ga0304729, IMG submission 190475) | Freshwater microbial communities from Lake Croche, Canada to study carbon cycling - C_131016_MF_MetaG (v2) (version 2) | ecosystem: Environmental > Aquatic > Freshwater > Lake | place... | reverse complement strand
ACGATGTCTATAAGATTTTCATTTCCACAGAGGCGGCACTTTGAAATTCGGTGAATCTTCATGAAATTTTTAGGAGTAGATTTTTAACTGCTGATAATGTCCGTACCAAGCAATGGGATCATTCTTATCCATACAGTCACCATCTATCAGCATGGTATTTTTAACTGTTTCATCCCGAACAATGAAAGCCTGAATGTGATTTGTGTCGAAATTGTCATGAGCTTCCGCATGTCATTTTCTGTCTCTCCAAGGTTACCCGCTGTCTCATCCGCTGGCATGGAGGCCGAGTCGGGGCTCCTTCTCCAGAACGACGACGGAGGCCTTAGGATGAACCCGCCTCAGCTCTCTAGCCACACTGACCCCGATGATTCCGATACCGATGATCAGAAAGTCGGTTGTTTGTGCCGCCATCTGACTTCAGTCGATGTTACCCAAATCACTGATGCGGGTGCCAAGGCCGCCCGCTAGAATAACGCATTTCATGATGTGCTTTAGTAACCCTTAAGACGTTGTCTGGGAAGCCCCTAAAAAACAGCCGGTTGAGAGGAGGCTCTAAGGATGGGTCTTAATCCAGGGATTAATGAGTTTAATCCCTGCCGTCTCAAAATCAGCGGTGTTTCTCGTTACAAGTGTCATTCTATGTACCAGAGCGGTCGCGGCAATCAGGCTGTCACGGAAGGGTTTAGGGTCCGGAACATGAATCGCCGCGCTTCGAGCTGCCACCATGGCATCAACTGGAAGAACCCTATCCTCAAATGTGGGCCAGACACTCTCGTTAAGCCATGCCCTAAGCACAGCCCCTTTTTTAGAATCACGTCTCTCTGCCAACAATACTCCAACCTCAAGCTCCTGTATGGTGATGGCCGAAATATACAGTTCTGAAGCCTCAATCCTGGACGCCCATTTTTTGACATGCCCATCGGCTTTCCCACTACGGATTTTCCGCAGTTCGGAAACAACATTCGTATCAAGCAGATACATCAGGAGAGATCTGCGGGTCGTGCCAATTCCTTGGAAACCGGTATCTCCATCTCAATATTTTCCACACTAGGCATCGCCAGCAAATCAGCGATGCTCACCCTTTTACCCAATACTCTTTGGTAGTCCCTGATTGACAAAAGCACATGCGCGGGTTTTCCCCTGTCGGTAATAAAAACCGGGCCCGACTGGGCGGCTTTTTTTGCCCGACTGGTATCCTGATTAAATGTGCGGCTGGAGAGCGTAGTGATTGGCATGTATCAACATTTCTACATTTTTTGGCTGAAGTCAACTTTTAGGCGGTTTCCTGCAGTTTTATCTCCCCCTGTGGATCTGCCCAAAATGGGCATTATGGGTACTCGGTTTCACAACCGGTCAATCTCGCTCAACTTTCGTATCCATTCCCTTCAGGGATAACCATGGCGACTGTAAATCCTGATACTCGGCGATTTGAGATCGAGTGATTTCCAGCGGGGTAACTGCTTTATGGTACACCTGATCATACCAGGTCACGGTCCGCTTGATCGTTGTGGCGAAATCCCATTTCGGTTTCCAGCCGAGTAGCCGCGAGGCTTTCTCAATCGAGAGGTTTAGAAGCGTGGCTTCGTGAGGCGCCCCTGACGGGGCGAGTTGAAGCATGGAGTTCAAGTTGAAGGGGAGAGGAACTGCGGACGTAGATCAATTATAAGTTGTTGGTTGGTAGCTCCAAGTGGAAGTGTGAGGGGGGATAAAAAACAGCAGCTTGAGGGAGAGGGTGAATTGGGCCTAATCCTTCCACTCATTGCCGGGCATGATGCGATGCATGAACTGATCGAAAAGGGGTACCGTGAATGCCGTATCTCCGTGGTTGGGACTCCAGATCATCCCCTTTGATATTAGTTGAGCACGAGTGGGCCCCAAGGAGGTAACAGATCGCTTGAGCTTCGCTGTAATATCGCCGGAGCGATGAGGCCCTGGACCAAGATCAGCCATGGCACGCAGGTATTTTTTCTCCAACGGAGTGAGTCGGTCAAAGCGAACAAGAAAGAAACTTTCGTCTAATGCTGCTATCACGGATGCAGTTGCTTGCTCGACATCCGCAATGCGGATTGGTGAGGACTCCGCTGTCTTCCATGCATGCTTGCCCCATTCTTGAAGGAAGTAGGGGTACCCCTGTGTCTTCTGGACGATTGATTCGAGAGCATCTGGGTCAAAAGTCACATGCTGGTCGTGTGCAGGCTTGCTAATCGCCTCGGCTGCCGCTGAGGGAATAAGCGGACCAATTTCAGGGAAATCGAATAGACGCTCTGAGTAGGATTTTGCATCGCCCATGCGTCCCCGGAGCTGAGGAAGTCCCGCCCCGATCAGAAGTAACGGAAGACGTCTTTGGGTGCAGCGATGGAGCGCAGTAATAAGAGCTGAAAGCTCCTCTTCCTTCACATACTGAAGCTCGTCGATGAAAAGGATGATTGCTGTATCGGCTGCCTTTGCTGCCTCCCCCACCACCTCCATGAGCGCCACCAAGTCATGATCCAAGTCACCATTGTCTGCAAGTCCCGGCTCGGGGTCGTAGTCAAAGCCAACTTCGAGATCCTGGAACTTTACCTTGAGGGCCTTTGCAAACCCCGCCAACCCACGAAGTGCCCGTTGAGAAAGGAGTTTTGCCTTTTCATTAAGTGATAATCTGAGGAGTGATTGCCTCAGCTGGGGGGCGAGAAGTGCCGGAAGCGAGCGTTTCTCAGGTGCCTCAATGCGAAGCGTTTGTATGCCAAGATTCTCTGCATCCTCGCGCATACGATCCAGCAGTACCGTCTTTCCAACACCACGGAGCCCCACCATAAGGATGCTTTTGGTGGGCATTCCATGGCGGGTACGCTCAATGGCTATCCGAACCTGCTCACGAAGTGCATCACGACCTACAAGTTCAGGGGGCTGGGTTCCCGCTCCAGGAGCATAGGGGTTAAAAATGGGGTTCACAAAGAAAATGTTACATCAGTTTTAGTATAATTACAATTTCTTTATAAAGCATGTAATTTCTATCAAACTGCCTTATCTACCCTTATATTCGGCTGTTTGGGATCGGCTGACTTCAAGCGGGGCGGCGGTTCCGGCATGAACCCGTGCATACCAGGCAACTGTCTTTGAGATCGTTTCTCCTCAAATGCCCACTTGGGTTTCCAGTCGAGCAATCGAGAAGCTTTTGCAATAGAAAGATTCAAGAGCGTGGCTTCGTGAGGCGCCCCTGACGGGCCGAGATGCAGCATGGAGTTCAAGTTGAAGGCAAAGCACAGTTCCGCTGTTGAGATATTGATGATCAGCAGACACAGATTGTTAAGAGGTTGAGAGGCGGAAGCAGATAGGTTGGGTTTTGCGTAAAGTTCAAGGCTATCGCTTTTGGCTCATGCAGCAAAAGGTTCAAAAAGAGATTCTACTTCGGCGGCACGAGCCTCGGATAATTTCGCCTCCTCCGCAAAATTCTTCCAGTTCTCACACGCGGCCACAACTTCAGCAAGGATGGCAGCCACCTTTGCCGATGGCAGCCCCTCCCCGGCAGCAAATGATACCAAGTCCCGGTGACTGATACCGCTTTGCTTTCCTCCCAGCGCTAGCTCGTGCAGGAACTGCCCGGCCCCTCCTCTTCCCCTTGCGTGGATCAGATCGTAAGCGGGTGAGAGACGCCAACCGTTCTCATCAAAGAGGAAGGCATGATTTTTAGCATGATCGTCCCGCACACCGGCGTAAAAATTAAAGGCCATGCGACGGAAGAGTTCCAACTCAGTATTTTTGTCCCTGGTAAGAGCACTCCCCAAGCGAAACAGGTCGCGATAATCAGAACCGTAGACATTGAAATCACGGTGTAACAACCCGGCCATCGAGTGAACATGGATCTTCTTGCCGCCCTCCCGATCGAAGCGCTTGATGGCAAAATGGGAAGTTCCCTCTTGGGAAATCAGCCGTACTTCCGGAACATCAATCCCCGCGGCCGCGGCCATTCGAAAGTAGGCATATTCATGTTTGCAATACTCCTTCAAGGCGTCAGTCTCAATTTTGAGTAACCATTCGTCGAAGTCAGCAGGGATATCATGAGCGCGAGCAATCACGAGATCCGGCTTTTCCCGATTAATGCCGATGAGCATTTTCGGCCGGGCGCCTCCAGCCGAGGTGCCAGACTCCAAAAGTTCGGGTAGAATATTCTGATAGTGACCAACGAGGATCTCTCGTGCGTCACGGGCTATCCTCAGCAAATCCAATGTCCTGATTGTTGTGGGTTCCCTCTCGGAGCTGTCAGGCTCGTAGGTCAGTGCCCCCATGCCGTGGGAACCAACCCAGCACAACTTTTCCAAGGGACTTAGGTGGTCGGCATTGATCCCTTGTTTCTCCAAGCGCGCTTTCAGGACACCCTGACCCCATTTATCAGGCAAGGAATCGTAGAAGAGTCCAGGCAGGCGTTCAAACGCCTCATTATTATGAAACTGCAACCGCCCGTGAAGAGGCAACTGGATAGGAGAGAGTTGGATGCCAGTTGGCACAAACGAACTGTCGTACTGAAAATAGATACGCCCATCGCTCGCGCCATCATCGAGTGCGCCAAGGATACGATCCTCGTATTTTACATGAATCCTCATGGCCTAGCCCTCAGCCTTGTTTTCCTTACACGAATCAAGTCATCAAGATTTTCTGAAGGGGGAGGTTGGATCATCTCGTCCAATTGATCCTTGAAGCCAAGCACATTAGCCACTGACACAAACTGCGAGAGAGAAAGGCGCCCTGCTTTTTCAAAGACCTTGTATGTGGGGAGTGGAACTAATGAACGTGCGGCAACCTGAGCCTGGGTCAGGTTCTGCTGCAACCTTATCCGTCGAACACGCGCAGCGAGTCCGCTCAACACTTCTGAATCAGTTTTTAGAGATATACCCATATCTTTTATGTCTATTTATTTGATACAAAATATACCCACATATCCCTTGTGTGTCAATCGACAGAAGCGAGAAATGCCTCAAAAATTGACAGACGGTTGTTGCCATTGCAGAAGACTGGCAAGAGACCAAAGGGATACTGACCGACATGGAAGCATGGAAGGATCTGGGTAAAGGATTTCTCCGAACTGACCCAATCCTGAAGAATTTCTTTGGTGATAAAAACGATGATGAAGAGATTGCCCGGATGAGAAAAAACAAGGGGGGCGCTGACTCTTCCGCAATCTTCCTCGCTCCCAGCCCCGCAGCCGGAGCGACCAAGAACTAATCCAAGGGATGAGTCACTTTCAGTCCCGGATAGCGGGTGAATCCACGATCCAAGGTGACCCATTCACATCCGGTCTCGATCGCCAGGGCAGCATGATAGGCGTCTGGAAGCATGTTGCCACGGGCTTCCGCCTTGCTGCACAGATCCGTGAAAATCTTCCAGTGCTTGTCTCCGGGGGAAAAAATTCTGACTCCTTCGAGATTCCTGAATGATTCCACGAATTCCAGGGCCAGAGAAAGAGGCGTCGGCTTCTGAAATACCTTCGGATGAGTGACAACACGGATGCATCCGCTCAGGATCAACTCGGAAACGGCAACACCCTCCGGTGAGTCCAGAGCCTCAAGGAGCCACTCCTTGATTTTCGTATGCCTTTCGCTGTCCTCACGATGCGCATGGACAAGAATGTTGACGTCCAGCAATCTCATTCGGCCTCCATCACGCGGAGGAGATCGCTTGATGAATCAAGATCCACCCCGTCCCTGAGTCCCGATCCGAGATAGGTGACTAAGGAGGGACGAGATGGTTTCCCGGATTCCTTGGGGCGAGGCATCAGTGTTTTCCTGAGGCAATCCTCGATCACCTGCCCAAGGGAGACTTTCCTTTCATGGGATGCCTTCTTGGCCACCTCAAGCAAGGTGTCGGAAATGCTAATTGTCGTTCTCATGCATCAGATCATCATGCGATAGCATCACGATGTCAATTCTCTCGCTGAAGGAAAACGCCCAAATGCTCTTCAGCGGCCGTCATGGGATTTATACCAATCACCATCAGAAATGACACTCGATGGCTGGTTGTTTTTGGCGTGTAGCATTGTTGTCATCGCTCTGGTTTCCTGAAGGTAGCCATCACTCTTTCTCCGCGCCACCCACCAAAACTCCTTCGCCGCTAGAGCATTTCTTCCTGTGATTGGTATTATTCAACGCTTCCCTAACCTGCTCTTCCCTTTCGCAGGTTTCATCACTTTCATCTTCGAAATTCGGGTTTAATCGGGCAACCAGCCCGGATTGGTCTCCAAGGAGATATTTGAAACCCGCGAGCTGATCTTTTCCGAAGGAGCCCCCATCCCCAGAAGATATCCGCGGGTTCCACCAATGTCATCTAAAACGCTCTCCAGACGCCTTGCATCATGGGGGTTTGTTCCGCTGTTCGACTTGACCTCAATCGCGATGCGTTCGTTGCCACGATCCATAATCAGGTCGGCTTCGTGACCGGTCGCTGTGCGCCAGAAGAAAAACTGTGTGTAGGGACGGCTTAGTTGTTCACGACGGATTAGATCCTCGATGACAAAACCCTCCCAGCTAGCCCCGCGTACCGGATGCAAATCCAGATCCATGGCAGTGCCGATATTGAGCAGATGATGGAGCAATCCCGTGTCCCGCAAATATACACGCGGGGCTTTGACCAATCGCTTACCTATGTTCCGATAGTAAGGAGATAGTCTGCGAATGAGACAAACTCCCTCAAGCAGATCTAAACCATGCTTCACTGCATGATAATTCACTCCCAGGGCATTTCCTAACGCAGAGAGATTTAGTAAGCCACCCTGCTGTGCCGCCAGCATCGTCAGTAATCGCCTCAGAAATAGCGCGTCTGGGCGGAATCCGTACGCAGCCAGATCCCGCTGGAGCACTGCCTCCAAATACGGCTCCCACCATGCACGGAAATCCCCTCGCAATGCCTCTGGAAAGCCACCTTTTAACCAATGCTTAGAAATAGACGGCTTTGTCTCGCAAGGTGTCAGGGGATCGAGATTCAGAATGCCGACCCGCCCGGCCAGCGACTCCGAAATATCACGTACAAGGGCAGGCTGAGCTGATCCCAAGATGCAGAAATGACATGCCCGATCCGTTCTGCGGGTATCAATCTCACCTCGCAATGCCGCGAAGATCTGAGGTACAGACTGCGCCTCATCCAGAATAGTCAACTCCCCGAGTTGGCTCAATTCATGGGCTGGATCTTCAGAGAAGCGCATTCTCAGCAAAGGTGACTCCAGATCCCTATAAAGAGCTTGAGGAAAGCTCTCTCGCACCAATGTCGTCTTTCCCACCTGCCGGGATCCAAGCAGAACGACGGCGGGAAATTGCCCTGATAGCTCCAAAAGCCTCTTTTGTACAAGGCGACTCCAGTTCATTTGTGCAAATTAGAGTTCTGGGCTCTTATTTTCAAAAATCTTATGCAATAGAATCAGGGAAACAGAGAAAACGTGTACACCAAGGTGGTGGTGGCTGGCATGCGTGAAAGCGCAGCAGTACGGGCATACCGCAACTCCTATCGGCCAGCTTCTTGTGCCAATTGACTCGCTTATTCCAACGAGACTCGCCACTCGCTGCACTCGGGCTGCCTTCGGCACTCTCGTTCATCTTTGGAGTTCGGGTTTATTGGCAGATACCAATGAGTTCCGCATCCGGATCATATTGCAGGTAGGGGCCTAGCCACTTCTCGACTTCGGCGACGGGCATCCCCTTGCGCTTGGCATAATCCTCGATCTGGTCGCGCCCTAGCTTGCCGACCGCGAAGTAGCGGGACTCGGGAGCTGCGAAATACAACCCCGAGACCGAACTCGCTGGATTCATCGCAAGACTCTCAGTGAGGGTAATCCCGGTGTGCTTGGTTGCATCGAGCAATCGGAAGAGTTCCCACTTCTCGGTGTGGTCGGGACCGGCGGGATAGCCCGCGGCAGGACGGATGCCGCGGTACTTTTCCCGGATGAATTCCTCCTTAGTGAGGTTCTCCGTGCGGCCAAATCCCCAGAGATCGCGTGCCTGCTTATGCAACCACTCTGCAGCGGCCTCGGCAAAGCGGTCACCGATCGCCTTCACCAGCAGGGAGGTATAATCGTCATGATTATTCTGAAAGGAATCGGCATACTCACCCACCTCGGGACCGGCCGTGACGGCAAAGCCTCCCATGGTGTCGATGCGTCCCGAATCACGCGGCGCGATGAAATCGGCTAGGGAGTAGTTCGACTGGCCGGCTGGCTTCTTGTTCTGCTGGCGGAGCATGTGAAACTTCCCGATCACGGAGGAGCGCTCAGCATCGGCGTAGAGTTCCACATCGTCACCAACACGGTTGGCTGGCCAGAAACCGCAGACTCCGCGAACCCGGAAGCGCTTCTCCTTCACGATGGTCTCCAGGACCTTCAACGCATCCTGATGTAGTTCGGTAGCCTGCTCGCCGATCTCGGGATCCGAGAGCAGGCCGGGATAACGGCCCCTCATCTCCCATGCCGCGAAGAAGGGTGACCAGTCGAAGTACTCCACCAACTCGGCCAGCGGGATCTCGTCAAAGGTCAGTACACCTGTCTTTTCAGGCACGGCGAGGTCGGCCGTACTCCAGTCGATCGGGGTGATATTCTCTCGGGCGACCTCGAGGGGCAGAAGCTCTCCCTTGGCCCGCTTGCCAGCATGCTCCTCGCGGAGCCGCTTGTGATTCGCCTCAACCTGGAGGTGATAAGCTTCTTTGCGATCCTCAGAGAGAAGCTCCGCCGCAACGCCGACCACGCGGGAGGCATCGAGCACATGGACAACAGGATGCTGGTATTCCCCTGCGATTTTTACCGCCGTATGAGCTGGGCTCGTGGTGGCCCCTCCGATCAGTAGTGGGAGATCGAAATTGGCACGCTTCATCTCCCGGGCGACATGGACCATCTCGTCTAGGGAGGGGGTAATAAGGCCACTCAGTCCGATGATGTCGACTTTATGCTCCTTCGCCGCCGCTAGGATCTTGTCACAGGAAACCATGACACCAAGGTCGACGACTTCGTAGCCGTTGCATGCGAGAACGACACCGACGATGTTCTTACCGATGTCGTGGACATCACCTTTGACGGTAGCCATGAGAATCTTAGCCGCGGCGCTGGTATCGGAAGCGGCAGCCTTCTCGGCCTCCATGAAGGGGGTCAAATAGGCGACGGCCTTCTTCATGACCCGGGCACTCTTCACAACCTGGGGCAGGAACATCTTGCCGGCTCCGAAGAGATCACCGACGACACGCATGCCGTCCATAAGAGGGCCCTCGATGACCAGCAAGGGACGCCCCAACTTGGTGCGCGCCTCCTCGGTGTCGCCGTCGATGTAGTCGACGATCCCCTTGATCAGGGCGTGCTGGAGGCGCTCCTCGACGGTGCCGGAACGCCAAGCCTGCTCGGCTTTCTGTTCCTTAGGATCTCCACCCACGGCTTTCAGTCCCTCTGCATAATCCACCAGACGCTCCGTGGCATCGGGCCGACGATTCAGAAGCACATCCTCCACCAACGTGAGCAGCTCCGGTTTGATCTCCTCATAGACCTCAAGCATGCCCGCATTCACGATGGCCATATCGAGACCAGCCTGAATCGCATGGTAGAGGAAGGCCGAGTGCATCGCCTCGCGCACGGGGTTATTGCCCCGGAAGGAGAAGGAGATGTTGCTTAGGCCGCCGCTGCACTTGGCGCCCGGAAGTGTCGCCTTGATCTCCCGGACAGCCTCGATGAAGTCGACGGCGTAGTTGTTGTGCTCCTCGATGCCGGTGGCGACCGTTAGGATATTGGGATCGAAGATGATGTCTTCGGGATCAAAGCCGATCTTGTCCACAAGCAGACGGTAGGCACGGGTGCAGATACGGACCTTCTCGTCCTTCGTGGCGGCCTGTCCTTCTTCGTCGAAGGCCATCACGATCACGGCAGCGCCGTAGCGCTGGGCCAGTCGAGCGCGCTTCAGGAAGGTCTCCTCTCCATCTTTCAGACTGATCGAATTGAGAACACATTTGCCCTGGAGACACTTCACCCCTTTCTCGAGGACCGACCACTTCGAGCTGTCGATCATGATCGGCACGCGGCTGATCTCCGGATCCGCGGCAAGAAGGTTCAGGAAGGTCACCATCACCGCCTCGCTGTCGAGCATCCCCTCGTCGACGTTCACATCGAGGATATTGGCACCACTCTCCACCTGCTGACGGGCCACGGAGAGGGCCGTCTCGTAATCTCCGGCGATGATCAGCTTCGAGAACCGGGGAGAGCCGGTGACGTTCGTCCGCTCACCCACCATCATGAAGGAGCTTCCTTTGGCGATCGTGAGCGCCTCCAGTCCGCTCAGGCGCGTGGCGGCAGGAGGAATCGAGGGTTTGCGAGGGGGATGGAGACGCACAGCCTCGGCAATCGCCGCGATGTGCTCTGGTGTGGAACCGCAGCAACCCCCCACCACATTGATCCAGCCCTCCGAGGCGAAGTCGGCAACGAGCGCCGCCATCTCGGAGGCCGACTGGTCGTAGCCGCCGAAGGCATTGGGGAGGCCCGCATTCGGATAACAACTGATGAAACAGTCGGCGATGTGGGAAAGCTCCTCGATATAGGGACGCATCTCGGAGGCACCAAGGGCGCAGTTGATGCCCACCGCCAAGGGCTTGGAATGGCGGACGGAATTCCAGAAAGCCTCTACGGTCTGACCGGAGAGCGTTCGGCCCGAGGCATCGGTGATGGTAACCGAGAGAATGATCGGCCAGCGCATCCCGCGTTTTTCAAAGACCTCCTCGCAGGCGAAGATCGCGGCCTTCAGATTCAGAGTGTCGAAGACGGTCTCAAGCAAGAGGAGATCAACTCCGCCAGTGAGCAGTGCCTCGATCTGCTCGGCGTAGGAAATCACCAGCCCATCGAAGTTGACGGCTCGGTAGCCGGGATTGTTCACATCCGGTGACATGGAGGCCGTACGGTTGGTCGGCCCCACCGCACCTGCCACAAAGACACGCCGTCCCGGATTCGCGCCCATGAACTCATCGGCGGCTTCACGAGCTACCTTGGCTCCGGCAAGATTGATCTCCCTGACGGCATCTTCCAGCCCGTAGTCGGCCTGTGAGACCGTCGTGGTGCTGAAGGTATTCGTCTCGACGATATCGCTCCCCGCATCGAAGTAGCCTCGATGGATACCCTTGATGACGTCGGGACGCGTGATAGAGAGGATATCGTTGTTTCCCTTCAGGTCATGCCCGTGATTCTTGAAGCGTTCTCCCCGGAAGTCCTCCTCGGTCAGCGGGTGGCGCTGGATCATCGTTCCCATCGCGCCATCGAGCAGTGCTATACGGCGGGTGAAAAGCTCTCTCAGAAGGGCATCCGATTCGTGGTTGGGCAGCGTGGAGGTCATCAAGTGAGTGGCTTTACAGGTTGGAGAAGGAGTAGGGGAATGGTACGGATTGGGGATGCTGGAATCCACCGAAACAATCACGGTAGCAGGAAAAGAAATCTCTGTTTTCCTGCCTGCTTCCTACAGCCAGACTCCTACTCGGAAATTTCCCATTCTGCTGATGCTGACCCCGGGGTTGAAGGCCCAGGAAGCGATTGCCACGCTTCATGCCGAGGGAATTCTTCCGGAAATGATCATGGCGGAAGTGCTTTCTACGGAAGTTCCCACTGATCCCATCGATCCGATCGCGACCATGGCCGGACTTGCCGATCGCTTCCGGTTGCAGGACTCTCCGTCGGCACGTTGGATCGGGGGAACGGGTCATGCCGCGGTGACTGCTTTCCGAACCCTGCTTGGTCATCCAGAAATTTTCGGTGCCGCGTGCTGTCTCTCGACCTCGTTCGAGGGCGTGGAGGGTGCTCCTCCGCCCCACTCTCCGATGCTGCTCCATCTGGAGGAAAGGAAATCTCTGCCTGCGGACAGTCGCATCTACTTCGACTATGGCACAATCGGTCTGGATGAGTGCTATGAGCCTTACCATCGTGATCTCGGAGCCATCCTGCGCTGCAGGGGCTGGAAGGACGGGGAAGACTTCCAAATTCATCGTCATCCAGGAGGATTCCAGGAGATCACTTCCTGGCAGCAGAGAATCGGACCCGCGCTCCGCTGGCTTTCGCGGAGATAACATCAGGCCGGAATGGCTTTGGTCGATTCCATACGGACGGGTACAATCATACGCTCCACAGCTAAAAAGAAGGCAGCAAAGAGAAGATCGCTCACGAGGCTATTACGGAAGAAGACCCAGGTGGGAGGATAGCCGGGCAGACCGATGGTCAGCGACTGAATCCACCCCGCGAAGTTCCGAGGATAGGAAACAAGCCCGAGCCAGCTCCCCGTGTTGGTGATCAGATAAAAAAGGACTGATGCAAGCAAGGTTCCTCCTAGGATCGCCAGAAGACCGCCACGCCGCTCACGGATTATCCAGCCAAGACCAACGGCGATCAGATAACCAGGCAAGGTCCAGAGAAGCTGGGAGGAGACCACGGGCACTCCATAGTGGAGATTGAGTAGGGCATCCGAAACCAGAAGGGCTACGACAGGCACCACAAGTCCCATCCATCCCGGGATAAAGACAGCTCCGCAAAGGGCCGCAGCCATGAGGGGAGCAAAATTCGGCAAGGTCTCCGGAGCCAGGTCAACCCGAATCACTCGGAAAAACGTACCGGCGAGCAAGAGCATGATGGCTGGGAAGACTGTTCGAGAAAATTGATTCGGTTTTTCTGATTTCATAAAACAGCTGGAGTTGTTGTTAGGAAGATATTGGCCGTGGCATTGCTAGGGAAGCGCTGATTAAATTGCATTGAAGCCGTTGCGGGTAGAATAGTCCGCGGGCAAGGCGGCATCGCGGGCGCATCCCCGCTGCGGTATCGCCCAGCACTCGCGCCTTCAAAAATCAGCAACTGCTCTTCAGCGGCCATCATGGGATTTAATCAGCGGTTCCCTGCGAAAGAATCAATGGATTTCAGAACTCCATCTTGAGCGACGCCATGAAGTTGAAGGGAGCGGCTGGCATCGCCTGGCTCGGATTCACACTGGAGAAGTAAGCGGTGTTGAGCATGTTGTTGATGTTGATCTGGGCGGTCCATTTGGTCTTCCCGAGACTCCAGGGATAGCTGGCCATCGCGTTCAAAACTGCAAAAGCCGGGATGCGGTCCACTTCATAAGATGTTCCAGATGATGAATAGGCATAGGCCTGTTCCTCGCTGCGCCCCACAACTCCGGCACCGAATTTGAACCGCTTCAAAGGGCCTCCTTGTATCTCATAGGTGCTCCAAAGACTGCCGCTGTTGTAGGGCACGCCGGGGAACCTCAGCCCCTGAAGGCTAGGGGAATTATTATCGAGGGTTGTGACGCAGTTGATATAGGAGTAGCCGCCAATGATTCTCCAGCCCGGCAGAATTTCACCGGCCGTTTCTAACTCCAACCCCTTGCTTTGGGCCTGTCCGACGGCCTTCTCAAAACCGGGGTTCGAGGGATCGGCTGTAGGAATGTTGTTTTGGGTGAGCTGATAGAGGGCCACGGTGGTCGTGAGTTTCTTTTCCAAGAACTCGGTCTTGATGCCGGCCTCCCATTGCTTGGCTCCTTCCGGTTGCAGGGGTTGCCCATTGGCCGTGACGGATCCCAAGGCTGTTGTGCCGTAATTTTCCGTGTAGCTACCATAGAAACTCACCGGCTTGACCGGCTGCCAGAGCACCCCGAAGCGGGGTGTCAGTGGAGGGATCTCATGGGCGGTGGAGCTTCCGTACTTGGAGTAAGCGGTGTTGGAGACATTCACATTGTCGTAGCGGAAGCCTGCAAGCAGGTGAATATGCCACGGGAGTTCCATCTGGTCCTGAAAATAGGCGCCGCAGTCATTCAGCTGCTGGTAGGTGTTTCCTGTCTTAGCGGGATTAATTGGTGGGAGTGGCAGGCTCCAGTTCGGCTGAAAGATATTCTGCGATATGAAGGGGTTATCCGCCTGCTCGTAGGTGTAATGAAAGTTCTGATGAAAGAAATCAAATCCACCGAGCACCGTGTGCTTGAGGAACCAGGTTTTGAATTTTCCCGTCAGATCGACCAGGTACTCCTGAGTCCAAAGATTGTAGAGAGGCGTGGAGGAAACATAGAGCGGCAGGTTGCCATTCTGGTCCACATCCCCCGCATAAAACTGGGAATTGGAAATAGGGGAACTCATGAACTCCGTCTTGTAGGCGGCATGGATCATCCAATCATCACTAAAGTTATGGGTGGCCGATAGCTTGACCGTGAAATCCTGGGTAGGGTTTTCATTGGCTCCAGGCATCGCATAATTACTACCCATCGGTACGGAGGCCGGGACTCGATTGGTCGTGAAAGGAATCCCGTTGTCCTGGACCTGATTGATATTCGCATAGGTGACTTCCAGAGTGACTTGATTCTCCTTGTTTGGCTTCCACTGGATCGTTGGGAAGAGGAAGAGGCGCTGCGATTTGACGAAGGCGCGGTAGGAGTAGGAATTTTCCTCATCCACATTGAATCGGTAGAGCAATGTCTTGTCGGCATTCAGCGGCCCCGAGGCATCCAGGGTAGTGCGGTAGAAGCTGAACGAGCCGATCTGCTGATCGAGAGCAAAGTAATTCGTTGAGAGAGGCTTCTTCATCTCGATATCAACCAACCCGCCAGGTTCAGCCTGTCCGTAAAGGACCGAGGCGGGTCCCTTGACGACTGTGACGCTCTGCACATTCTGCATGGAGCGCTGGAATCCCGCAGCATAGTAATCGCTACGCAGTCCATCTTCGAAAACGAGGTTGTTCATATTGAATCCCCTGATGGCAAAACTATCCCCCGTCCCGTAGCTACTGTTCTGAGGGGTAACCCCGCTGATATTCTGGAGAGCATCATCCAGATAGATGGTCTGCTGATCCTTCAGCAACTGCTGAGGCATGGTTTGCATAGAAATAGGATTCCGCATATCTGGGGTCACGGTTCGCGTGGCGGCATTGTCCCAAAGGGGATTATAGCCTCCAGGATTCGGAACAGTGCTCGTATCCATCCCCATGACGGGATTATCCCCCACCACTGTCACGACCGGAAGTGCTGCACATGGAATGATAGTCGATAAAAGAGGCGCTTTGGTATCTTGCTGCGCCTTCAACACCGGGCATGAAGAGAGCAGCATAAGCGCCAAAAGTGTTTTTTTTCTTATCATCTGATGCGTATATGATGATATGTTTTAGAAAAAGTCAACCTGATCCTGTCTTTCCTTAGAACATTCACTGAAAAGATTTCTCCAGATTGGCCTGCTGCCTACTGAACCTCGGTTAACTGCCGGTTCGGCTTCGTCATGACCGGGATCTTCTTCAGAACCTCTGCCCGTATCGGGACGATCCCGTCACCGATCATCTCGATCTTCTTAGCGGCCACGATGCTCAGGTCGAGAATACGTCCCTTGGCATAGGGACCACGGTTATTGATCCGGACGATGACGCTCTTGTTATTCTTGAGGTTGGTGACGCGGACCATTGTATTGAACGGCAGATGCTTATGAGCGGCCGTGCAGTCTGTTGAATGGTAGTGCTCCCCATTGGCTGTGAGCCTTCCGATCCAGCGTCCTCCGTAATAGGAGGCCTTGCCGGTCTCGATGGAACGAGGCACGGGATCGTAGAGAGCCACTACGCGAGAGGAAGATGAAACCAAGGAGGAACAACCCGTCACGAGTAACAATACCGGGAGTAACAAAAGCCGGGCCGGCGCAGAAGTGAAGCGCATCCGAGTATGTAGCCCTGACTAGGAAGGGTGCGCAAGCTCTGATGAGCAAGGTAAAGAAGGGATCAGGGGACACTTCCCCTTGCCATGCAAGAGGCGGTACGTGTTACGCTTCCTAGCCTTCACCGCATGAGTACCCCATCCAAGAAAAGCCCCGCTTCTCATCCCCAAAAAAAGAGCGGTAAGAAAAATCCCTTAGGGAATCTGGCGGAGGTCATCTCCTTTATCATGCGGTTTGCCTCAGCGCCAACAAGTGTCGGGGCGGTTTTTCCGAGTTCCCGGGACCTTGCCAAGGCCATGCTCCATGGGATCGAGTTGGAGTATGGCGATGTGGTCGTAGAGTATGGACCCGGCACGGGTGCCTTCACCGCGCTTTTACTGGAACGACTTCCGGAGGGAGCCGAATATATAGGCATCGAGAGGGATCCCCATTTTCATGGGCACTTGCAACGGCGATTCCCAGAAAAACATTTCCATCTCGGTTCAGCCGAAGAGATCCAGGAACTCCTGGAAAGAAGGGGCCTAAAAAAACCCCGCCTCATTATTTCCGGACTACCGTTCGCCAGTATGCCCCGCTCGGTTCAAGAAATGATCCTGACGGCGACGCGAGAGGCACTTCATGATGACGGAGTCTTTAGGACCTTCACGTACCCGATTTGCTGGTACATGACGGGAAGCCAGCGCTTCCGTAAAGTTGCACTCGATCACTTCGACGATCATCACAAGAGCAGGACTGTTCATCGGAACATTCCTCCCGCCAAGGTGCTCAGCTATTCGAAGCCGGTCAGAAAGAAATAAGCCACTTGAAAAGTGGCTGCCTCGCATGGATTCGAACCATGACAAGCAGATCCAGAAACTGCTGTGCTACCGTTACACCACAAGGCAGTGGTAAAAACTAAGTTGGAAAGAGTGACGGACCGCGAGCAGGGTTTCAAGCCTTTGATTCAAGGCGACCCTCTAAAAAACCCTGAAAGCTGAAGGATTCCGAGACCGATCCGAATTTCGCATAGACATGACGGGCCGCCACGGTTCTGTCGCGGGTAATCCCGGTCGCTCTCGCAAGGCCACGTTCCTGAAGCGCCGCAAGGGATGCATGCAGAAGACGGGAGCCGACACCCCTGTTCCGGTACTCTGTAGTCACCATGGGGCCACTGACAAGCTGATGGACAGCGTCAAGATCAGGATCCAGAAGCGATGCGGCAATGAGCCTGTTCCCTTTCTGAATGACGAGACAGAGAAGTTCACTCTCGTTAAAAAGCCTGCCGACCGTGGTGGTCAAATATTGCTCCACCATGGCATAGGAGTCGTTCCAAGAGGAATCCATCGACAGCGAAAGAAGAACTGTCTGCAGGACATCCTCTCCCTCCTCTCGTCTTGCCAAACGGATCACATCACCATTCCGGGAAGAGGGATCGTTCGATAAAATCGATGACAGCGACCAAGAGAAGCGTCTCCAGGGGGAGTCCTGACGCCGAATCATCGGGCCGCCTGCAACAGCCGCATCAGCTGAAAAAACCATGGGAAGGCTGGGAAGAGAGGGAGTCGTGGACGTACGGAAAGCCATCGGAGAGGGCGATAGCGAACGGCAAAAACCTCATTAGGTCAACGGATTTATCGCAAGCGCGGAGTTTCTGCCGCTTCATTTTCCAAATCATGTTTGATGATGAAGGCAAAAGATGAAAAGTTTGTTGCTTCCAGTCCTCTATCTGACTGAATCATCCTGTTGAACTTCCAAACCACGCCTCCCTTGCCCGAGTCCCATCGTCCCAAACATGAATGCGGCGTCTTCGCCGTCTTCGGCCACAAGGATGCCCCATTGCTAACCTACTACGGACTCTTTGCCCTTCAACATCGCGGTCAGGAAAGCGCCGGCATCGCCTCGAACAACGGCGACGGAAAAGTATTTTGCCTCCATAAAGGAATGGGCCTTGTCTCGCAGGTCTTCGCTCCGGAGAACCTCGAGTCTCTCAACGGCACACGGGCCATCGGCCATGTCCGTTATTCCACCACCGGATCGAGCACTCTCCTTAACTCTCAGCCTCTCGGCGTCGACACGGCACGCGGGCAGATCGCTGTAGCCCATAACGGAAACCTGGTCAATGCAGCAGCTCTCCGCGATGAGCTTGAAAACCGTGGCTCTATTTTCCAGACGACGGTCGACAGCGAGATCGTCCTCCATCTCCTTGCCCAGCCGGATCACACGATGGGAGGACCCATTGGGTCGCTGCGTCGCCTCGAAGGCGCCTTTTCGATTGTCGTTATGGGGGAGAACGAGATCATCGGGGTCCGCGATCCCAACGGCCTGCGCCCCCTTTCGCTGGGAAAGCTCGGTGATGCGTGGGTGCTCTCCTCGGAGACCTGCGCCTTCGATCTGATCGGCGCGACGTTCGTCCGCGACCTCGAACCAGGTGAAGTGGTGGTGATCAATGATCAGGGGCTTCGCTCGGAGTTTCCGTTCGTTCCGGCCCGGGAAGCATTTTGCATCTTCGAGTATGTCTACTTCGCCCGCCCGGACAGCCGCCTGCGCGGAGTGACTGTGAGCAAGGCCCGAGTGAACATGGGCCGGGAACTGGCACGACTCCACCCCATCGAGGCCGATGTCGTCATTCCGGTACCGGATTCGGGAATCTACGCCGCGCTCGGCTTCGCCGAGGAGCTTGGAATTCCCTACGACCCTGCCTTCGTCCGCAATCACTACATCGGCCGCACCTTCATCCAGCCGACGCAGCTGATCAGGGATTTCAACGTCCGCGTGAAACTAAACCTCATCGGCGATGCGGTGAAGGGGAAGAGCGTCGTCGTCGTCGACGATTCAGTAGTCCGGGGCACCACGGCAAAGGCCCGCGTGGTCAATCTCCGAGAGGCTGGAGCCAAAGAAGTTCATCTCCGCATCAGTTGTCCCCCACACCGCCATGCCTGCTACTACGGCATCGACTTCCCCGATCCTGAGAAACTCATCGCCAACCAGCACACCCATCAGGAGATCTGCGATTATCTTGGCGCGGACAGTATCGGCTACCTGGATGTCGATGGTATGGTCCGGGCAACCGGTCTGGAGAAAAACTCTTTCTGCATGGCCTGTTTCACCGGGGAATATCCCGTGCCCTTCGACGCGGCTTTCGACAAGCTGATCATGGAACGACGCAAGGACAGCGCCCAACTTCTTGCTGACCAAAGCGCCCAGCCCACACTCATCACTGCCCGATCCTGATTTGCAGAAACATTCCAGTACCATTGTCATGACCACCAAGAAAAAAGCCTCCAAAGCCCCCAAAGCCCAAGAAACCTCCAAGAAGAAGCCGGCCGGATCTACGTCAAAAACGAAACCCTCGAAACCCGCCAAGAGTTCCTATGCGCGCGCGGGAGTTGATGTGGCGCTCGGCAACCGGGTCAAGTTCGGCATTGGGGATCTCGTTCGCCCCACGCACGGGGCCGAGGTATTGGGAGGCATTGGAGGCTTCGGAGGCCTCTTCCGTCCCGATTTCAAGAAACGCGGAATCAAGGATCCCGTCCTAGTTGCCAGTGTCGATGGTGTCGGCACGAAACTCAAAATCGCCTTTGCCACGGACAAGCACGACACGATTGGAGCTGATCTCGTGAACCACTGCGTCAACGACATCGCCGTCACGGGCGCCCGTCCTCTTTTCTTCCTCGATTACATTGCGGCTGCCAAGCTCGACCCCCGTGTGCTCAAAAAAATTATCGTCGGTCTCTCCCGAGCCTGCAAAGAGGCTGACTGCGCTCTGATCGGCGGCGAGACAGCACAGATGCCCGGGCTTTACAGCGAAGGAGAATATGATCTGGCCGGCTCCATCACCGGCATTGTCGACCGGAAGGACTTGCTCGACGGCAGTCGGGTGAAGGTGGGTGATGCGCTCATCGGACTCCCCTCCAACGGCCTACATACCAACGGATACTCCCTGGCTCGCAAGGTCCTCCTGGACCTTCTCGAGCTGAAACTCAGCGACCGACCTGCGGGACTTGGAACGACGATCGGCGCCGAACTTCTCAAGGTTCACCGGAGCTACCTGCCAGCCTTCGAGAAGATTCATAAGATGAAGGGCAAGCCGCTCCATGCCGCGGCACACATCACCGGCGGCGGACTGATCGACAACCTCCCGCGCATTCTTCCCAAGGGATGTGACGCAGTGATCGATCCCCATTCCTGGAAAGTGCCGGCGATCTTCGGGATCATCGGACGTGGTGGAAACGTCGATCCGCTAGAGATGTATCAGGTCTTCAATATGGGTATTGGCATGGTGCTGGTCGTTCCCGGCAAAGAGAGATCCTCTCTTGCGAAGAAACTCGGGGGAAAAATCATCGGCCAGATCACCAATGGAAGCGGCATCGTCCGCTTCGTCCCTGAACCCGGGAAATAAGAAGTCCCGTAATGAGCGAGGAATCCCAAAACCAGCCAAGTCGTCGGAAGGCTCTTGGCGTGGGATTGGGTGCAGGCCTGCTCGGGGCCGTCGCACTGGCTGTGCGATACGGCTGGCGCAATACCCTGCGCAGTATCATACCGGATGCCATCTCGCCGGCGGTCTTCGCGACCCGCGTAGCCGACACCTCGGCTGGTGAGATCGTCTACCATACCGCCGACAGTCAGTTTCCGGGACAGCCTCTCCTCTTTCTGCACGGCGTCTTCCCTGGCGCCTCTTCCTTCGAGTGGTCGAAGATCTATCCCCGCTTCGCCGAGAAGTGGAGGGTGCTCGTGCCGGATATGATCGGGTTTGGGGAATCGCAGCGCCCCTCCCCTTCACCGACGGCTGAGGAACAGGTGCGTTCGATTGCCGAATTCCTCGATGCCACCGTGCCGGGTCAGGCATCCGTCATTATAGCTTCGGGGTTAAGCGCAAACATCGCCCTGCTTTTTGCCGCGCGTCATCCGGAGAAAACCGTGAAACTCGTCCTCTGGATGCCGGATGTGGCACTGGGAAAGGCCAATCCCTCGCGGGGTTGGCACAGACTTGGCTGGTTCCCTAGGATGGCGCGTCTTGTCTACCGCTACCAACTCTCCACCGATTCCTTCCTGAGGGCCTGGCTGCTTCGTTCGGGCTTCGTCGCGGAGAGCCCCGGATTCGAGGAGTCGGTCAGCGTCATCACCTCGACCGCCCAACAGTATGGCGCGGAACATGCCTTCTTGGCCCAATCGTCGAAAGCCTATTGGCGTAGCCTGCGCACGGGACTTCGCAACCTAGCCTCACCTGTCTCGGTGCTTCTAGCCAACCGATCGGATAAGGATTCCTCAGCGGCGATCAATGACCTGCGCCCACTCGTGACGCGGTTTTCCATCGTCGAGGTGACAGCTCTCGGCGCCCTGGCACCGCTTGCTGAACCCGAAGGCGTAGCGGTCGCCCTTGAGAGGGAACTGGAAACGCCAACTCAGTCCGAAACCTCGGGCGGCAACATAAATTGATTGCACCATCGGGAGGCGAAACCTCACCATTCCCAATTCAGTGAACGTTTCCGATCTTAGAGAAATCCTCCAGTATGTACCCCGCTTCCGGGAGAGGATTTTCGTGA
>Ga0304729_1000854_pt1 | contig 21169 bp, 15 predicted proteins | sample C_131016_MF_Meta_FD_190475 | JGI IMG/M metagenome (GOLD analysis project Ga0304729, IMG submission 190475) | Freshwater microbial communities from Lake Croche, Canada to study carbon cycling - C_131016_MF_MetaG (v2) (version 2) | ecosystem: Environmental > Aquatic > Freshwater > Lake | place... | reverse complement strand
CTGGTATGTGGGGAGAGCAAAGGCAGCACCGTGTGCTTTACAGAACCCAAACGAACCAAAGCCGGCAAGGATATCCCAAACCTTATCGATGACCTGCTTTGAATAACCTTTCTTAGCTGCATTGGTTCTAAAGAAGTTCTCTATCTCTCTTGCCATGCCTGGTTTTTCTAAAGACCTTCTAAGTTCATCTGCACGAGCTAGCGTGCAGCCAGTCATCACATGCAGTATTCGAAGAACATGCTCGTGGAAGATAACCACACCGAAGGTTTCCTTGAGGATTGGTTCTAAATCTTTGTGAATGTATTCGGGTTTCTCAAAACCATGTCTTCTATCCAGGTAAGGCAAGATCATGTTGCCTTTCATAGGTCCTGGTCTAAACAGGGAAATCTGAATGGTTAGGTCATTGAACTCAGTTGGCTGATGCTTACCGGTTAGTTCTCTTTGCCCTGGAGATTCAATCTGGAAGATACCTAGAGTGTTAGTAGTTCTAATGGCTTTAAAGGTTGCAGCGTCATCTTTAGCAATACCATCTAGATCTAAAGAAACTCCTCTAACTCTCTTTATCTCACTAACTGCATAAGCCATCGTTGACTGCATGCGAACACCTAGAACATCTAGCTTTAGAAAACCCATCGGGTCCATGTCATCTTTATCAAACTGACTCATCGGTAGCCCCATACCGCTAGGTTCCACCGGAGTTAGTAATGGCAGGGTCAGATCACCCAGGATGACCCCGCAGGGGTGCATTGAAATGTGTCTTGGAATACGATCCAATCTTTCAGTCATATCAACTAACAGGTTCATCTTCCGGTCATGCTCAACTTGTTGAGCAAACTCAGCTAACTCTGGTTTGACTTTCAAAGCATTACGGAAACTTGAAGCACTAAAGCGCCACATGTTAGAAGAGATTTCATCGACCTTATCTGGATCTAAACCAAGCGCTAGAGCGCTATCGCGCATAGCGCCTCTGCCTCGGTAGGTTGATTGCATGGACAGTAATGTCACACGCTTAGAGCCATAGCGCTTAAAGATAGCTCGATAGATGTCATGTCTTCTAGCGGATTCAACATCGATGTCTATATCAGGTAACGAAGATCTTTCAACCGATAAGAATCTTTCAAACAACAAATCATGCTCAATCGGATCAACACCAGAGATACCTAACAGGTAATTAACTAACGAACCAGCACCACTACCACGAGCAGCAATCCTGATGTTCATGTCCCTAATCATCTGAGCAACATCAGCAACAGTCAGGAAGTATGTTGCAAACCCTAACTTGTTGATAGTAATCAGCTCCTGATTCAATCTGTGCTGAATCTTCGAGAGAGTCTTACCTGTGACAGAACCGTAACGCCAGTTCACACCCGATTGAACTTTCTGGAACAGAACTTCAAAAGGTGAACCTTCAATGCCTAAGGCTTCCTTCTCAGGTGTCTTAGGTTTACCCCAACCACAATCAGTAACAGGATCTAAACGACAAAGGTCGGCTAGTAGGGAAGTGTCAGCTATTAGCTTCCTTGCTCTTTTTCTGTCTTCAGTAATCTCAAGAGCAACAGACTGCATTTGTGCTTTAGGTTTCAACCAAGCCTGAGCATTAGGTTGGGCTTCGAACTTACCTAACGGTTCTAGAAACCTTGCAGCATCAAGAATGTCTGCAGTGATGGCATCATCCGGTTCGATGTATCGAACAGAGTTAGTTAGAACTGCTGGAACATTCAAAGAGTCAGCTAGTTCCAGCATTCTTCTTGCTTGAACTGAAGAGAACATCTTGCCTGGTTCTGCTAACCAAGAAACTATCTCCAACCCTAAAGTTCCTGGCTTACTAAAAACTTCAAGCCATTTACCTAAAGCCTTAACAGCAGCAGTCTTAGATCTACCAAGAGTTGCCCTACCAACATCACTATCAGGACCCAGAAGGACAGTAATGACACCAGAACCAGCCAAAGCAGCCAGTTTGGTTCTGTTGATACCAAACTGCTTCTTCTTGCCTCCGGCATGAGCTTCAGTAACCACAGCACATAATGAAGCCCAACCTAAGCCCTTGTTATGACCATGAGCTAAAACCACTACCCGAGCAAGGAAAGAACCATCCTCATCCAGAACTGGTAGATCCACCCCAACAATAGGTGCCATATCCACCTGCAAGCAGGCACCTATGTGCTTAACAGCACCATAGAGCCCATCCCTATCGGTAATAGCCAGAGCATCGAAGCCCAGATGGTGAGCAGTTTCAACCAACAACTCAGGCCTATTAACCCCATAGTGTGAAGAGAACCCTGAGGCAACATGAAGGTGGGTAAAGCTCATAAATCGTCCTATAAACTTCTATATTCGAACATATGTTCGGATATAGAAGTTTATAGGTTTGGGGTGACATTACAAATTCTCCCGCAACTCTAAGATTCATGGAAGCGCTAAACAGATCAGACCAATTCTCCGAAGCTGAGGCATCCTGGTGGTTAGCCCAAATACATAAAGAGAATGGAGAAATGGCGCTAGCTAAATCATTCTCTGAAAGATGCGAAACTGCTGGCGGATATTCACCTTTTTAGAAATCTTGGATCTCTGGGCAAGTTATGTTTTTCACTTCAGCTCCTATAGTTGTTCACAAACCTAAAAATCTTCAAGTAAATAGAAAATGCCGCGAATAGGTGTTGAAGTATCTCGACAGGACACGCTGAGCCTTAACAAATTGATATCAAGTCACACCTGCAACGAATGTGGCAAACCAACTTGATGTATACCGACAACCATCCTCGAAACTGAATTACCTCGCGTGGCTAGCGATGTTGTCATTAGATTTACTGCTAACCAATTAGTACTTCACACTTAATTGGCGAGACTATTGGACCTTGAATAGAGCCCTCGGAGTCTAAGAGAAATAGCTTTGTCACTAGGTGTCCCTTCATACTTGGGTAGATTATCGTCAAGTATTTCAGCAAGGCTATTCCATGAAAGAGATAGCCATACGAAGTCATTTTGAAATGCCTGCCCCATTTCAGTATTTTGAGACCACAAAGCAAAAATCTTAGAGTTAGATGTGGCTGAATAGGCTTGAATATCGCGTTTTGAAGCAATCTGCTTGGGTTGGGCTTTCCATAAATCATAGATATTTTGCATTTCAAGATCGTCTAATTTGACTGAATGGAAACCACTATCCTGAACGAACTGATTTCGTAGTGTGAGAATCATAACTGGAACACAGTCACCTTTCTCTCCAACTCCGCAATAGGCAAAAACATCAAATAACCCAGGTCTAGTGTTCTTCGAATAATCCACCCCCGTTAGCGAATCAATACCTTCACCGTGCTCACCGAAGAAGAACCCAGAGAATGGATTCTCGGCATTTGACCATCTCTTTTCAATTTGATTCTCAATAGTTCCCCAGTAAATAGGTTCACCATTGCCAGGGAAAGCATTGATGTGCTCAAAAACCCTGGAATTGAAATAATGCTCAAAGGGTTGCACATCTAGAGGACTCCCTTCAGTTGGTGTATCTGGAGATAGTTGCTTCACCATAGTTTCAAAGAAGTCTAGGTCCGGGATTGAGAGTGTTCCAATGCACGATCCATTGCAATAAATGTCAGCATTGGTTACCAGCGAAATACCATTCCCAGGACGTATAGCGATGTAATTTGAAGGGTTTCGGCCGCATTGATCACAGTTAAAACCTGGATTGATACGATTCCAAGAGGATAGCTGTTCTGGATTGACTAAGCCTTCATCAGGTAATAGTTTCACTATGCACGAAGGACATGAAGGGAACTCCTGTCCAGCAATCCCCATCATGCCTTGCGTTACGAATGTAGACCCAACGAATTGGAAGTGAAATTCATTCTCGCTTTGGGTTAGGAACTTGATGAAAGAATGCAAATCTTTACCGCCGATGGAGCCGATCACTCTCACAAAATAAGGATCGTCACCTTCGATATCTACTCCTTGGGTTAAGAACTCGGGAGTACTGTACCCGCCTGATTTTCTACACTTCTCTTCGTAAACAGCACTAAGCGAATCGTCACCTCGTTCACTATATACTCTTGCTAAAAACCACGATGCTTCAGATTCGGCATAGCGGTCCTTTCTGTTGAGTGCTCGGTTGAATTGACCTATTGCTTCATCTATTTTTCCCTGCAAATATAGGACGATTCCGAAGTTGCACATAAGGTTTGTAGTTTGAGCACCGACATCAAAGGCAATTGCTTCGTTGTAAAGTTTCTCGGCTTCATGCCAACTACCAGTTGGTATGAGTTCGCTGTAGATCTTTGAATTGAGGGAATTCAGGGCCATAAGCTTGTCTAAGTCAGAATTTGCCTCCACCGGAGAAGATGGGGGCTGAGGTTGGTTATTAAACGGACCAGATTTGCTCACAGTGTTACTTGATTCCGGAAGTCCAACACCTGGAATTGAGGTAGACCTTTGTTCGGAAGGTGAAGCTGAAACCTTCTTTGCTTCCAAATTTTTCTTCAAATCTCGCCAGTGGGTCATAATTCTCCTTTGTTTCCATTTGGACTCAATTGCTATATTATTGGGATAATTAGCGAAACAAACGGCATTTTTCAAATGGCAATCCAGAGAGGTGAGCAACTGTGAGTGGTGAAGCGAAGAATGACCTAGCATGGGATCTTCTTGAAGCGGGAGACCTTCAAAGAGCGCACAACCTCTTTGTTGAGGTCTTCGAAGAAGGAGATGTATTTGCGCTTATTGGGCTTGCGGAAATATACAAAAGCTCAGATTTTACCGAGGTTCAAAGATTGGTAAACATCGCTAGGAGCTATACGGATCAGCCTTTCCTCATTGCAAGTATGATTTTCTACTACTTAGTTCCTGAAGTATGGACCAAGACATCCGAGGCAATGCAAGGGTTCGGTGAGGGTAGGGCAAGCCTTGAGTTCCCTGATTTTAATTCCACTGTTGCGGCTCGAGCCCAAATAGTTCAAGAACTTGGTGACGTGCTACATGATTTTTATCTCATGGGTGGTTTGATTGACAATCGAGATGCAAGGAAGTATCTAGAGTTTGTGCTTTCCGAAGGCAAACTGCTTTACACATTTTCTTTAGTGCTAGTGAAACAAATATTGAGATCAGCACGAATGTTACTTGAGTCTTCAAACTATCAAGTCAGAGAGCAGACGTACAGTTCAATAGGCTACTTTTTCGAAAACATAGCGACTCCCGACCACATAGGAGCAATGTATCTGATAAATAATCTGCAAGATGAACTTGTAACATTCGAAGATGTAATCAATTTCTTTAGGGAAACGGCGCAAGCACTAGAGGAAATCGAACCCTTGGTTGATTCTATTGATGATCTCGCGACAATCGATATCGCTTGCGAAGAAGCAATTAGAGCTAATGACAACATAAGTATCTTTGTTTATCAAAAAATAATTGGTAATTTTTTGGAATCTAACATAAACGACTTAGCTTCACCCGAAGTTGAAAGGCTGAAGGCTAAGTACATGGATTCTTCTCAATGAATTCCTGCATACCTGATTAATTGGTTATTCAAATCAGTTTCCAGCTGTTGGTTGAGGTGTGATGAATTAGCTCAAAGGGGGAGCGAATGCCATCTGAGCTGGCTAAAACCCGCCACATCTCAAGTTCTAATGAGCTAGGACCAAGGCCTTTTGAAGCCTTTTCACCTATCCACCAGTCAGATCTGGCGAAGTATCTAACTGGTCTAGTAACAACCAGGTAGGTCTTTTCACGCCATCTAAAGCGGATAGGAGCACCCTCCTGATCCACTAAAACAGCGACAGCTTCGCCAATATGAGCCATAAACACCCTAAATACTTATCCGAACATATGTTCGGATATAGAAGTTTATAGGGTTGGGCTGACATCGCAAGGTCAGTGTTGAAAATCGATTTTTTCGAGAGAATCGGAGGAATTAGTCTTGACCAAGAGAACGCAACTTGGAAATTTCTTCAGAATGTTTACCTAATAAAAGAAAATTCAGAGCCGATAAAGCCGAGGCGTTGCCTGTTTCTAATGCCTGTCGGTAGAGATCTAATTCTACTTTTTTCTTGTGTGAAGGAACAAGATTGTTTCGCACCATATGGAAACAAAGTATGATTCAGCGATAAAATCTTCAAAGAGGCTCACTGCAGAGGAGACCAGTGCTTTTACAATTATTTATGAATCTGTTCACAGAGGAATCCGCCTTTAAACTAAACGGAATCGGCTACGCAGGAACTGTGAACATTGAATCAGCTGGTTTCGAAATTAAGACTAGGCACTTTTTACCCTGTGACGACTGCGACTTCTCAAACAATCTAGTTGTTGATTGCCAAACATGCGGTCGCCAACCTGGTAATAATCTTAGGTTTCTTTCAGGCCGAGGTGATGGCGTTTACTCCGGGGTTAGCCTTCATAGTGGAAACAAATTTGCAGGTGCTATTTACGTGTTTGACGAAAACAATGCCATGGCTGAATCATTCAGTACACAATTCGATGGTCGCAGCAGTCGGATTGTAAATGTGCAGGATTTGTTAATTCAGGGGATTAGGGAGTATTCGAATACTCAAGCATTCTATGCGGGAGAAATTAGTTCTAATGTCGAACCAGAAAACAACGGTGATTTGGGCATATTGGTAGGAGATGTTTTTTCTGGGGGCACTGGGTATGCTACTGTAAATCATCTTTGGGCCGATGGAGATTACTCTGTATATCTGTTCATGGAACCAATCATGGAGAGTGTGGCTGCTTCACTTAGTCTGCGCATGGAAGGCGATTCCTTTCCTTTCGATAGAGGCTATGCTGACGCAATGCGTCCTAGAGTCGCCTTAGTAGTTAATAAGCAATTTGAATCGACCATGTTGGATGCGATTGAGGCCAAAGATGTTGACTGGGCACAACAATGTTTAGTCTGGAGCCAAACACAAGTTTCTTCCAATTTAGGTAATCCTGGCCATGATGGATCCGCCAATTTTGTTAATGGACTCTTCTGGCTAGGCACCAGCACAGACCAAATTACTCTCAATAATGCGCATGATTTCAACGATGACATGGCTAATCTCTATAGGAGCCTAGCTCTTGGCTATTTTCTAGCAGGTGCACTTCAGGGCAATCAATCTTGCTTTGAAGCGTTTGAAGGCCTAGTGGCTGCTGAAGACATAGAGGTTTTAGAAGATGCTGAACTAATGAAGGAGATTCTGACTCCTCGTGGGTTAGCAGTAACTAACGAAGTTATTGCGCTCTTTCAGCGAAGTTCTTCTTTAGAACTTGGCAAATTTGATTTGACGAAAATCTGCACTTTCTGTGGATCAAAACTTGTTTCGGGGTCACGCTTTTGCTCCAACTGTGGACAATCAGTTGGGCTCAACTAGGCGATTTAGATGGTACTGCCCGGGACAGTAAATCAAAAGCCTGGACAGCTTATTTGATTTGAAGCCTAATCGGGAACATAATTCACAATGTGTCGCGATTTCATTTAGTCACCGATGCCCAAAACAGTCTCTGAGTTGCCGTCAATTACGTGGATCTTCAGATGAGAAATCATTACCACTCAATAAACTTCTGCTAAAGGTATTAATCGTTCGGGATCGTGTATTTAGGGAACGATATTTTAGAATCACCATTAAAATCATCGTAGAACCAGGAATTGCTCTTTTTGCAAGAATGTTCTTGGTTCTTAATGAGCTCTGCATTACGAACAACATTTAGGGAGATGACATGTCGGGAAAAGGTATTGGGGGGTTTGGCTTACAGAGAAACATGGAGGTCCCAGAAGGTTTCACACCCGAAGCTTTTTCCTGGACGAACATGTCTCGGAAAATTGTTGATGGACTCGCAGACTCTTGGTTTGAAAAAATTCAACCTATTGGCATTAGTGAAACACTAACTGAACAAGAGAAGGCCGAAATTGAACTTATGGCCGAAGGTATGCCATTCTTTTTTGGTGAAAATGAAACTAAAGTTCTTCAGCCGAGCTTTCTAGAACTTTCCGAGCTTGGCAGTTCTGTGCCTATCGATGAGTCGTCATTAGGAAAGAAATTGATTTCTGTCCTCGGCAAAAATAACTTCGCCTGGAATTTCAGAGAGGAGCGCGTCGAACTGGATGCCGTTTCAGGGTTTCTCATGCCTAGCTTGAAGCTTGAGGGTGCAGGCCAGTGGGGTACTTACTTTGGGATGCCTTTCGATCAAGTTTTCAGGGTATTTAGGGATCTGACAGGCAAAGAGAAAATATTGTGGAGTGCCGATCTACTAGCCGCTACAAGACCTTTTGAACAACTTACTAAGTTGTACGGTTCAGATGAAGTGACGCATGAGCGCTACCTAATTCAGAACGGTCCAGAGGCATTGAAGAAAGGGGGATTGACTTTCGGCCAGTGGAGCACAAAGGTTCACGTACCTGTAGTCCTAAAGTGGCTCTTCTACCTAGCTGAGACTCCCTTCCCTTCCGTTATCCTCAATTTCTCGAGAACTTTGAGTTACGGTGAGGAATTCCCTGAAGCACTAGTTCCAAAACCATACTTTCTCAACAAAACGGATAGCAGGGTATCTGGAGCTTTCGACCTTAGTGATCAAGGCTACTTGGCCAGTGCCGCCAAGATGCCAAATGTTATAGAAGCAGGTTGGATTATCGAGGACATGTCCGAGGATGACTTGTCAGTTTGTATCAACATCGCTACCTCAGGGTTAACGAGAATGATGACAATTCTTGAAGATGGGTACCTAAACCATAACTCCGCCAATAGCGTTTTCAGTTGGGACGATGCCTTACGGAGTGCAGTCGTACTCGACTCAGATTGTGAGTATGGAATCAATGCGTTGGGGTTATCTACCTGGATACCTGTTTGTCGTGTCGGATTCGCGCTAAACAATACCTATGTCAGAGCACCTCATGCACTTAAAACTGGGGATTTAGGAGAGTTGGAAGATATTTCCTTCAACGGCGCTGGCCCGCTAGCCGCTAATTGCATTAATTCTTTTGTCTTCTTACACCTTATGGATACTGAGTATTACTACATGATAGATCGCTTGCTGGAAGCCGCTTTTTTATTGAATGTTGGAGAAGAGTCTACGAACGCGCTTTCTAATTGGGGAATTGCGCTGTATAAGCGCGGAGAGCTCGATGAAGCAGTGTCAAAATTTGAGCAAGCGCTTGGTAGAGAGGACAAATATGCCGAAGCCGAAGCCAGCTGGTGGCTGGCCAAGATTTATGCTGAGTTAGGTAATGCTAACAAGGCCGCTGAATTTGAGAAACGCTGCTTAGAAGCAGGGGGCTATGAAGAGTACACAGGCTTTGAATCCGAGAACAACTCCAAAATAGAATTAATCAGTCCAGACATTAGCAACCTCTCAGGGCTGCAAGGCCAGGCAAAATTCTGTTCCAACTGCGGAAGCGCAATTGAGGCTAACTTCAACTTCTGTTCCAACTGCGGTTCAAAAAGACTTTAGTACACCTCAAAAACGCTTGCGCGTTTGGTTACAAATCTACTAAAACTGATCTCGACCGAATTTGCTATCAAGCTCGTCCGCTTGAAGTGCGAGTACCTTAAGGCCGAATTCAATCTCGCTAGCGTCGATGTCGGCAACGGGAATAACGTGGTGGAGTACGTATAAATCATCCAACTTCTTGACTCCAAAAATCGAAGTCTCAGCGACCTGGAATGCGAGATCCGAACTGATGTTGTGTGCGAATGGACTTGCGATGAGTAGCATTGCGTCAGTGCTGTGCACAAAGATCACCTGAGTGCGGGTTGAATCGATGTTGAATTGCATCTTGAAACCACCATTTCCAAGGTCCTCAGTGGAGTAATTAGATTTGATGTGGGAAATAACCTCGTTTATTGTTGCCATTTAGAGCTCCTTTTCGTGTGTTGTTATTGAATTTCGTCCAGGAAATGACCCAGAGCAGAATAATACGAATGTAGCTCCGTAAATTTTAGCTGTTCCCGAACGCATACACAGCATAACAGGATTTGCGCACTCTAGCCTCAAAAGGTTCTGCCCTAAAGGTTTGAACCTAAACTCTGGTTGGACTGTTGTTTTAAGCATGTCGCATTGAACGTATTTGTTATCTGTTAAGGATGGTTTCGGAACTTCTGCCCATAATAAAGTCTCGCTAAGATGTCCCATAAGGGAACACGACCTTAGATGGAGAAACTAGGATGGCTAACGCATACAACAATGGTGAAATTTACTTCATTCAAGAGTTGGATCCTCACACAAAAAAACATACCACTTATGTAAAAATAGGTCTCGTTCGAACAGCTGAGGGAAGGGATTCATTCTCCAGGCTATTTGAACATCAGACTGGAAATCCTCGCCCTCTAAGCCTTTCCAGAAATCTTGTAGTGCAAACACCTGCAGTTGATCTGGTTGAAGCCAAGCTTCACCAACACTTTTCAAGACAACGCATACACGGTGAGTGGTTCGAGTTTTCAGATTCAAAAGAGTTAAAGTCCGCTGTAAAAGTCGCGCGAGAATTCTCCGCTGAAGTTGAACCTCTTGTACCACTATTCAAGAAATCAGAATCCTTGAAGCTGGTCGTGTCCAATGGAAAACCTAAGAAAGCCACGTCGGATGACATTCAAAACGCAAGAGAATTAGCGGTAGCCAAAAACCGACTAAAAGTAGTCAAGAATTTAGAAGACCTCTTAGGCCAAGTTATTCACAGTGCCGTCGTTTCTGGCTCAGATGTAAGTCAGGCTACAATCACACGAGAAATCAATTACAGTCCCAAATTCCTAGAGAGTGATTTTGCCCAGGCACACCCAAAAATTTATCAGAAGTATTTGGAGCAAAAAACGAAAGTAGAAGGTAGCTTCCTACTCAAACTTAAAGTAGATGAACTAGAAGAGTTAGGCGAGGAGTTCCTAAAAAACGCCGACAGCATTCATGCGAAGATCAATGATTTGAGTCCAGAAAGTAAAGATTTTCAAATTAAAATAGTTGACATATCTTTAGATATCACTCACCTAAAGGGTATTTGCGAATGGGACTTGAAAGTATTTGAAACTAAATTGAAGATTTCGCTGGGGAAATACGATCTTTTTGAAGGAATTTGTAGTTGGAAGAGAGTTGAGAAAGTCTCAAGTAAATTTAACTCAGGAAAATTTGCAGCGGAGAACCCTGAGCTTGCTCGTGAATTTGTATCCGTACCAAAGAAGTCTGTCTCTGTGAAAGCTAAAAAAGTTAGAGCTTAGATATCTGCAACACCTAGTTTCGTTTAGAGTTCTATTTTCTCCAATAGTTCAGGTGAATTTTGCCTAACATTTCCTGCATCCACGGTTACCGGCCAAAACTCAACCTCAGCTGCTACCTGATCTGATTCTTCAGCTAGTTCGTTGAGTAGGGCTTGGGTGGTGTTCTCTGGATCTTCTAGGTTGTCTGGGTCTAGCCATTCAGCCATTGATGAAGAAGATAGAAGTCTTGGGTTTCTTTCGTGGATTGGAGCTAGAGGTTCTGCAGCATCTTTGGTGAGGATTGCAAAAGATAAGAGCCATCTTGAAGGATCATCTGGTTTCTTGGTTGGGTCTAACCACCAGTCGTAAATACCTGCAAGAGCAAGCATTCCTTGGTCACCTGCGTTGATATAGAAAGGTTGTTTAGAACCTGGCTATCTCACTTCCCAGTCTTACTCACCTTGATCTGAACTACTTGTCTTAGGTCTAGGTATTTGCCCGTGGTTGGGGAATTTAGGTTGATGGTACAGGTTCCCGCTTTCTTACCTGCGGTTAGCTTTAGCATCTTGGTGGTTACCTTCTTGCCCTTAACTTTTGAGGTTATGTTGGCTAGTTTGGCTGTGCAAGGACCAGCAACTGTGAACTCAGAAATAGTTTTAGTGTTTGTTATCACAGCTAGGTTTGTTGTTCCACTGAACTTAAGTGCCTTAGGGGACTTAAATCCAACAATGCTTTGAACTATTGGTTTGTAACAGTCATTAATTGACTTGGAAACTGTCGTGGCAGTTGTCATGCCTGCAGGGCAAGCAATAGCAACAGTACTGTTTAGTTCAGTTGTATAGAAGCCTCTCTCTACTGGGGTGCATCGAGCACGTTCCTCCTCCCTGATGGTTCCTGCGTTACAGGTGGGAAGCGGATCAGAGAGTGTAAATACGGTTGCAGCTAGAACTCCGCCCATTGAATCAATGATTGCTTGGTATGTCCCTGAACAACTTGGGGTCCCTTCCAAGACCTTGTCTTCATCAGCGATAGCAACTGTTGCTGTAGTTTGATCCTTTGACCGCAGTGAAATGTTTATTCCAATCAATCCGTTATTTGAGGCTTGGTCACGGATTATTACACCAGCAAGAATTTGCGTTGAATTACCGTCAGAAATACCAACAGCAATTGGACGAGCATTATCAGGGCTCGAAATAATTACTGAAACATTACACCCTCCTAGATTTGACTGGGCGGCAGAGATAGAGAACGTGTTATTAGAGACTTCTTCTGGTTTCGTAGGTGTTTGATTCTGTGAACTGGTCCAGTGGTTCCCAGCCAGGTCATCGTAGTCAAGGTTTATTTGGAATAAACCGCCACAAGTGAAATCGCTTTGGTTAGCCACATTGGCAAAGTATTGGGCAACTTCTGGCTTCGATGAAACTGAATTCTCTAAATCGGTTGGCTTGAAAGTCAAGTCAATAAAGTTTGATGCATATGCGTCTTGAAGAATCATGTCATAACCTGAGAAGACCGAACCAATCAACAAGTGAGTTGAACCTGGTGCTGGTGTAGACGGAAGTTTTCCGATTACTCTAAATTCACAGTCAGCGTTGTTTAGGTTGATGACTCTCAGCTCTGGCTCAGAACCAACCTGTCCGACCTGTGGTGCAGGTTTATCGATGACAACACCAGTAACTGTCTTGGTAGAGATGGGAGAACCTGATCGTTGATATCCAACGGTAACTGAGAGTGTGTCCCCACATTGAAATCCATCACCAACAAGGGTTGAACCTTCGCTACGTGAGGCTAAATCGCTCATCGCGACTGGGCTTAAAGTTCTTTCGATAAGAGTAAATTCAGGCACGTTAAGTGTTCCCTCCTGAAGACTTCGTCTCAGGATTGAACCAGACTGATTGGTTATTTCAAGAAACGGTGCGTTGTCCTGAGTTGATGGAAATGCAGCACCCACATAGAGCTCACAATCAGCATTGTTTAGGCCATGCGCCGTAAGCATAGGAGTTCCTGCTAGTACACCTATGTTGAAATCCAAAGTCCAAGTTGGATCATCAGTTGAAACTCCGTCAGTATCCAAGCAAGAGTAGCCACCTATGTAATACATTCCCGAAGAAGTTGGTTGGCCGGTAACCAGTCCGGTGGCATCCATTGATAATCCTGGTGGCAGGCTTCCGACGTTCATGGACACTGCGTTGGTTTTCGGTCCACAACCTAAGTCGAGAAAGACTGATTCTCCAACATCGAAGTATTGGAAACCACGAGGTGGAACTCCGGGGCCACGTTTGATTTGGAAGGTAAGACTAAACCAAGGTACATTCATTCCTGCCATGCCGCCGTCCCAGCTGCATGCATACCTAGAAACCGTATATGTGCCTGCGGTAGTAGGTGTTCCTGTCACTAAACCATATCTATCCATGGTGAGGCCATCCGGTAGGGATCCATCCATCCAAACAACTTCGAATACGTCTTGGTGGCCGAAACAGTCACTCAAGTCTAGGTTTACAGTTTCACCAACTGTATAAACCACTGGGCCTGAGGGCAAGCTTGAAGCTGTACTCATGCTCACTGTCGAGCCAAGAAGTAATCCAAGCGTGCTTAGTGTAACTAAAACTAGTTTTTTCAATTCCCTGAATCCTTTGTTTATGAGTGTTTTTAGTAGCCTAATGGCGAAATCCTCCATCAGAAGGTAGATAGTAGCAGGTTCGGATTTACTGAGTCGAGGCTATTCAAACATTAGAACGCTACTGCTTGAATCAACTCGATGCCTTGGTTTCTAATTGTCCCAACCTCAACCCCCACAGGCCAGAATTCTACCTCTGCAGCTACCTGATCTGATTCTTCAGCTAGTTCGTTTAGTAAAGCCTGTGTGTTGTTCTCTGGGTCTTCTAGGTTTTCTGGGTCTAGCCATTCAGCCATTGAGGATTGGGAGAGCAGGATGGGGTTTCTCTCGTGGATTGGGGCTAGTGGTTCTGCTGCATCTTTGGTGAGGATTGCAAAGGATAGAAGCCATCTAGATGGGTCATCTTGTTTCTTTGTTGGGTCTAACCACCAGTCATAAATACCAGCTAGAGCTAGCATTCCCTGGTCCCCGCCGTTGATATAAAACGGCTGTTTAGAGCCATCCTCTTTGATTTGCCATTCATAATAACCAGACACTGGCATCACGCAGTGCTGTCTTAGAACAGCATTTCTGAATGTTGGTTTCTGAAGAACAGTCTCGATACGAGCATTGTTGTGAAGTGGAGTGTTAGCTGGGCCCTGGGAGTTACGAGGAATGAGTCCCCATCTTGCTGCGTGTAGTTGTCTTCTAAGTTCGCCAGCATGTTCACCTTCGTTATCTTTGAGAACTCGGTCAACAATGATGGATGCTGGTAATGAGGGTGGGTTGTTATAAGTTATGCCTGGTTGTTCACCAATCACATCATCGATGTCAAATAGGGTAGCCAGTTCACCAACAGATCTGGCAACAACTGTTCTTCCGCACATCTGTGGACTCCCTAATTTCCTAATAATTTTACCTCGTGAGCCAAAATAACATTTCTTGAAATATTGGTATTTCCGTCTCCCTTAGGGAACATTGAGCATTATGCTGGGAAACACTCTGATTTCATCAGTACTATTGCAATTTAGGCGGGGAGTTTCATGGCCGATATCCAGATACTAGAACAAGTCGGTGCGGGTGGGCATTCACAGGTTTTCAAAGGTCTGGACAATCGTTCTGGGAAATTAGTTGCTGTGAAAGTTCTAAATTCGCTCGAAAATGGATTGACTAAGTCTCTCTGGCAGAGAGAAATCGAGGCCCTAACAAGACTCGACAGCAAGAACATCGTTAAACTTATCTCTTCAAGCGCCAAGGTTGATGATTCTGGCACGGAGTATCAAATTGTCCTCGAATGGCTTCAAGAATCCTTGTTAGAGCGATATGGGAGGGGAGCATACAGATTCCAACCAAACACTTGGCTCAAGTATGCGGGTGGCATTGTTAACGGCATGGCTCACGCTCATGAAAGAAATCTAGCTCACAGAGACATTAAGCCTGACAACTTGCTTTTCAGAACTGACGTGGACACCGATACTACGGTCGTGATTGTTGATTTCGGCATCAGCAAAATAATGACAACATCACCAAGCAATTTCACAGCAGCCAATTTTGGTTCCGAAATTTATACTCCCCAAGATGGTGCTACTCGAGACCCATATTCAAGAGACGTTTACTCCGTGGCTGCGGTTCTTGCTCAACTAACCACTAATAACCTATTCTCAGACGTTGCAGATATGCACGAGGCTTTGGAGAGTTCAAGTCTGCCTGCGGAGATTAATGACTTCCTAAAAGAATGTCTTAATCCGAACCCTGCTAAGCGACCAAAGAACATGATTGAATTTAGGTCTAGAATCTTCGAATTACTGTCCAATTATCAGTCAGCCACGAACAACAACAAGTTGACAGTTCCGGTCTATTTCACAAAAAAAACAGCAGATCAATTTGTAACTGGTGCTAACGCTGATTTGGAACGAGCTAAGGCAAAATTCAACGCTCTTGTCACGAGCTCAACTGGGTGGTCCGGGCAAATTATGAAACCGAAAGCAGAACATGACGACGGTACCACCCAAATTTCTATGAGAATTAGCAATTGGGTGTTTCATTGCAAGATTGACTCAAATAGACAGGGGCAGTCGGTTTTATTAGTGCTTAATGCAATCGAACCTTCTGATGATGAACTTGAGCGCTACAGTTTCGGGTCTTCAGCTTTGGGCGATTCTTTTAAAGCCAAAGCATTTGTGCCAAGAGATCAAGTTCCCAATACGCGAGGACTTGAAGCTTTAGAGAACCATTTACGAAAGAGTTACGAAGAGGACGAGGAACCTGGTGCGCCTGGCTCTTTCGACTCCTGGAGCAGAGTTCTAGATGCACGCGAAGATTTCGTTCGGGGAAACCTCAGGCCAATTAAATTCTCTAAGTCAAAGTTGGAAAACGGAGGCGCACTTTTTACCATCGAAGGAAACTTTGAAAGCGAGGTAATAGATACTTCGTGGGAGATAAAAGGTTTTAGAAACGTGTTCTTTGAAGTGGAGGGCTTCGATGGAGTAGAACTGTGGACACGGCCATCACGCGAACTAACTTCCATCCCTGAGAATGGTGAACTCACGAGTTCTCTTGGCAAGAATGCCGTTTCTTTGAGACGTCAAAGAAAGGCTGTTGAGGATTTCAAGAATGGCTTGGCCGTATCAGCTGCAATTGGGGAAACAGTCGAGCGGCCTGAGGAAAGCACTCTCCCAAATGAAATTAGAAAGATTGTTACAGTTCTGGGCGAGTTAGATCAAGACAAAATTCAAGCGGTTGGTTCAGCCTTAAGTTCTCCAGACATTTTTGTGGTGCAGGGCCCCCCTGGTACAGGCAAGACGAGCTTTATTGCCGAATACGTTCACCAAATTCGTTTAGAGAATCCAGATGCCAAAATTCTCTTGGTGGCACAGACGCACGTCGCTGTAGATAACGCGCTACTCAGACTCGACAAAAATGGAGTCAACGGACTCGTTCGCATTGGAGATGCTAAGGATTCCAGAATCAACAAGGACGTCAAAAAGTTCATTGTGGAAGTAAAAATTCGAGAATGGGTCGACTCTATCAGAGCAAGATCTGAGGACAATCTGGCAGAAAGAGCAGGTATCGAGCCTACTCAACTTGATAAGCTTCGAGTCTTGAGCTTGTTATTCGAATTACAGGCTGCGCGAAAACAAAGGCTTTTTCTCAAGAGCCGCCAAGCACAAACAACCACTGCACTAGAAGAGAGCCTCACCTCCGAGGAGCCTTCGAAAGTGGAAATTGCAATTTCTCGCACGGAAACTCTCATTGACACACTCAGGGCGAAGCTTTCGACCAAAGCGCCAGGAATTTCAGACTTAGAGCGGAATGGTACTGCTCAAGAATTTGAAAACGTAGTGTCCAAACTATCAAATGAATTTGAAGATTCAAAAAATTTGGTTTCACTGATGAAGTTGCAAACAGATTGGCTATTAAAAATTCACACAGATGCTGACTTGAGGGCAAAATATCTTCGACAAGCGACAGTTGTGGCGGGTACATGTATAGGTTTCTTGCGTGAAACAGCAGTTCGGGATTTCGAATTTGATTATTGCATCGTCGACGAAGCCTCAAAAGCTACCGCCACCGAAACGCTTGTTCCAATGTCGATGGCTAAGCATGTCGTACTCGTGGGTGATGACAGGCAATTACCTCCAAACGACGAAGAGCTCATTGAAAGTACAGAAATACTTCTGAACCATGGCCTCACACAAGCAGATGTAGCCACCACTTTGTTCTCAAGTTTGAAGGATCGGCTTCCAATAAGCAAAACTTCAACACTTAAAACCCAATGGCGAATGACAAGGGCGATAGGAAATCTAATTTCTAATTGTTTCTATGATGGAGAGCTTATTTCGCCTTCGACGGAAGTTATTACCGGTTACGAGAATCTATTTGGGAAGCCAGTTATTTGGTTAGACACATCCAAAGTTCCGAAAAGGTTTGAAACTCAAATCGTTGGCGGAGGTTACTCCAACTGGGTAGAGGCAAGTGTAATCGCGGCTCAACTTACACGTTTGGCTACGAGGATAAGGGGCAGGCACCTACACATAAACAATAGGCAGCCAGAAATATTGATTGTTTCCCCTTATAGAGCTCAAAGGAGAGCGATTCTTGAGCAAATTAGAAGGCAAGACCAAAGCATTTTGAATTCTGTTGTGTGGCGGATTGAAACTGCAGATGCCGTTCAGGGCACCGAAGCTGACATAGTAATCGTTGCAACAACTCGAAGTAACTCATCGGGCAGACTTGGGTTTTTGGGCATGGCTCATTGGCGGAGAATAAACGTAGCTCTCTCACGAGCGAGATTCGGGTTGATTATTGTCGGGGATAGCAAGTTTATGGATGAAACCAGAGGTCCATTAACAAAAGTGCTTGAGTACATCAGGCAGAACCAAGATGAATGTGCAGTGCTGGAGGTAGAAAACTAATGCTAAACCTTTCCGATCTGGACAGAATTTATGGAGACCTACACCCAGGTCTGGACCTTGTGACTTATGTTCCAGTTGCAATTCCAGTTCACGCTTATGCCGTTGAAATGAGAATTTATGAAATCAAGGATTACCCTCTACTAAACGAACACGTTATTCGGTGTATTTCGCTAGGTATGACTTCAGTAGACGAGATTTCAAGATTCTTGGGAATAGAAGAAATCTATGTGTCGGACGCCGTCGCAACTGAGAGTGCGGAGAATGGCACCATCGGTATAACAGGGCGGGGAACACTCTTACTTACAGATTTCGGAGTTCAAAAACTTGAGAATTTTACGCAAAACGAAGCCCGAAGAGCCACCGAAAAGTTGCATGTCGATCTTGTGACGGGCACTTTAACCAAATATCGTAACCCTGGAATATCTATCGCTGAATTAGGCAAGAGGCTAGATGGTTTAGATGGGGAGCAATTTGTTAGAAAGCTCAAGTCAAGATCTGAGGGGGATAAAACTATTTTGGATTTCAAGTTGGACTTGGTAGATGAACTCTTAGGCTCTCAAAAATCAGATAAGAGATTAAGCGTCTTGGAAGTTATGGGTGTCAGGCGTTCTACAAAAAAACCTCTCTATGTTCTCGGACAGGTGCTCGTCTTTGCTGATGCCAAAGCAGAAAATGTAATGTTGACTATGACTGTCGACGGTACGAGACAGATCGAGCACGACCAATATCTGGCAACAAATGAAATCAGAGAATTGCTAGATATTGAAATCGAGCCAGAAGCTGAAGAGCTTCCTCCTGCGAGCATTCTTCAGGAGTCGAAGAAATCTAAGTCCCAAAACATTGTTGACCTAATCAAGAAGATAAGCGAGTTGCCTCAGGCGGATGAAAAGTTCCTCGTTGATGAGGCTAAGTCATCCGATTCCGAATTGCCTAATCCAGCAAATATAGTTCGGCCGAGCTATATTGGCCCTTCTTTATTTAGGCCGCAAGCAAAGCCTGTTAGGTTACGTGTAACAGATTTCCCCACACTCAGGAGCGAAGCGATTAGATTTTCTAAGCGAAGGCTGCTCATAATTAGCCCATGGGTTAAGAAGGCCGTTGTGAACCAAGATTTTATTAGGCAGCTCACCACTGCTCTAGAAAGAGGTGTCCGTGTAGACATAGCTCTTGGTATCGGCAAAGATTTCAGTGATTCCCATGAAGACTCAATTGAGTCTCTAGTCGATTTGGCAAAGTCTTTCCCTGAAAGTCTTCATCTACACAAGTGGAAAAGTCATGAGAAACTTTTGATTGCAGATCAGTCTTACATCGAAACTACTTTCAATTGGCTGAGTTTCCAAGGTGTAACTAAGCAGCACTATAGACGTGAAAGAGGGACGCTCATAGTCGACAGTCAAATAGCTGACGAGGTCTATTTGGAGATGCTAAACGAAATCCAAAGTGAGAGAGACCCAAGCTGGCCACCTAAGCATTAGGTCGCTTCATCTCAGCTTCACGAAGCTTCTTAGCTCGTTCTTTAGCTGATTCTGATTCTTCGATCATGGCTTCTGCTGACTTCTCTAGTCTCTTTTTGACTAGTGTCACTATGACTAGGAAGACCACGATGATGCTTACAAAGATAATTCCACCGAATTTGAATTGCTTTAGAGCATCGGTTGCTCCGTGAGCAAACCAACCGATGCCAAGATAAACACTTGACCAAACAGCGCATGCTCCTGCTGTCCAAGAGATGAAGGTCTTGTATTTCATCTTGGTCATACCTGCTGTTAGTGGAACAACAGAGTGAAGAACCGGTAGGAATCTGCTCATAGCGATAGCTATGCCTCCACGAGATTCAACAAAGGTATCTGCTCGGTGCCAAACCTTCTCAGGAATGCGAAGACCTAGCTTGCTTGATCTGATTCTTGAACCGAAGGTTCTACCAATGAAGAAACCTAAAGATTCACCAGCAAAAGAACCAAGCATCACTGCAACAAACAATCCAAAGAAATCCAACCAACCGCTGACCATGGTTCCAGCTGCTAAGACAACTGTGTCACCTGGAACTAAAAGTCCGATAAATACGCTGGTTTCTAGCAGGATGGCAAAGCCAGCAATAATGTCACGCCAGAATGGCGGGAAGGTGTGGACGGCTGTGTTTAGCCAGTCAATGAATTGATTCACGCTCTAATCTTGGCACAAGCCTCAGGGGAGTTGTTCAACAAAAGCTTCGAGTTCAGCCATAAATAGCTCTCGTTTATTTGAAGTCTTGAATTGATCAGAGAGGTTTATCCAGTTGGTTACAGTTCTGATTCCTTGAAGGGATGAGAGCAACCAGAGTTCGTGGTTGATTAGTTCCTCTGGTCTGGCTTTTCTGGTTTTGGTCTCAATGTTTAGCTTTTGGGCTATCTCAAAGATTTCAGTTCTGGTCACTGATTCAAGCCAAGGTATTTCATTACCTGGAGCTACCAGAACATCGTCTTCCCACCACACCAGGGAACTTAGAGAACCTTCAGAGATGAAGCCTTCTTTATTGAGCAGGATAGCTTCATCTGCATTGTGTTCTAGTGCTTGGTTTCTTATCTGTGAACCTAGGTCTAGTTCAGGACCTTTTACTGTTAAATCTGTTCTCGGATCTGGATGTGGGTAGGTCCACAGGGCGACTGTTTCAGTTATCTCAGGAGCTGGTCTTAGGTTCAGGTAGAACTCTTTAGTGGTGCTTATTTCAAATCTTGGAAAGAATGAACCGGTTTTAGGTATTAGCGCTATTGCATCAAAGATGAAATCAGGTATTTGGGGTAGTAGTTCTGGTGCTTTTATAGCTGCATTGCTGATCAGTCTGGTTATGTGTTTATCAAGAGATCTGACGCAGTTGTCTTTGACCAATAGGGAGTCGGCAATAAGTATCTGGTGGTTGGTTTCAACTTCTTGAAACTCACCATTTAGATACTGGTAGAAAGTCATGCCCTAATCCTTTTGTTTATGGCTCTAATCTATAAGTAAGAAGGTTTTTAGACAGGTAAAGGTGGACATGCGTTTATTTA
>Ga0304729_1000850_pt1 | contig 21233 bp, 18 predicted proteins | sample C_131016_MF_Meta_FD_190475 | JGI IMG/M metagenome (GOLD analysis project Ga0304729, IMG submission 190475) | Freshwater microbial communities from Lake Croche, Canada to study carbon cycling - C_131016_MF_MetaG (v2) (version 2) | ecosystem: Environmental > Aquatic > Freshwater > Lake | place... | reverse complement strand
AATTTGCAATGAGAATATATGGATCTTCAAGAACTGCTTCCATGCGATCTGAATCAGTTGTGAAGTATGGCGAGATGTATCCCTTATCAAAGCGCATACCTTCAGTGAGCTCGAGCTCAAGTCCGAATGTATTGCTCTCTTCGACTGTGATAACGCCTTCTTTGCCGACCTTATCCATTGCTTCTGCGATCATTTCGCCGATTGTTGTATCAGCGGCAGAGATAGATGCAGTTGCAGCGATCTGCTCTTTTGTCTCAACCGGCTTCGCCATCGCTGAAAGTTCTGCTGAGATAGCTTCGACAGCCTTCTCAATTCCGCGCTTGATCGCCATTGGGTTTGAACCCGCAGCAACGTTACGTAGACCCTCGCGAACAAGCGCTTGTGCAAGAACGGTTGCAGTCGTTGTTCCATCGCCAGCTACATCATCAGTCTTCTTTGCGACCTCTTTGACGAGTTCGGCACCAATCTTCTCCCAAGGATCATCGAGTTCGATCTCCTTGGCGATCGATACGCCATCGTTAGTAATTGTTGGTGCGCCCCACTTCTTCTCAAGGACAACGTTGCGGCCACGGGGCCCAAGGGTTACCTTGACGGCATCTGCGAGTGCATTCATTCCGCGCTCTAGACCACGACGGGCCTCTTCACTGAAGGCGATCATCTTTGCCATTACATATCTCCTCTAATACTTGTCTTTCCTGGGTTCTGCTCGTAACCACTGCTTCAGGGGGTTTATCACTCGGCCCTGGTGAGTGCTAAAGCCAAATCTAGTCCAAGCCTGGGGCGGGCTCAACTCGGCCGACTTCATAGGCGTGGACGGCCATTGCGTTAGACGATCGGCCTCGCCCCACTTACTCTTAGGTCACTCGGGGGAACCCCCGACCTTCATCCAACGGATCGTCGGGCACGTACCTGCCCGGAGAAGGAGCAATAGCTCATGGCATCAGTCGTATTCGAAAATGCATCACGTACCTATCCAGGCACAACTAAGCCTGCTGTAGATAAATTAAATCTCACCGTCAATGATGGTGAATTCCTTGTACTCGTCGGCCCATCTGGCTGCGGTAAGTCAACATCACTACGTATGTTGGCAGGACTTGAAGAAGTCGATGGCGGTTCAATTCGCATCGGCGACCGCGATGTCACAAATGTCGCACCAAAAGATCGCGATATCGCGATGGTCTTCCAGTCATATGCCCTCTACCCACATATGTCAGTTGCAGAAAATATGGGCTTCGCACTCAAGATTGCTGGCGTTGATAAGGCAGAGCGTGATCGCCGAGTTCTTGAAGCAGCAAAGCTGCTCGATCTCGAGCCATATCTTGATCGTAAGCCGAAGGCTCTTTCTGGTGGACAACGCCAGCGTGTAGCGATGGGTCGCGCAATTGTTCGCGAACCTCAGGTCTTCTTGATGGATGAACCACTATCAAACCTTGATGCAAAGCTCCGTGTTGCAACACGTACACAGATCGCTGCGCTTCAACGTCGTCTTGGAATCACAACTGTTTATGTAACACATGACCAGGTCGAAGCGATGACCATGGGCGATCGTGTTGCGGTTCTCAAAGATGGCTTGCTCCAGCAAGTTGATACACCTCGTAATCTTTATGACAACCCAGCAAATGCATTCGTTGCAGGCTTCATCGGCTCACCAGCGATGAACCTTCTCAATGTATCTGTAAGTGGTGGCCAGGCACATGTCGGCGACTTTAAGTTTGCAGTTCCAGCATCTGCTGGAGCAAATGTCACCGTCGGAGTTCGTCCAGAAGGTTTCACACCTTCTACAGCCGGCTTCAAGGTTCACGTTGAAGTAGTCGAAGAACTTGGTTCAGATGCATTCGTCTACGGCAAGCCTGTCGATACCAATGTGAAGTTTGCTCAATCAAGTGATGAAGGCGCACAGGTCATTGTCCGCTGGGATCCAAAGAACCCACCAAAGCCAGGCGACACAATCACTGTTGAAGCTAACCCAACAGCGATTCATCTCTTCGATATCAACACCGGAGAGCGTCTCGCTAAATAATCTAGATATCAAAAAACCCCGCACCGTATGGTGCGGGGTTTTTTATTGATCTTTATGGCCTAAGAGAGTGCCTTCTGCAAGTTCTCATCAATAGCATCTAAGAATGCTTGGGTATTGAGATACGGAGCATCAGGTGCGATCAGAAGAGCCAGATCTTTGGTCATCTTTCCCGATTCAACGGTTTTGATACAGACATCTTCAAGAGTCTTTGAGAATGCAGCGAGATCTGGATTGTTATCCAGCTTTGCACGGTGCGCAAGACCCTGCGTCCAGGCAAAGATTGATGCGATTGGGTTTGTCGATGTCTCTTGACCCTTTTGATGAGCACGATAGTGGCGAGTGACAGTTCCGTGGGCAGCTTCAGACTCAACGACTTTCCCATCTGGAGTCATTAAGACAGAAGTCATAAGTCCGAGTGAACCATAGCCTTGCGCAACGGTGTCCGATTGAACATCACCGTCGTAGTTCTTACATGCCCAGACATATCCCCCAGGCATACGTAGAGACATAGCGACCATATCGTCGATCAAGCGATGCTCATACCAAATACCAAGCTTCTCAAATTCTGCCTTGAACTCTGCTTGATAAATCTCTTCAAAGATATCTTTGAAGCGACCGTCATAAGCCTTCAAGATTGTGTTCTTTGTTGAGAGATAGACCGGGTACTTGCGCTTGATTCCGTAGTTAAGAGATGCGCGAGCGAAGTCACGAATCGAATCATCTAAGTTGTACATTGAAAGTGCTACACCAGAGCCTGGGAAATCAAAGACGGTGTGCTCGATCGGAGCCGATCCATCTTCAGGGACAAATGTCATGGTGAGCTTGCCAGCACCAGGAACCTTAAAATCTGTTGCGCGGTATTGATCGCCAAATGCGTGACGGCCAATAACGATCGGCTCAGTCCAATGAGGAACTAACCGTGGAACATTTGAGATGATGATTGGTTCGCGGAAGATTACGCCGCCAAGAATATTGCGGATTGTTCCGTTCGGAGATTTCCACATCTTCTTAAGGCCGAACTCTTCAACGCGCGCTTCATCAGGAGTGATCGTCGCGCACTTAATGCCCACGCCGTGCTTCTGGATCGCCTTGGCCGCGTCGATGGTGATCTGATCATCTGTCTCATCGCGCTTTTCAATGCCTAAGTCGTAGTACTCAAGGTTCACGTCGAGGTAAGGAAGAATCAACTTATCCTTGATGAACTGCCAGATAATGCGGGTCATCTCATCGCCATCGAGCTCGACAACAGTTCCGGTAACTTTGATCTTATTCATATTAGAGGTCCTTTACATCGGCTTGCTTGGCGCGGACCGCTTCGGCCGCAACTTTAAGAGCATCAACTTCACTTGGTGTCAGAGAACTCTCGACAACCTTACGAATTCCATTCTTGCCAATCTCAGCTTCAACGCCAAGGTAGACGCCTTCGATACCGTATTGGCCCTCAACCCAGGCACAGACCGGCATGATCGCACCTGAATCTTCGATAACGGCTTTTGCCATACGGGCAGCTGCTGCTGATGGTGCGTAGTACGCAGATCCGGTCTTGAGTAGAGCAACAACTTCAGCGCCACCATTACGTGTGCGATCTACGAGCTGCGCGATATCTGCTTCGCTCAAAATTTCACTCAGTGGTTTGCCATCGACTGTGCAACGGCTTGGAACTGGAACCATGGTCTCTCCGTGAGAGCCGAGAGTGAGTGTCTTGACTGAACCGACTGGTACTCCAACTTTTTCCGCAACAAAATTTGTGAAGCGAGCTGTGTCGAGCATTCCTGCCTGGCCCATGACTTGGTGCTTAGGAAACCCTGTCGCAAGTTGAGCAAGTGCTGTCATCTCATCGAGTGGGTTTGATACAACGATGATGACTGCCTTTGGGGAATGCTTTGCAATATTTTCGGCAACGCCACGAACGATTCCTGCATTCACTCCGATGAGATCCATACGAGACATGCCTGGCTTGCGTGGGAGACCAGCGGTGATAACAACAACATCAGAGTTAGCTGTTGCTTCATATCCACCGCCATCAGCGGTAGTTGTTGCGCCGATTACTTTTGTCTCAAATCCTTCGATCGGACGAGATTGATTAATATCGAGTGCGAGGCCTTCTGGCTTTCCTTCAACAATATCTGTGAGCACTACAGTCTCAAAGATGTTGTATTCAGCTAAGCGAAGAGCAGTTGTTGATCCATAGAATCCTGATCCAACAACGGTAACTTTCCCTTTGAGCGCCATCTTTTCTAGCCCGCCTTCTCTCTCGTTTATCTACTGATCTGAAAATCCTGCTGAAATGCTACCTCGCGTGAGGAAGTGCTAGCGCCACCACCAATAGCCCGCAGGCGATAGCGAGTGGTAGAAATAACTCAATCCGGCGCTTCATTCCGACCCGTTTGTACTTCAGATAGCTAAATCCGCCAGTGCCAAGAGCCAAGATGATTGAACCAGCTCTCACGCGATCAATAATCGCAAGGCCGGTGCCGATAAAGATCAAGAGGATCGAGAGTTGCTCCAACTTGGAGAGCTCATTCCAGTGAACTTTCACCGTATCGCCGCTTCTACGACATTGGTAAGGAGCATGGCACGAGTCATTGGACCAACGCCACCTGGGTTTGGTGAAAAGTAGCCGGCTACCTCACGAACATTTAGGTGTACATCACCTTGTAGGCCTGAATCAGTACGGGTGATACCAACATCGAGTACCGCAGCACCTGGTTTGATCATCTCTGCTGTAATTGAGTGTGGAACTCCAACAGCAGCAACAACAATGTCAGCGCGACGAGTATGGAATGCAAGGTCTCGGGTAGAGGTGTGAACAGTTGTCACGGTTGCATCATCACCACGGCGAGAGAGGATTAATCCGAGTGGGCGACCAACGGTGAGGCCGCGACCAACAATCACAACTTCTGCGCCTTTTGTTGAGACGTTGTAGCGATGCAAGAGCTCAATAATTCCGCGTGGAGTGCATGGCAGTGGTCCAGGCTCACCGATCACGAGCTTGCCAAGGTTAAGTGGGTGAAGTCCATCTGCATCTTTCGATGGATCAATCGCTTCAAGAATTGTATTTGCAGCTATCCCGCGCGGAAGCGGAAGTTGCACAATATATCCCGTGCACTCACTCGCATTGTTGAGATCTTTAATTGCAGCAAGAACATCAGCTTGCGAAGAAGTCGCTGGCAGATCAATCCGAATTGATTGAATTCCAACTTCTGCACAATCTTTATGTTTGCCACCAACGTAGGAGTGCGAACCTGGATCATCACCAACCAGAATCGTTCCAAGGCCTGGCTTTTGTGCCATCGCATCAACTTTTACCTTGAGCTCTGCCTTGATCGCGGCAGCGGTCGCTCTGCCATCCAAGGTAATTGCGCTCATACGTGAATCCTATCTTTCTTACAGGTGCCTAATTCTCAGCGGTTAAGCGTGGGAGAAGTGCCTTGTCCCAGTAAAGAACATGGCAATTCCAGCGGCTATGGCTGCAGCGATAACTTCTTCATCACGGACACTTCCGCCTGGCGATACAACTGCTTGCACTCCTGCATCTATGAGAATCTGTAGGCCATCAGCAAATGGGAAGAATGCATCGCTGGCTGCTACCGATCCCTTTGCTCGCTCCCCTGCTCGACTGACTGCAAGTCGCGCTGAGTCGACTCGGTTTACTTGACCCATTCCAACCCCAACAGATGCCTGATCGTGAGCGAGAAGGATCGCATTGCTCTTTACTGCACGGATAGCACGCCATGCGAAGGCAAGATCATTCATAACATCTGCAGTCACTGCATCTCCACTTACTTGTTTCCAATTCTTTGGATTATCGCCATCAGCGTCGATGAGATCTGATCCCTGGATCAATAATCCCCCAGAAATCGGGCGAAGCTCTTCGCGAGAAGTTACATAGCCATCGATTGTTAGTAAGCGAATAGAAGGCTTCTTACTTAAAATTGCAATTGCTTCATCGGTGAAAGATGGTGCAATGACAACTTCAGTAAAGATTTCACTTAAATTCTTTGCCATCTCGGTTGATACCTCACGGTTTGCCGCAACGACGCCACCAAATGCAGAGACTGGGTCGCAGGCATGGGCTTTCTGGTGAGCGGTAGTAATATCTGAAGCGGTAGCGATCCCACAAGGATTCGCATGTTTAATGATCGCCACACAAGGATCATTGTGATCAAAAGCGGCACGGACAGCAGCATCCGCATCGGTGTAATTGTTAAACGACATCTCTTTGCCGTGCAGTTGCTTTGCTTGCGCGATTCCAGCGGATCCAGTCTCGCTGTAGACCGATGCGCTCTGATGTGGGTTCTCGCCATAGCGAAGGCCAGAGATTCGCTGCCAGACCTTTGCGCGCCAATCATCAGCACGATCAATGCGGGTGCCAAGCCAGGTGGCGATCGTCATGTCGTATTCGGCGGTAGTCCTAAAAGTCTCCATTGCTAGCTCGATACGTTCTTCAAGCGTAAATCCACCCAATTCAAGAGCGGTGAAGAGTCGGCCATACTGAGATGGATCAGATATAACGGCTACGGATCCGTGGTTTTTTGCCGCTCCACGCAGCATGCTTGGTCCGCCGATATCAATTTGCTCAATACATTCTGCAAAATCATCAGTTGTGGTGATCGTCTGACTAAATGGGTAGAGGTTGACGACTATTAGGTCAAATGGCGCAATATCGTGTGACGAGATCGCGGCAAGGTGCTCTTGATTATTTTGATCAGCCAAAATTCCACCATGAATACGGGGGTGAAGAGTTTTAACACGTCCGCCCATCATTTCCGGAAAACCTGTGTAATCCTCAACGGCAATTACTGGAATACCGGCAGATGCAAGAGTTTTAGCGGTAGAGCCCGTCGAAAGAATTTCAACACCTGCGGAGTGCAACGCGGTTCCAAGTTCAACGAGACCAGCTTTATCGTAAACGCTAATTAGCGCCCGCTTGATCGATTTGCGTTCGCTCATTGTTATAGGGCTCCATCAATCCAGGTTAAGAGAGTCTCGACAATGAGATTTCGTTCCGCAATCTTAATACGTTCGTGGAGTGATTCCTCTGTGTCGGAAGGCTCAATGGGAACAATGCGCTGGGAGATGATGGGGCCCGTATCTACACCCTCATCGACCCAATGAACAGTTGTGCCGGTTTGCGTGACCCCAGCTGTAAGCGCATCACGTACCGCATGAGCTCCTGGGAATGCAGGTAAGAGCGCTGGGTGGGTATTCATTACCTTAAAGCGGTTCACAAAATCTGGGGAGAGAATTCGCATGAAGCCAACACTTACGACCAGATCAGGATCGAGAGTGAGGGCGAGTGAGAAGAGTTGCTTATCCCACTCAGATCGATCGCCCTGCATCGGGAGGTGAAAGGCTTCAACATCGGCGGCTCGCGCACGTTCTAGCGCTTGAGAATCTTTATCTGAAATCAGACCAACAAAGTCAGCCCGATCAGAGAGTGATGAATCAAAGAGAGACTGTGCGAGTGAACCTGCGCCAGATGCAAGCAGAAGTATCTTTTTAACCACGTTTTGCCATTCTCTTAATTCCGGCAGGCAGATAGACAGTGAAGAGAAGTGCGAAGGCAAAGGCTGCAGCAAAGTAAGCGGTGATATGCCACCAGGTCACTCCTACCGGATTCATCTCCGTCGTGAGGAGTTCTCCTGATGAGAGGAAACCAAAGACTGTCACCATCACAATTGTTACTGCCGCGGTCCGAAGTGCTCGGGTTTGCAGAACTTTAAAGGAAGACCGTTGAGCAAGGATCGGTGCCAAAATAAGAAGCGCAAAGATCAGGAGTAGGGCCAGCCCAACAATGAGCAATGGATGCTTACCGGTTGGAAGTGCAGCAAAAAGTGGGATGGCAGGGATTCCGTGCAAGGTGAAATGAGTTGGAGAGATAGAAGTGCCGAATCCAAGTTTGAAACCAATACCAGTGAGATATGCCAGTGTCGCAAAAGCAGCATTGGGAATGTAGAGAATTTGAATAGCTAGAAAGAGGACTCCGCCAACCAGCCCAGGAGCAATAACAGTTCCCAGATCGTGGAGCACTCTCCAGTGCGCAGCAAATGAGATTGCAAGAACTAAGGCGGAACTCCCCCAGAGTGTAATCAAGGTATAGAAAGCGAAACGAACATAACGGTTCTGAGCTGCATTGAAATCGTAGGTAGCAATATATGAAATAGGAAATGTAAAGAGTGGAACTAAGTACCACAGCGGTTTGATTCCACCACTTTGTGAGATGAGAGCAAGAATTGTTGCTATAAACGTGTAAGAAAGTGCAAAGAAGAAGCGAGCGCCCTCAATTTTTGTCAGCGTTTCTCGCACTTTAGGAAAGCTCTTGCGAATCGCCCAGATAGGAAATATCAGCGCGCCTAATGGGAGGAGCGTGAGCGCACCCGCTGCTGGATTACTTGAAATAGTGAGATGAAATGGCACTAAATGTGCGCCAAGCCAGATCCAGACCGAACCTCTTATTGGGTCAGTGGTATTCCCAGATTGGCTACCTGCTGTTGCCCAGGCGAATAGTGAGATGAAACTTGCAGGAAAGAGGGTGAGAACCACGCTCCTTGCGGCCTGTTGAAGCGAGACCGCGAGGATACGTCCTAACATTTTTATCCGGTATTAACCGAGCAACTTGCGCATTAGTGCGGCAGTCTCACTTGGAGTCTTACCTACAGCAACTCCGGCAGCTTCAAGCGCTTCCTTCTTTGCTTGAGCCGTTCCAGATGAACCTGAAACGATTGCACCTGCGTGCCCCATCGTCTTTCCTTCAGGAGCGGTGAACCCGGCGACATAACCGACAACCGGCTTGGTGACATACTCTTTAATAAATGCAGCAGCACGTTCTTCAGCATCGCCACCGATTTCACCGATCATTACGATCGCCTCTGTCTCTGGATCATCTTGGAATGCACGAAGAGCATCGATATGAGTTGTGCCAATAATGGGATCTCCGCCGATACCAATCGCAGTTGAGAATCCAAAATCACGGAGTTCAAACATCATCTGGTAGGTCAAGGTGCCTGACTTAGAGACTAAGCCAATCTTTCCAGGACCGGTGATATCTGATGGAATGATTCCAAGGTTGGCTTTTCCAGGACTGATAAGTCCTGGGCAGTTAGGTCCGATCAAGCGAGTGGTGCCCTTTGATACTGCATATGCATAAAAGGCAGCTGTATCGTGAACTGGAATTCCCTCAGTGATAACAACGCAGAGTGGAAGCGCAGCATCGATCGCATCAATAACCGCAGCCTTTGCAAACTTTGGTGGAACGAAGACAACGGATGCATTTGCACCGGTTGCAGTGATCGCTTCTGCGACTGAATTAAAGACAGGAAGTTGCTTGCCTTCAATCTCAACAGTTTGACCACCTTTTCCAGGAGTCACACCGCCAACGATATTTGTTCCTGATTTGATCATGCGGCCGGTGTGCTTAGTTCCCTCAGAACCAGTCATACCTTGAACAATGACCTTTGTATTCTCATCGATGAAGATAGCCATTACTTTGCCGCCAATTCTGCAGCCTTTGCAGCTGCTCCATCCATGGTGTCGAGTTGCTGCACCAGTGGGTGCGCAGCCTCGTTCAAAATACGGCGACCTTCAAGGACATTATTGCCATCAAGACGCACAACAATTGGCTTTGTTGCCTTATCTCCCAGCATTGCAAGGGCCTGAACAATTCCATTAGCGACAGCATCGCACGCAGTAATTCCACCGAATACGTTGACGAAGACGCTACGGACAGCAGGATCGCCCAAGATAATCGATAGGCCATCAGCCATAACCTGAGCAGATGCGCCGCCACCAATATCTAAGAAGTTTGCCGGCTTTACGCCATATTTTTCACCAGCGTAGGCGACAACATCGAGTGTGCTCATCACAAGACCAGCACCATTTCCGATGATGCCAACTTCGCCATCAAGCTTCACGTAGTTAAGGTTCTTAGCCTTCGCTGCTGCCTCTAGCGGGTTGGCAGAGTCATGATCTTCAAGAGATGCGTGAGATGCGTGACGGAAGGCAGCACTCTCATCGAGTGTTACCTTGCCATCGAGAGCAACGATTCGTCCATCTTCAGTTTTAACAAGTGGGTTGATCTCCATGAGCGTCGCATCTTCTGCGACAAATGCTGCCCATAACTTCAGGAGTACATCTGCAACTTGATCAACTACGGCTGCTGGGAACTGCCCGGCCTTAACAATCTCAATCGCTTGTGCTTGTGAAATTCCAACATTGGGATCGATTCCAACGCGTGCAAGCTTTTCAGGTTGAGTGTGTGCAACTTCTTCGATCTCCATGCCGCCGGCAACAGATGCCATCACAAGGAAATTTCGGTTGGCACGATCGAGCAAGATCGCCATGTAATACTCTTCTGCGATCGGTGCAGCTTGTGCGATCATCACCTTGTGAACGATGTGACCCTTGATATCCATTCCAAGGATTGCTTCAGCTTTCACGCGTGCATCTGCTGCATTCTCTGCAAGCTTTACTCCGCCGGCTTTTCCGCGACCACCAATTTTTACCTGTGCTTTAACGACAACTTTTCCGCCCATAGATGCAGCCGCAGTTTCGGCATCTGCTGCAGTTGATGCAACAGCTCCGCCAAGTACTGGAATGTTATGTGCTTCGAAGAGATCTCGAGCTTGATACTCAAAGAGATCCACTCACAACCCCGTTCCAAATAGATAATAAAGAGAAACTTTTCGAACTGACTGGGGTGATTCTAATAGGAAATTAGAGCTTCTCTACCGGCGCATAGCGCAGTAGCAGCCGCTTCTCGCCAGCGCTACCGAAGTTAATGGTCGCTTGGGCTCGATCGCCATCCCCGCTCACTTCAACGACTGTGCCCAATCCAAATGTGTCATGAGACACACGATCGCCGGCGGTGAGTGCAATCGTCTCGGAAGTCCGCTTCCCAGTTGCCTTAGGTGGTGGTCCAAATGATCGAGGCGTGGTGCTGCGAGTGGTGACCGATGAAGATCGTTGAATTTCATTCCAGGTAATCAGATCTTCTGGGATCTCTTGTAAGAATCGTGATGGCGGGTTGTACATCGGTGCGCCCCATGATGATCGATATTCAGAGCGGGATAGGTAGAGCCGTTTGCGTGCACGTGTGAGGCCGACATAGGCAAGTCGTCTCTCTTCTTCGATCTCATCTGGATCGCCGAGAGTGCGCGAATGAGGGAAGATTCCTTCTTCCATGCCGGTCAAGAAGACTGTTGGAAATTCAAGGCCTTTAGCGGTGTGCAGAGTCATCATCGTGACAACTCCGCCATGATCTTCACCTTCTGGAATCTGATCTGAATCTGCAACAAGTGAGACTTGTTCTAAGAATCCAAGAAGTGAAATCTCTTCGCCATCTTCAACTTCACCTTCTTCATACTCGGCCGCAACTGAGACGAGTTCTTCAAGGTTTTCGATCCGGCCCTCATCTTGGGGATCTTGAGAGTTCTGTAACTCAATCAGCAAGCCACTCTGTTCAAGAACTGCTTGAGCGATCACAGATGGGCGGACCTTTGCTTCAACCAATGTGCGCAGCTCTTCAATGAGGGTCACAAAATCACGAATCGATCCCGCAGCCCGAGCTGGGATTCCCGGTGCGCTCCCTGCTTGGCAGAGTGCGCTCCAGAATGAGATTGCTGAGTTTTTAGCGTGTTCATCAATACCTTCAAGTGCGCGATCTCCGATACCGCGCTTTGGCGTATTAATAATTCGGCGAAGTGAGATTTCGTCCTCGCTATTAACAAGGACTCGTAGGTAGCCCAAGAAATCCTTGACCTCTTTACGCTCGTAGAAGCGCACTCCCCCCACGACCTTATAAGGAATCGCCATCCGCATAAAGGTCTCTTCAAAGATACGAGACTGTGCATTGGTTCGATAGAAAATTGCCGTATCACCAGGAAGCGATTCGCTCTCATCGCGAAGACGATTGATCTCACGGCCAACAAAACCTGCTTCATCGTGATCAGATTCAGCAAGATAGCCAGTGATCGGGGCGCCGGCACCTTCTTCGGACCAGAGATTCTTATCTTTACGGCCCGGGTTATTGGAGATAACAGCATTAGCTGCGCCAAGAATATTTTGGGTCGAGCGATAATTCTGTTCAAGCATGATGGTTGTGGCGCTCGGGTAATCCTCTTCAAATTGCAAAATATTGCGAATATTTGCGCCACGAAAGGCATAGATTGACTGATCGGCATCACCGACGACACAGAGCTCAGCTAACGCCATAGATTCATGTGGAGTTCCAACTAGCTCACGCACAAGAATATATTGAGCATGGTTTGTATCTTGGTACTCATCTACCAAGACATGTTTAAAACGAGATCGGTATCGGTTACGCGCCTCAGGGAAGCGTTGTAAAACTTCAACTGTTTTGCCGATGAGATCATCAAAATCCATCGCGTTAGCCGATTGCAATCTGCGTTGATAGAGAGCAAAGATCTCGGCGACGATATGTTGGAAGGCATCAGCAGCTTGCAATTGGAAATCTGCGGGGCCCATCAACTCATTCTTTGCCGTAGAGATCATGCTGTGAACTGCCCGTGGCGTGTACTGTTTTGTATCTAGGTGCATATCCTTCATAATCACAGAGAGCAAGCGAAGGCTGTCACTTGAGTCATAGATTGTGAATGAGTTGGAATATCCCAGCCGTACAGCTTCTTGGCGAAGGATACGTACACATGCGCTATGGAATGTTGAGACCCACATACTGCGAGCTCGATCACCGACAAGATCTGCAACACGTTCTTTCATCTCAGCTGCTGCCTTATTTGTGAAGGTGATTGCCAAAATCTCGTATGGAGCAGCCCCGCGGTTAGCCATGAGGTATGCGATACGGCGTGTGAGAACACGCGTCTTACCTGAGCCTGCACCAGCAACAACCAGCAAAGGGGTACCCTCGTGCACTACCGCCGCTTGTTGTTGTGGATTTAATCCATCTACTAATGACACGGGGCGAGCATAGCCCCGAGATAGGACAAAATTGTATGCCTCCGATGGAAGATAAAGATGTTGAGCGAATTCTCTTTGTAACTGCCCACCCCGATGATCTTGATTTTGGCGCTGGTGCGAGCATCGCCCAATGGACCGACGCTGGTATCCAGGTTTCGTACTGCATCTGCACAAATGGGGATCAAGGCGGAAGTGACCTCACCATTACTCGCGATGAGATGCGTAAAACTCGTCAACGTGAACAGACCAATGCTGGCAAAGTCCTTGGAGTAAGTGATATTCATTTCCTGAATTATCACGATGGTCTTCTTGAGCCAACGATCGCGCTTCGCAAAGATATCGTTCGTGTGATTCGCAAAGTTCGTCCCCAGAGACTTGTCGTACAGAGTCCTGAGAGAAACTATGATCGCATCTTCGCCTCTCACCCAGATCACCTTGCAGCGGCAGAAGCAGGTATGCAGGCGGTCTATCCAGATTGTGGCAACCCATTCGCCTTCCCAGATCTCCTCAAGGATGAAGGTCTAGAACCTTGGAGCGTCTCTGAGGCCTGGGTCATGACAAATGAATTTAGTGATCATTACATCGATACAACGAGCACGATTGATCGCAAAATTGCGGGGCTGCGTGAACATGTCAGCCAGATTGCAGATATGGATGCAATGGCAGAACGCATCCGTGAATGGGGAGCAATCAACGCTAAGTCAGTAGGACTACCTGAAGGTCGCTTCGCAGAGACTTTCAAGGTAGTCGCAACTAAATAAAACTAGTTAGAGGCCTCACCGTAGTTGAAGGTTGTTACACAACCGCCATCGACGGTCACGATTGAACCCGTCATGAATGATGCATCATCAGATACTAAGAATGCAGCAACATTCGCGACCTCAATTGGCTGTGCCTGACGTCCAATAGGTTGCATTCCTGCAGCCTTCTCACGACGTGCAATCGCTGCCTCAAGTTCACCAGGAGGAAGGGTTGCGCGACGACGGCCAAGACTTGTATCGATATATCCAGGACAGATCGCATTGATACGGATTCCATCAGGTGCATAATCAACAGTGAGCTGACGGGTGTAGTTGATGATCGCACCCTTTGATGCACAATATGCAGCAGCTTTTGGCGCACCAATTAATCCATAGGTAGAGGCGATATTGACGATTCTGCCATCGCGCTGCTTCAAGAAATGTGGAAGCGCATACTTTGTACAGAGGAAGGTACCGCCGACATTAATCGCCATAATGCGCATAAAGTCTTCGAGTTCGATCTCGTGAGTACGCAGCTGACCGCCACCGACTCCAGCATTATTAACAAGAATATCTAGCCCACCGTATGTACTAACGGTGGTGTCAATAAGGTTCTTTACCTGTGACTCTTGTGAGATATCTGCCTGGACAAAGATCGCTTCGCCACCTGCAGCTTTAATCTCTGCAACAGTTCGCTCTCCATCTTCGACAATCACATCTGAAACGGTGACCTTCGCCCCAGATTCAGCAATCTTTTTTACAGTCGCTCGTCCGATTCCATTTCCAGAACCTGTAACAATGGCAACTTTTCCTTTGAGATCAGTCATGAGTGCTCCTCTAACTATTCGACGATTGTGCGGCTAAGGAATACGGTGGTGATGAAACGCTTGAAGAGCGCAAGTGGGTCTGTATCAGTGAGTTCAACAGTCTTCGCACCGGTACGGGTTGTGCCAGGAATCCATGTGGCTTGCTCGGCAAAGTCTCCGTTGTGGAAGCTGATCTCAATGGTTGCAGGAAGCTTGATATCCGGCTTGCGAATCGATGCGAGATTTGTGACTGCATCTTTCGCCTTTGACTTAATGAGTTCACAGGCTTCAACAGGGTGCATTGAATTGGCTGCAAGACGTGAGACGCTCTCCTTCACAACTGCAGAGCGAACATCAGGTGACCAAAGCTCTGTCTCGATACGAGTGGTCTCATCACCAGTTACAAGAACGATTGGGACACCGTAGTGCTGTGCAACCAGGCTATTTAAGCCAGCTTCAGAGACAATCTTTCCATTGAGTTTGATATCTGCGATTGCGCGTGGATTGTAGGTATGTGAGAGGACTGATCCTTCGCTACTCATCGAACCGTGATAGCTGACGAAGAAGATTGCATCAAAAGAGCTATCGAGACCTTGCATCATGTACATCGGCTTGTGCTTACCTGACAAGTACCGGGCTTTGCCAGCAAGGGTCGCAGGCTTTAGGTTCTGCATACTTGAGTGAGAATCATTGACCAAGAACTCTGTAGCACCGGCGGCAAGTGCGCCTTCGATACTTGCATTAATCTCATTTTGAAGAAGATCGCGGTAGTAGCCATACTCTGGATTTCCGTGGAGGCATTGGGTCCAGTCAACTACTCCGGCGGTACCTTCCATATCTGAGCTGATGTAGATTTTCATAAGAGAGCCTTTCTTGGTCGGAACTCTGGTTGAGTAGAACTTTCAGTCATGAGTGTGTAGGTAGAACCTTCCATACCCGCAGCGCCACCATGGTGGCCATCTGCAGTGATTGCAAGGCAGCGAAGTTCTGCTCGGAAATCATCAGGGAGATTTCTCGCCTCTTTGAGAGCCTCAAAGCATGCATCTTCGGCGCTCATGCCATGGCGCATATTTTCTACAACTGTGCGAGCAGTTCCTCCACGAAGTGAAAGTTCGCCGCGCCCGGTACACGCAGCTGCACCGTAACGAATATCTGCATAATTTCCAGCGCCTGGGATTGAAGAATCTCCAACACGGCCTGGATGCTTGTATGGATAGCCAGATGTACTGACACCACAGACAATCTCACCAGTACGATCACGCGCAATAATATTAATTGTTCCCCAAGGACCTTCATGAGGAGCAAACTTTTTCACAAGCTCAATCGCGGCTAATCGATACCGAAGATCACCAGTCATCGCCTTTGTATTTTCACCCTCAATTGACTCAATAGGAATATCTTTGAGTTGTTGCAGCCAGAGTGCTTTCGCTTCTGGAGTTAAGAGTTCAGCACGTTTAAATCCAACAGAATCTGCGAAATCTTCAGCGCCTTGACCGACGAGAAGAGCATGTTGCGGAAGCTTCTCCATCACGGCACGAGCAATTGAAATTGGATTAGGGAAATTCTTTACCGCGCCGACTGCACCAAATGCGCGTGATGAACCAACCATGATGGATGCATCTAGTTCTACTTCTCCGCGTGCATTGGGGAGACCACCGGTGCCTACATAATGATCTGTAAGATTATCTTCACAGAGGATCAATCCGCGTTCAACCGCTTCTAGCGCAGAACCACCACGACGCAAGATCTCCATCGCTGCGGGGATTCCAGCTTCACTTCGTTCACTTCCGATAATCAGTAACTCTGCCATCGCGAGCCTCTCTCTATGTAAATCTTCACCGTTCGAAAGAGCGATGAAGTCTTAATGTTAAAGATTGATACAAGCAGCTTGGTGATCCTTCGATCCAATCTGGATCAATGCTGGATCAGTTGTGGCACATGCAGATGTCGCGATCGGACAGCGGCTCTGGAATCGGCAACCTTCGTAGCGCGCTTGGATGGTTGGGAGTTCACCTTGAGGCGCTGCTCCAAGTTTTGAACCAGGGGTCATCTTTGGGACTGATCCAAGAAGTAGCTTCGTATAAGGATGCTGTGGGTTATTAAATACTTCAGAGGTTAAGCCTTCTTCAACGATACGACCCAAGTACATCACCGCAATGCGATCACTTACCTGACGAACAATCGCAATGTTGTGAGAGATAAAGAGCATTGTGAGGCCCAGATCTCGCTTGAGGTCGAGCAAGAGGTTAACGATCGATGCCTGAACCGATACATCGAGCGCTGAAACTGCTTCATCTGCGATCAGAATCTTTGGTTCGAGTGCAAGTGCACGAGCAATTCCAATACGTTGACGTTGACCGCCAGAGAACTGACGCGGGTAGGCCTGCAAAGCGGTAATTGGCAATCCAACAAGTTCCATCAACTCAATACAGCGTTTCTGAACACTCTCTTTATCTGCAAGCTTATGAAATAGGAGAATCTCCTCGAGCATATCCCCGACCTTCATGCGAGGATTTAATGACGAGTATGGGTCCTGGAAGATCATCTGCACTGCGCGACGTTCTTCAAGAGAACGATCATTGCCAATCTGGCGATCAAAGAGTGAGAGGGATCCGCCACTGGATGGATACAGGCCGACGAGAGTTCTTCCTAGTGTGGATTTGCCACAACCAGATTCGCCAACGAGCCCAATTGTTGATCCAGCTGGCATCGAAAGATCAACACCATCAACTGCAGGAACTGACAACGGCTCTTTACCGCGAAGCTTGCCGATCAAAGATTGCTTACCAACAAAATGCTTCGATAAATTGGTAGCGCTTAAAACGATCTCACTCATGAGCGCGCCTTCCCCTGAGAACCTTGTGCAAAATGGCCGACCGGAATCTTTTCCGTGAAGTTTGCAGCATGGTGACAGGCTGAGTACGAAGAAGAGATTGGAAGAAGTGCTGGCTCGCTCTCGCTACACAGTTGTGTTGCAGCGAAACAACGAGGTGCAAATGGGCATCCCATAACTGGCTTGGTGAGATCAGCGGTCTCTCCTGAAATAGAGAAGAGTCGCTCACTCTGATGATCAACATCTGGGGCTGATTTCAATAATGAATATGTATACGGGTGCGATGGGCGCTGGAAGGTATTTGCAACACCTCCACTTTCAACGAAACGGCCGGCATACATCACGCGAATCTCATCGCAGATCTCATTCACAACAGCGAGATCATGGGTAACAAAGACAAGGCCTGTACGTTCTTTCACGCGAAGCTCCATCAATAGACGAAGAACTTGAGCTTGAATCGTGACATCAAGAGCAGTGGTTGGCTCGTCGCAGAAGATGAGTTGTGGACTGCCAGAGAGTGCGATTGCGATTGCTACACGTTGGCGCAAGCCACCAGAGAGTTGGTGTGGATAGAGTGCGAAACGTTTCTCTGCTTCAGGAATACCAACGAGCTCCATGAGTTCAACGGCGCGAGCGTGGGATTTCTCTTTCGTCCAACCTAGTCTGCGATGTGGTGTCTCGGCGATTTGTGCGCCAACACGCATTACTGGGTTGAGAGCAGCAATCGCATCTTGGAAGACGATTCCGATTTTTTCAGAGAGTAGTGTGCGCCTGGCTTTTTCGCTGAGAGTCGCTAGATCTACTCCGTCAACATGGATCTCACCACTCGTTACCCTGGCATTCTTTGGAAGCAATCCCATAATCGCTTTCAAGGTGATTGATTTACCGCTACCGGATTCGCCGACAATACCGAGGCTATCTCCAGCGTTAACATCTAAGGAGACGCCACGAATCGCTTTTAAGAGGCCACGAGAGGTATCAATCTCGACGCTGAGATCGCGGACAGAGAGAAGTGGAGTGCTCATTTATTTAACCTCTTTACCAAGCCATCGCCAATCAGCGATAGACCAAAACCGGTGATCACAACCATGACACCTGGAATTGTTGGAATCCACCATTGCTGCAAGATGTAAGCCTGGCCCTCTTGAATCATTGATCCCCACTCGGCCGTTGGAATCGGAACACCAAGACCTAGATAACCAAGGGAGACGATCGCCAAAATACTCAAGACGATGTCACTCATTGAGAAGATAATCGCTTGGGTAATGACATTTGGCAGAACATGCTTGCGTAAAATTCGAGATGTTGGAAGCCCGCTCAGCTTTGCAGCGTGAACATAATCCAACTCTTTTGCCACCAAGACAGCTGCACGGACGATTCGACAGTAGGCAACCCATCCGACCAAGCTGATTGCGATGATAATCGCCTTAGGGCCAGCGCCAACAACAAATACAAGAGCGATCGCCATAACATAGAAAGGGAAAGCAATTGTTGTATCGACTATACGCATGACGAGGGTATCGAAGAGCCCGCCACGCCACCCTGAGATAAGTCCGAGCGTTGTTCCAATGATGAAGGGCAATAAGACCGCAAGAATTCCGATAGTTAAATCGATTCGGGCGCCGTACATCAGGCGAGTAAGTACATCTCGGCCGAGTTGATCTGTACCTAAGAGATGATGCCTGGTTGGAGCGATAAGAGTATTTTCTAAATCCTGGCCGATTGGATCGTAATGTGAAAGCAAAGGTGCTGCGATCGCCACAATGGCTAGAAGCCCAATGATAATAATTCCAGAGTAGAGAGCAGTATTTGCTGAGAAGTTAAGTCGCTTAACTATTCCTCTGCCTTCAAAGCGTTGAGTCTTCATAGCGCAACCCGTGGATCAAGTGCTGCATGAATCAAATCTGCGAGCAAGTTGACGGTGACAACAACGAGAGCAAAGAAAATGGTCACACCTTGAACGATTGGGTAATCACGCTGTGAAATCGCATCGATCAAGAGACCACCCGTTGCCGGAATTGCAAAGACTCGCTCAACAATAACGGTTGAGCCAACAAGGTAGGCAATATTTACACCCAGTACTGTGACAGATGCGATGATCGAGTTACGAACTACGTGCGAGAGCATCACGCGAGATCGGCTGATCCCTTTAGCTCTGGCAGTCAGAACAAAATCTGCTTCAAGAATCTCGAGCATTGCTGCGCGAAGGCTGCGAATTAAAATAGGTGAGAGTCCAATCGCGATAGAGAGCGATGGCAAAAATGTTGAGCGGAAATGCTGGGCGAGGGTATCGCCAAAGCCACTCACCGGGAAGAGATGGACCTTAAGGCCGAAGAGAAGAATCAGCTCGATGCCGATCCATACTTGCGGCATTCCTAAACCGATAATTGGAAGAACGCGTACTACCTGATCGCGAGCTCCACCCTCTTTTGAGGCTGCAAGAATTGCAAGTGGAAGGCTGATAAGTAGAGCAAGAATGATGCCACCGAACATCAAGAAGAGAGTTGCACTCAATCTTCCAGCAATAAGGGAGCTAACACTTGTGTTGTTATAGAAACTCGTTCCGAGGGAGCCTTGAAAGAGGTGGCCCAAAAAGGAGAAGTACTGCACGACTAGTGGGCGGTCGATACCAAGCAGGTGATGGATCGCCTTAACCCGCTCATCTGTCGCTCGTTGGCCGAGGATTACATCGGCTGGATCGCCAGGAATCGCATGAACTAAGAAGAATACAACGAGTGAAATGCCAAAGAGGGCGGGTAGGACTTGTAAGAACCTCTTGCCTGCATAGAACAAGAAATTCATGAAAGCCCCACCACACCCTCTCTAGATAATTTTAAGCTGATTTATTTTCTTACACTTTCATTGGAAGTATGGGGAGCGTACTCCCCATACTCACATAACTTACTACTTTCGTTGCTGGATTAATTAAGCCTTCTTAACATCTTCCATGTGGTATGAAAGTGTTGGAGTGACTTCGAATCCAGTGACCTTATTACTCCATGAGTAGATATATGGAGCGTTGTAAGCAAAGATCATCATTGCTTCATCTGCAGTGGTCTTCTGCACGAATGAGTATGACTTCTGGCGAGCGACTGGATCTGCATTTGACTGTCCAGCACGAACTGCAGCGATAACTGCTGGGTTGTTGTAGTTCGTGTAGAAAGCGTGCGTTCCACCGTTCTCAGGGTCAAGTGCGAATGTAAGCAATTCATCTGGATCTGAAATATCCATCGTCCAACCAGTGCTGGTGATCTGATAATCCATTGCCTTCTGAGTCTTGCGCTTAACCTTTGGCTCCTGAGTCTTGATGGTGAGTGTTACACCAATCTTCTTCAGGGATGCCTGCATGATTGAGCTCATCGCATTATCTTGAATGCTACCTGCTGAGGCTAGGTACTCAAGCTTAAGACCCTTAGCGAACTTTGACTTCTTAAGTTCTGCAGCTGCAGCCTTGATGTCATATTGGAGGCCAGGAGTCTTTGCATCGTAGAAGCCTACGTTTGGCGCGAGGATTGAGTTTGATGCTGTGCCGAGGCCACCAAGTACTACCTTGATAACTGAAGCGCGATCAAATGCAAGTGAGAGAGCACGACGAACGTGTACATCAGCAAGTGCTGGTACAGCTTCATTCATCGCGATGTACTCAGATGCAGCAGCAGGGAATGCCTTGACCGTAAGACCTGCGGTCTTCTTGATCTGTGGAACAGAAGTTGCAGGTGGGAACTCGTTGATATCAGCCTGGCCTGATGCGAGCATCAAAGCGCGGGTGTTGTCATCAACAACGTACTTCCATGTAACTGAGTTCAAATAAGGCTTTCCTGGCTGCCAGTAGGTTGGGTTAGCAACCATCTTGAGTTCAGTTCCAGGTGTCCAGTGATCCAGCTTGAATGGGCCGGTTC
>Ga0304729_1000849_pt1 | contig 21248 bp, 24 predicted proteins | sample C_131016_MF_Meta_FD_190475 | JGI IMG/M metagenome (GOLD analysis project Ga0304729, IMG submission 190475) | Freshwater microbial communities from Lake Croche, Canada to study carbon cycling - C_131016_MF_MetaG (v2) (version 2) | ecosystem: Environmental > Aquatic > Freshwater > Lake | place... | reverse complement strand
TCATGGTTGAGTAGACTTCCATCATCAACCGCGAATCGCCACCACAGGATCCAACCTTGCCGCCCTTAATGCAGGTGCAAATGCAGCGAGCAAACCTGTCAACGAAGCTAGCACCAGTGTTTGCACCAATAGCTGGGTATCAAACGTCAAAGCAAACATCACGGTTCCATCTGCATTGCGTTGGAACTTTTGCCAAAGCACTAACGCGGCACCACCCATACTTGCGCCTACCAATGCCCCTGCAAAACCCAATAAGCCACCTTGCAATAGAAATATCCTCAAGACCTGTCCGCGTGTGATTCCCATCGCACGCAAGATGCCAATCTCGCGCGAGCGTTGCACCACGGAAACCACCAACACGCTGGCAATACCAAACCCTACGGACAAAGCTACAAATAAACGAATAGCCGTGTTGGCAGTGGTTTGCGCTTTAACAGCTGTAAAAAATTGCTCGTTGGTTTTGATCCAACTGTCTGCTTGTAAACCCGTTTGGCGCTCTATCTGTCTGGCAACGGTTTCAGCTGCATACACATCATGCAAAGTTAAATCTAAGACGGATGCGCCGCCTATCAAGCCAAACATGCTCTGTGCGGTTCTAAACGCAACAAATACATTGCGGCTATTGGCACCCTTGTTACCCAAATCAAAAATGCCGGTCACATTCAGGGTGTTGACGCTGCCATTACCTGTGGAGATGCGTAATTTGTCACCAATGCCTACGCCCATATCAGTGGCTAGCTCTGTGCCTATCAAGATAGACTCACTCGTTACCAATGCTTGACCGTGCACCATTTTTTCGGGCAACGGGATGATTTTGAAATACAGCTCTGCAATCATGCCAATGACAGATACAGAACGGCTAGCCTCGCCGCGGGTCAGCAAGGCGGAACCGGAGATTGCAGGCGACACCACGTTCACCTCTGGGATGCGTGCCACCTCAACTGCCACACTTTGCCATTGGTCAATGCTCTTGAAGCGTTGCAATGGCATTTGCAAAGTGGAGGACTCGAACACCCCGAGCTCTGAATACAGCGGGCGAACAACTTCTTTATGCACCAACAATTGAATATGCGCCTGCCCCGTCAATACGCGGTTCACAAAATTTGCTTGCATCCCGGTAAGCAGCGCCGACATAAACACAATCACCGCTACGCCAATCGAAATACCCGTGATGATGAAAGCCGTTTGAATCCTGCCTTCTTTTAAGAATCTAAAGGCCACCACCCATTCAAAAGGCAACCAGGGTGTCAGATTCATGGCGCCACACGGACACGCGATCCTTCGCGGATATGGGTGTATTGAGTAGGGGCCACCATATCTCCCGTCTCTACACCAGACAAGACTTGCACAAGCCCTTGGCTTTCCAATCCAACTTTAATTAGCTGTTTATGTGCCACACCCTCTTTTATAAGCAATACCCAAGGCGTGTGGATGTCATAGTCATGCACAGTTGATAAGGGAATCAAAACCGTGTTGTCTATACGCGCTGCCTCAATGTCGACAGATACTGTCATGTCTTGCTTAAGCTCGAGGGGTGGGTCTTTGACATCCAGTTTCACCTCGACTGATCCACGTTGCGGATCGATGCGGGGGTTGATGTAGACAAGCTGGGCTTGGAATTTTTTATCTGGAAACGCATCGGCACTTGCCAAAGCCATTTGGTTCACGTGTAACCATTTGATATTCTTCTCATCAATTTGCAATACCAATTGGGTAACGCCCTTAGGTGATAAAGCCATCAATACTTTGCCAGGTACCACGCCGTCGCCCACCTCTACACTGCGCGCTATCAAAGTTCCTGACTTTGGCGCTTGAATGGTGCTGTAGCGTAAGCGTGCTACTGCGGCTTCGACTGCTGCATGGGCTTGGTTGACTGTGGCTTGCGCCAAAGCCATCTCACTACCACCAGGTCGTAAACTTGCAGATTGGTGTTGGTCGATATTGCGTTGCGACTGGGCAATTTGAAATGCACGCTCGGATTCATCTCTTGCTGCAGCACCTATAAAACCTTTGTCAAAGAGCTCTAAAGTACGCGCAAGATTATTTTTGGCATTTGCAAAATTAGCATCGGCTTGAATTTGCGTTTGAACCGCTACAGGGGCTTTGAGCTCTCGCAATTGCCGTAAATTGCTTAAGGCTTGTTGTTCACTGGCCTGCGCTTGCCGCAAAGCAGAATGCAACTCTGTATTTTCTAAAGCGATCAGCAACTGCCCTTTTTCGACACTTTGCCCCTCTACAACGGGTACATCGGACACTGTGCCCGTGATTTGCGCGCTGATACTGATGCGGTGCGGACTCTCGACACGGCCACTGGCCACAATGGTTTGCACAAAACTGCCATTTTTTACAAACTCTGGCTTGATCTTGGACCTCCAGACAAAGTCGTATGCAAAAAAAGCTATCCCAAGCAAAAGTAATACAGCACCTACCAACCCGACTATTTGCCACTTTGTCATGGCTTGAAGCCTTGGAACACCCATATTTGCAGACAATCTAAAAAACAACATGCCATGCTAGAGGAATCGTGGTTTAACTTGTTGATATGGATCAAGTTTTACCAAGGGCTACAAAGTTAGAGTGATGCATGCAAAGATCCAATTGGTGGCTTGAACCATCTGTTCCTTCACACATCGCAACGCCACAAGCAGGCCTACGTGCAGATGATGCGGCCCAGCTCTTACAAACTGTCGGGCGCAATACATTCAATGCACACCGTAGCAATTCCTTACTCTGGCAATTCTTAGCTAAATTCAAGAATCCACTGGTATTAGTTTTACTTTGCGCGAGCTTTGTCTCAGCGCTCACGGGTGAAGTTGTTAACTGCACCATCATCAGCACTATGGTGCTCTTGAGCGTCACCCTAGATTTCTTTCAAGAATACAAAGCTAACGCTGCAGCAGACAAACTGCGCCAATCGGTCTCAGTCAGAACAACTGTTTTACGCGATGGCGTAGCCGTCGATATCTCGATCCAAGAAGTTGTCCCAGGCGATGTGGCACTTCTTTCAGCGGGTGATCTCATACCTGCAGATGGCTTGGTTCTTGAGGCCAAAGACTTCTTCGTGAACCAATCCACCTTAACAGGCGAAGCATTTCCTGTAGAAAAACATCCTGGCGTCTTGCCAAGTACAGCCACACAACTCTCGGACGCTACCAATGCAGTGTTTATGGGTACCTCGGTTGTGGGAGGTAGTGCACGTATTTTGGTGATCACAACAGGCATCGCCACAGAAATCGGCGATATCGCTGAAACCATACAAAAGCCCTCACACGCCACATCGTTTGATGTAGGCACGCACCGCTTTGGCATGCTCATCATGTGGCTCACCGTGGTATTGGTTTTATTTGTGCTGCTGGTAAATGCATGGTTTCACAAGCCATGGCTAGAGTCTTTCTTGTTTGCCGTCGCCTTAGCTGTTGGATTAACCCCCGAGTTATTGCCGATGGTGGTGTCTGTCACCTTGTCGCGCGGCGCAATTCGGTTGTCCAAGCTCAAAATGATTGTCAAACGGCAGAGTGCCATCCAAGACTTAGGCTCTATGGATGTTTTTTGTACCGACAAAACTGGCACGCTGACAGAAGCCAAAATTCGACTAGAGCGTCATCTCAACGCAGAAGGTGAAGAAAGTCAGCATGTTTTGGAATTGGCCTATCTCAACAGCCATTTCGAAACAGGCCTCAAAAGCCCATTAGACACAGCCATCTTGAATCACAAGCCCATAGACGTGGGTGCTTGGCGCAAGATTGATGAGATTCCTTTTGACTTTGAAAGACGCTGCGTCTCCGTGCTTATAGACAACGGCGAGACACGTTGGTTAGTTGTAAAAGGTGCTGCTGACGAAATCGTCAAACTCTGCACCCATGTAGACACCCACAACGCTGAAAAGCCAATCACCATTGACGATAACGTCTTGGAAGATATCAAAACCAAATACCACGCATTAGAAGCAGATGGTCTGCGCGTACTAGGCATTGCATGGCGTGAAGTTCCTCAAACCCACGGTGCGGCTGTAATCTCAGATGAAATGGAACTGGTCTTAGCGGGATTCACTGCCTTCCTAGATCCCCCCAAAGCCAGTGCCGCTATCGCTTTAGAAAAATTGCAGCAATCGGGTGTAGCTATCAAGATCGTTACAGGTGACAGCGACTTAGTCACGCGTCATGTGTGCCAACAATTAGGTATCACAGTCACCGGCGTCTTGCTAGGCAGGGAGATAGCAGACCTAGATACCCTTGCCTTACAAAGACGCGTCGAGCAAGCCAATCTGTTTTGTCGCGTAAGCCCTAGTCAAAAAGAACGCGTCATTCTGGCTTTAAAGGCTAATGGCCACGTAGTCGGCTACATGGGTGACGGCATTAACGATGCGCCCTCACTCCATGCTGCTGATGTCGGTTTGTCGGTTGATTCTGCGGTGGATGTTGCCAAGGCAGCAGCCGACATGATTTTGTTGGAGCAAAACCTGCTGGTTGTGCATGCAGGCGTGATGGAAGGACGCCGTACCTTTGGCAATATCTTGAAGTACATCATGATGGGCACAAGCTCTAACTTTGGCAACATGTTCAGCATGGCGGGTGCTTCACTCTTCTTGCCATTTCTGCCCATGTTACCCACGCAAATATTGTTGAACAATATCTTGTATGACATCTCAGAAATTCCAATTCCTCTAGACGAAGTAGACGCGGAGGAAACAGCAAAACCCAGAATCTTGGATTTGCAATTCATCCGCAATTTCATGCTGGTGATCGGCCCTATCAGTTCGATTTTTGACTTTCTAACCTTTTATGTCTTGCTAGAAGTCTTGCATGCAGATGAGAAGTTATTTCAAACCGGTTGGTTTGTAGAGTCACTCTGCACACAGGTATTGGTAATTTTTATCATTCGCACGCGAGGATGGCCATTCAAGAGTAGAGCGCATCCAGTATTGACACTCACTTCGCTCTTGGTGGTAGCTGTAGCCATTGGCTTGCCACTAACCCCCTTAGGTACCTTCTTCGGATTTGTGGCGCCTCCTCTCTATTTCTATTTCGTATTATTGGGCATGGTCATTAGTTATTTGGTCTTTGTGCAATGTGCGAAAGTCATTTTTTATAAGTGGCAAACCTCCAAAGGACAAGCCAATCAATTCTGGTCTCATGAATAAATTAAACGGTGTAGCTTTGGCATCGAAACTTCGCAGGCGACCTGATGAGCATAAAGGTCATGCAGGCAAAGTGCTACTGATTGGTGGTGCACGCAGCATGGTAGGGGCGCTAGCGCTTTCGGGGCAAGGTGCTCTTTACAGCGGTGCGGGGTGGGTTCAATTAATGGTGCTCGATTCAGACAGTGCTGGTTTTGTTCCAAGCCATCCAGAACTCATGGTTCATAAAGCGGAACATTGGAAACCACAGCAGGCACTGGAGGCGATTGCACCAGACGTAGTAGCCATTGGACCTGGCCTTGGCTTATCTGACACTGCCAAAGAATGGTTAACAAGTTGCTTGCATTGGAATGGTCCGTTGGTAGTGGATGCAGACGGACTAAATTTATTGGCTTTGAATTCAGTATTACTCAAATTATTGAAAACTCGAAGTGCTTCAACATGTTTGACGCCTCACCCAGGTGAGGCCGCCAGATTGCTAGGTATGACCAGTCAAGGCGTACAGCTAAATCGTCAAAAAAGTTTAATGCAATTGGTCGAACTTACGCAAGCACATGTGGTCCTCAAAGGTCATCGTAGTTTGCTAGCCGCACCCAAACATGACACTGTTGAATGCCCTGCTGGTAATTCTGGAATGGCAGTTGGAGGAATGGGAGATGTACTAACAGGATGTGTATCGGCAATCATTGCGCAAGGTTTACGGCACCATCTCGACATGTGGGAGTGCATTAGCTTGGCTGTCCATGTACATGCATTGGCTGGGGATAGGTTGCTGAATCAAGGCATAGGCCCTATAGGTATGACACCGAGTGAATTGGCTCAAGAAATTCGATCGGTTATCAATCAATATTTGTGATCTCATCATTGTGATGATTAGCGCACACAAAAGAAATTCACTTCCTGGTAATTCACATCTTCTGGATGCCTAACAGGTGATGGATTACGGGTGTCAGGCGACATCACGTGGTTACCGGCTAAAGCCCACATCTTGTGTCCGAGAGAAATACCACCATTCCAGTCACCCAGTATCGATAAATATTCATATTCTTTTTCTGTGGGTAATCTGGCTTTGATGGCGGTACACGCGTCTTCTGCAATTCGCGGTGTAGGCGCTATGTTGATAGACGTGCCTGGCGCACCAACTAGAACGATGAACTTGTCGCCTATGGGTATCAAAGTGGGGAAACTGGTACGCTGAAAATGTTGCACCATTTTCTTGGCGATGATGGACATGACGTTTTCTGGTCTACCCTGCCCCATAAAACTTACCGTCTCGCCACGTGGCAAGACCACATGGATGGTGACGAGTAAATCACCTTTGCACGTAGGTGCATAGCTAAAGGTTCCCCATGCAAAACCTTTGACGCGCGACATTTGCTGCAATTTACGTAGTTCGAGGTTAGCGTATACCTACAACCGCGGTTTGATTCACATCAAATAGCCAAACAATAAAGCGCCTAGTTCATAACTGAAACGCTACCCAACGAACTAATCCCTCTGCCAATTCCCTCCACATACTGTCGTGCCAGCAAAACGGTTGAGGCGATAAACAAATCCATCGAAATTACGATTGAACAAAATGTAAAGCTCAGTAATCGCCAGTGTTTCAGCTAGCACGATAGGAATAGCCATAAAAATGAGCAAATTCCAAGGCTGATTGTCAGCAAGTAACTGCATGTAGTGGGTCATATTCATATCAAATCTCCTAAAGCTTCAACGAGCAAAACCACCCGAGGGTGGCTTTGCACAATCATTAACTTACAAGTTAACCACAATTATGGTTTGACATCGCGTGCGGTCCGTGCCCTGCTGGCAAAGTAATCCCTTTGTCCTTGGCACGTTTTTCCATCTCAGTACGGTTAGCTGTCATGATGGCTTGGCGCTCCTCTGGAGTTTTAGCGTCAATCATCTTGTCCATCATTGCAAGCCTTTCCGCGGGAGTCATTAACTCTCGCATGACTTTCATATCGGAATTTTGTCCCGTCATTGATCCCGCCATTTGTCCCTGCATCATTCCTCCGCGCATCATGCCCTGCCCCATGCCATTTCCAAATGGGCCCTGCTGAGCGTAAACAGTTACTACTGCCAAGCCAAGGCCTATAACGGTGGCAACACTTATTGCGATTTTCTTAACGGTTTTCATTTTCAATTCCTTAATGATTAAATTAGTTACAACAACAACTCGATCCACTTTTGCGAGACCTCCTTATTAGTTGATCGAATTGTTGAGCGGCTCGGCCAATACGCGTATGATTTTGATCATATGAAAAGCATTCTTCTACCGCCGTCGTTAACTACGCTTCTACCTAAGCAAATGCATCCACTTTGCGAAGGCGCCTTTTACAAGAAGCACCAAAGGCTATTTCTCACAGGGGAGCGCCCTCACTCAATGTTCTTTGTGGTCAGTGGCGAGGTGACTCTAGAGCGAACGGGTCTACAAGGAGAGCCGGTAGTCCTCCAGAGAACGCGACTTGGCTTTGTTAGCGAGGCAAGTCTCAAGGTAGCTAAATACCACTGCGATGCACTAGCCATCACAGATACGACCGTGATTAAAGTACCAGCGAAAGAATTAGCGGTGGTTCTTGATCATGATCCTGACTTTGCCAGTAGATGGATCAATATGCTCAACAGTGAAGTTAAGCGTCTGCGTCTTCACTGCGAACGTTTGAGTATGAAGTCAGTGAAAGACCGTGTGCTTCATCTTATTGATACTGAGGGTAAGGGCGGCCAGTACCAGGTGACCACAGGCCTGAAGTCTTTAGCAGGTGAGTTAGGCGTATCACATGAAGCTTTGTATCGGACATTAGCTCTGCTAGAGAAAAGCAAAACTATCAAAAGACAAGATGGGCTTTTGTCGCTGACCAAAATCAAGACATGAAGCCAGATAACCACTACTATCTAACCAGCAAACCCCGGATTAGGCAAAACACCCTCTAACTTAGGCGTATTGAGTTTCCGAGAACCCACCTTGCCGCCACTCGCTTTGAGCCACTGCTCTGCAATTTCCCAAACGGGCTTTAGGTTCTGACTCTTAGCTTCCTCGGCCACCGGCGCCCAACCTGCTACTTTGTATTTTTTATTAGCATCTATCAGCTTGCCCTTCAATCTCATCTCGCCAATGCGGTTGCCGATTTTTTCGTTCGGTCTACACACATATTCCAAGCCACCCACACGCACCATATCGCCGCCTTGTTGGTAATAAGGGTCTGGGTTAAACAAGTTGTCACACACGTCTTCCAGAATGGTTTTGATGGTTTCACCAGTCATCTCGCTGACGGTCGCGTATGAATAGGTAGTTGCTGTCATATCCATCAACCATTCACGCGTAATAGCCTGACCTGGTAACAAAGAGGTACCCCAGCGAAATCCTGGCGAAAAAGCCAAATCAGCGCCTTGCACATCCATCAATGCGTCTAGCAACAACTGGTCGCCTGTGCCATTGAAGTTGCCACGGCGATAGAGTGTGCCTTCTGTCACTGCCAGCTTCTCATTCAACTTGGCCTCGTAAGGTGCGCGCACTTTGGTTATTAAGGCTTGCATCTCACTGTCAGCAGGAAGCATATTAGAGAAGATAGGTAGAAGTTTGTAGCGGTAGTCGGTGATGCGCTTGTTCTTCACTTCGAAATCTAATACACCTAAAAACTTTCCGTTAGAACCGGCGTTGGTAACAATAGTTTTGCCAGCCTTGTTATTCACCAATGTGGCGACAGGCATTCCATCATGCGTATGGCCGCCCATGATGGCGTCAATACCACTCACACGGCTCGCCATCTTCAAGTCGACATCCGCGCCGTTATGCGAGAGAAGAACAACCACCTGCGCACCTTTTGCACGCACCTCGTCCACCATCTTTTGCATGTTTTCATCTTGGATGCCAAATGCCCAATCTGCCACCATGTAACGCGGGTTAGCAATCGGCGTATAAGGAAACGCTTGGCCAATGATGGCGCAAGGCACTCCGTTCATTTCACGCATGACATAAGGTTTAAAGACTTGATCACCAAAGTCTTGGGTTTTGATGTTTTGCGCAATGAACTCAATTTTTCCAGCAAAGTCTTTCTCAACAATTTCTTTGACGCGGTCCATGCCATAAGTGAATTCCCAATGGCCTGTCATGACATCAACACCCAGCAACTTAGACGCGTCGACCATATCTTGCGCATTCGTCCACAAAGATGTGGCTGAGCCTTGCCATGTATCGCCACCGTCCAACAACAGAGCGCCTGGGCGACTTGCGCGAAGACGCTTCACCAAAGTTGCCAGATGTGCAAAGCCACCCACTTTTCCATAACGACGCGCTGCAGTTTCGAAGTTGAGACAGCTCATGCCATACGCTTGTGCGCTGCCAGGTCGAATGCCTGCGGTCTTTAATAAATGCTCCCCCACCAAATGGGGCAAGTTGCCTTTCATATTGCCAATACCTAAGTTAACACTGGGTTCACGAAAGTAGATGGGCTTTAGCTGCGCATGGCAGTCAGTCATATGCAGAAAAGAAACCTGGCCAAATTTTGGAATGTTGTAGAGACCATTGGCTGCTGTTGCCGCATCGGTCTGGGCATATGCGTGCATGTTGAGACCCGCCACACTTCCAGCACCAATAACTTGCATGAATTCGCGTTTGGTTAAATTCATATCAGCACCTACTTATTTAATAGCGATAAAAAAGCCGCAACAAAAAATGTTGCGGCTTAAGGTTAGATTATTTGTTGACGGGTGAAGCTGGGTCTAGCAACAGGGCCATCACATGTTTGATCTGCATTTCAGTCAATACGCCTTTGTGTCCAAACCTTGGCATGCTAGAGCATGCGTTGTAGGCACGTGGGTTCATGATCTTGCCCCAGGTGTATTCAACAATAGGCTTTGACTCAGGGCTAGATGGGTTGGCTACGCCACGTATCTTGCCGTAGTTGTAAAGGCTTGGGCCCAGTGTGCCGTAGGACAACTCTTCTTTGCTGATTTGGTGGCAGTTGTAGCAGTTACCGCCATTGGCCGCATCTGCTTTGTCCGTCCATGTTTTACCAGAACCGCTTTGGGCGATTTTTTCGCCTTCTTTGAAGTCGCCTAAGAATTTTCCATCTGCGGGTGCTTTGATGGTTTGCATATTGCGTGCCTCAATTGCAGTCGCCAGCTTTTCATTAATGGCCACACCTGTTTGATCTGCTTGCGCGCATAAAAGATTGTCTTCATCAGGACTGACGCGATCGAGTTGTGCTTGTCCTTCTGCCCGAAATGAACGCGCAACAATGTCTTTTGTCAATTTATCCAAATCTGCACTAGATGGCAGTGGCGATGTGCAAGCAGTTAAAACAGACACTGCTAAAACGGCAAGGGGTAGTAGGAATTTGCTTTGCATAATTTTTCCTTAGCGCTTGATGGCAGGCGCAACAGTTTCACCGCCCTTACCATTCACGCCCATGTAGACACCCAAAGCAATCGTGACTTCGCTGCCAAATAAGGGATAAGGGAAACGTTGTTGTCGGTAGCAATCATTCAAGCGCAGTTGAGCGCCCCACATTTGTCCGTTGGATACACGGTAGGCAGGCCAAGCTCCAAAACCATTTCCAGCGCCAGGATTTTTGGTGAGGTTAGGTAAGTCTTGTAAACGGATACGTTTGTCGTCTTGCGCGTGGCAAGTGGCACACGCAAAATCATGCGATCCACCGCGCATAAAAAAGAGTCGCTTACCAACTTCATACATCTTGCGCTCTTCGATATGGCTTTGCGATAAGTTGAACTTCATGCCTTTGGATTCAGCCGCAACCCAAGTCGCCAATGCAGTGACATTATTTTGTTCATCTTTACCAAAAGGTGTTTTAGCAATTTCCTCTGCGTTGAAACCTTGCAACTCTTGCATACAAGTCAACAGGCGCGACTCTAGGTCTTGCACACGACCCGTATCTGCAAAATAGCGAGGCAACTCGACCCAAGCACCTTTGACGACCCCAGGGCCTTTGCCAAGATCACACTTTTCTAAAGCGGCATTTTTAGGTCCGCGTTTTTGCGTCCAAAGACCTTCGCCTTTGGCTTCAAAAAGATCCGCTGGATTTCCGTCTTGCAGCATTTGCCTGTATTCAGCGATGCTGTCGGTCGATGATTTCTCAGCAAACGCAAAGGCTGATAAACCGATGAGTCCTAAAGCAATCGCTATTTTTTTCATGCGTGTCTCCACTACTTTTAGAAACTTTAAGAAACCGTGGCCTCATCTGTGCGTGTATCGCCTTTGTTATCTTTCCAAGTAATACCCACTTTGTCGCCGGCTTTGGCGCCTTTGATGGTGAATTGCAAGAACGGATTTTTAGACACTGCAGGACCCCACTCAGCGGTCAAAACTGTTTTGCCATTGAGGGTTGCGGTGACGTCTTGGATATGCCAAGCTGGAATGATTTTTCCGGTTCCGTCTTTGCGTTGTCCGGATTCCATTTCGTGGCTCATCAGTACACGAACGGTTGCTTTGTCGCCAGCTGCTTGGGCGCGAATGCGCATTGGATCTGCCATGGTGTGACTCCTAAATAAATTGAAAGGGGATTAGCCGCCGCAGCCGCCGAGTGTTACTTTGACTTCTTTTTTAGCAAAGAAGGCTTTGCCGTCATTGGTAATCGCAACTGCATACACATCAGAAGATTGACCCATCTTCGAGCGTGTTGCGAAGTTAACTTCTACATCGGGACTGACGTTGAACATGGCGACTAAAGCAGAAGGATTCTTTTCAACCAGGAGCAACACACGCTTCACATTTGGCAGGGAGGTACTTGCTCCAAATGGGACTACCGCTCCGTTTTCAGCGATGTCGGGGCCGGTAATAGTGACTTCTTTGCTTTCCACGGGAGCAGATCCACCCATGGCTTTGACTGCTTCATTGATTGTTTTGGCATCAAATGCTGCTTTTTCAAACGCTTGCACGTATTGTGGAAACAGGCCTGTAGCAGCCAACAGGCTGGCGACAGCAGCGCTGTGCTTGAGGGTCTCGCGACGAGTTTGCATGGAAGTGCTCCTATTGAGTATTTGAGGGTTATTTTGCCCCACCAGCGGCCAACCAGACCGCGATGGTTTTGATGTCTGCATCTGGTGCACTTTGCGGTGGCATAGGAATGGCTCCCCAGACACCCGATCCACCAGATTTTATTTTTCCAGCCAAGTAGTCTACTTTGCCTGGATATTTTTTTGCAATGTCATTGAAACTGGGTCCCACGATCTTGCGATCTTGGGCATGACAGGCTGTGCAGTTGTTTTTAGCAAGTAATGCGATGGCTGGGTCGATAACTTTTGCCGCAGGCTTCACCACTGCTGCGCCAGAATTTGTCGCAACTGCAGACATGCCAAGCTTGCTTTCGGCATGCAAGGTGTCAGCGCCTTTTTGTTGACCTACCAATCGATTTTGGTCAGCTAGATTACCGTGCGCATTTCGCGCGTAATCCGGCAGCATCGATGAGACTTTGATTTCTGGAACGCAATCTTTCATACAAGCCACGTTAGCGGTATCGGGTTTGCTTGCGTAATTAGATTCTTTGCCCGCCCACAAATTGTGTTGTGTCGACATGCCATTGCGATTGGGCATGCGCTTTTGCACCTCAGCTATGTTTTTATCGGACAAGACGTAGTCGTCTGGCACCACATTGGCGAGGCTCAGCATATAGGCGAGTACTGCGTACACCTCGTCAGTCTTTAATGACTTAGGAGCAGTCCAAGGCATGGCTCGGTTGATGTAATCCCACAGCGTGGAGACGGTCGCTACTTTCATGATGGTGGTACGACCAGGAAAATCGCGACGGGTCAAATTAGCAACGCGGCCGGTTTTAATGTCTTCATTGGTTGTGCCACCTATCAAGGGGCTAAACACTTCATTGGATTCGCCAAACACTCCGTGACACTGCGCGCATTTGGCTTCCCATACATCTTGACCTTGCGATACCGAACCCGATCCAAGTGGTAGTCCTTTGAAATCTGGACGGACATCAATATCCCACGCTGCGACTTCTTTGCTAGTGGCTGGGCGACCAATACCCGGATACATCGCTGACTGCGCAAATGCGCCAACAGTTGCAAACAGTAAGGCGGTGGTCAATATGACTTTATGACACTTGTACATTTTTGACCTCGCCGTTTTCTTGTATCAACCAAGACTGAATGGCATTGTTGTGATAGATCGATCGGGTATCACGCACCGCACGCAACTGCTGGTAGGTGGGTTGCACAAACCCCGTGTCGTCTGTGGCGCGGCTTTGGATGATGGCAGGTTTTCCATTCCATACCCAATCAATATTGAAGCGCGTCAATGACTTACTCAATACCGGCGTTTCTAAACGCGCTTGTCTCCAATTGCGTCCGCCGTCGACACTGACATCTACTTTTTTTACCTTGCCACGTCCCGACCAAGCGAGTCCGGTGATGTTGTAGAAACCTTTGTCTAGTAATACTTGTCCGCCTGATGGTGTTGTTACAACGCTCTTACATTCTTGGATATTGGTGTATTGGCGATGTTGGCCATTGGGCATAAGGTCCATGTAGTGAACGGCTTCATCTTTGGTGGCGTAAGGCATATCACCTACCTCGACACGCCTCAAATATTTCACCCAGCTAACACCTTGAATGCCAGGGACTACCAATCGCAAGGGGTAGCCGTTTTCAGGTCTGAGCATTTCACCGTTTTGTCCGTAAGCTACGAGCACTTCACCAGAAGTGATGAGACTCATAGGAATGGTGCGCGTCATAGAAGAGCCATCACCTCCTTCGGCTAAAACAAATTTACCTTTTCTGAAATCAGCCCCAGCTATTTCAAGCAAGGTGATCAATGGCACTCCCGTGAATTCGCTGCAAGACACCATGCCGTGGGTGTATTGCACAGTAGGCACAGCCACATTACTCCACTCCACCGCTGTGTTGGCGCCGCATTCAATAAAGTGAAAGCGTGAAACAGATGGCAAGCGCATGATCTCGTCCATGGTCAATACGGTGGGCGTTTTCACCATGCCGTTGATCATGAAGCGGTGTTTAGACGGATCGATGTCCCACCAACCTTGGTGATGACGCTCGAAATGCAAACCGCTTGGCGTGACAGTGCCAAACAAGGACTGCAAAGGCGCAAAGGACACAGAGGCCTGCGTGGTTTGTGTGAGCCCAGGGCTTTGTCTGCGCTGCACATTGATTTCGTATTGCGAAGGTTTGCCGTATCCACCTTCTGCGGCGACGCCCTGGCCTAAACCTTTTGCATGTTCTGGCAAATTCAAAATATTGGGGTCGCCGCCTTCACTGGGTACTGGGTTGCCCTGAGCAATCGCAAGGGGAACCGAAGCACCAGTGGCCGCAGCTGCAAATGCTTGCCGAATGAAATTGCGACGACCGCTTTTGCTCTCAGCGATAACCGTGCGAATTCCCTCGCGATCCAAGAAATTTTCTGGAGCTTTCTGAATGCGGCCGGAGTACGCGCCATCTGATCGATTCACAGGTATTCTTTCCATACAAAATATATATCAATAACTGCTAATATAAACGATTATGAATGTAATTGGGGGCGGGTTTACTAGCGTGCGCCATTACAGACTAGCGAAACTTGTAGTGCTTTAAGTTCAAAACAGCGGCAACTGCATTGGTGTCTTCGGGAAAGAATCCTAGATTGAGTTCAGTATTGCAATACTCGACCATGCCACGTAATGCGCCGGCGGTGTTGATACGGCCAGATGGCTTATAAATACTATTTCCGTCGCCCCCGACGCGGCGAATATGGCATTCGTTGCATTTGTTTTCAGCAATTAACTTTTCACCCAAAGGTAAATCAGCCTCTTTAAAGATTGGATGTTGCTCTGCTTGCACTGGGATTAAGCAAAAAACGCCAATCAAGAAGAAGAAAAGATATGTGTATTGCTTCATCTATTGCTTTCTAACCAATATGCCTAAGCTCTGGGTTGGATAACTTCATACCAGCTTGACTTGGCTTATTCGCTAAAACTGCTTGGCGTGCAATACCCAGTTGCTCATCTAAATAAGCACCATAAAAATCTGGCAAATACGCGCCCTTTAATCGCGCAGCTACTTCACGGCCTTGGCCACCAAAAAATAAAACCGTTGGTGCAAGTTTGATTCCGTATTTGCGAATCCAGGCGTCTTGGGTACTAGAAGACCCATCAAAGTCAACTATTGGTCTGCCGTCACGCATATCAATTTGTACTATCTGCAAACCCGAATCACGCAAGGGGTGCAAATAGTTTTCGCGCACTACTTTGCAAAATGGACATCCATGCAAACTTACCATCACAACCAAGGGCTGCTTGACTTGCAAAGCGTTCGCTAGCGCATTGGGCAATGAATCCGTCACTGGCAAAGTAACGGGTGCTGCACACAGGGCATCAGCAAAGCCCGCCATCGCCAGTCCGGCCACTAGCCTTTGCAAAACTTCACGTCGCTGCACTAAGGGCTTCATTTGGATTCTTGCTCCATGAGCAAATAGGTGTTGTATGCGTTCATGCGGTTTGCTGGTTTGAAGAGGGGCATTTTCTCAAACTTCGACCAATCTGTTTTCGCATAAGCGCTATCGAAAGGTTCCATATCATTTGCGGCACGCCCCATCGATTCTCTCAAGTAAATCAAATAGTCTCGCGTCAAAGTCATATCCCCTTTGGGATCTCTAGAAATAGGCCCATGACCCGGTATCACCCATTGGGTATCGAAGGCGAGTAAACCTTGCAATGCCTCAATCCAATGCTTGCTATCAGCTTGCCCCACATAAGGAATTCGGTTGCGAAAGACCAAATCACCAGCAAACAAAACTTTTTTCTGTGGCAGGTACACCACTAAGTCTTCTGCGGTGTGCGAAGGCCCAACGGGTTCAATATCAAACTGTATACCGCCTATGTGCAGCGACTGCGGGCCGGTTAACCAAACGTCTGCAGGGACTAACCGTGTTTTTTCATCAATCCATGGCCACAACTCTTGGCGGGAAACTTCAAGACGCAATTTGGCAGTATCTGAAAATAAATATTCGCGCGCAGCAATATGCGCCACGATACGCGCGCCAGCCTCTTTGAAAACTTGAAGCCCATAAATATGGTCAGCGTGGTAATGCGTTAACACCACTGTATGAATACGTTTCTTGGTAATTTTTCGTATTTCAGCCAAAAGTCTTCGCGCCAGCTCTGGCGACCCCAAAGCATCTACCACCACCACACCGGCAGGGGTCACCACAAATCCAGCATTGGATATAAAGTTTTGATTCGCAGACGAGCCCATCTCAGAGACTCCCTGCACATAAAAAACATGCGGGTCTATTTTGTTTACCCGCATCAGCGGTTTGATGTTGGCGGCTTCTGCTGTAACTTGAGCTTGTGCTTGCGCAATAGAGCCTAGGCTACAAAGACATAAAACCAACAACATGAGACAGCGACGGGGTTTGCGCTTATACAAATCCACTCCTTGAATACTTACAAATCTTACGATCATTTTTAGGCTTCGCCTAGTTAGATAAACCCCATCATCGATGCTATGCTTGTATTGAATTTTTATTTTCTACAACCCAACTCTGAAAAACGCACCATGAAGATATCTAAAATTTTCTTGCAGACCATTAGCGTTGCTGTACTGGTTTTTACTAGCGCTTTTGCCCAAGCCCAAGACATCAAAGTTGTCTATCACGTCAACACAGATGTGAACACTGCCTCTGCCATTTTGGGTAATGTGCGCAACCATTTAAACGCTGACCCTAAAGTCAAAATTACTGTGGTGACACACGGCCCAGGCATTGACTTTTTATTAGACGGTGCCAAAGACAACAAAGGCCGTGAATTCAGTGGCATGGTGGCAGACTTGGCTGGCAAGGACGTCCAGTTTCGCGTCTGCAACAACACCTTGGTGACGCGCAACATCGATCCGAGCAAAGTATCGATGGAGGCCAAAATTGTTCCCTCTGGCGTAGCAGAGGTAGCGCGCTTGCAAGCCAAAGAAGGCTACGTGTACCTCAAGCCCTAAATTACATCGCATAAAAAAGGCCGCATCTGCGGCCTTTTTCTTTTCCATGAAAGGTTATGGGTGCGCGATATCGCTATCGATAGCTATCTGCGTACATACCGCTCTACACAAAGTGACGACGCGTTCATTGATGATGCGGTAATAAATTTGTACCCCTTCACGTCTACGTCCCAAAATTTTGGCCTTGAACAAGGTATTTAAATGTTGCGACATATTGGGCTGTGTTGTTTCGATTTCGTCCAACAACTGTCCCACGTTTTTTTCTTCTTCGCACAAACAATTGATGATCTTTAACCGCATAGGTGCCGACATCACTCGAAACGTTTCAGCCGCCAATTCAAACATCGCATCCATCGAATCAGATGATTTTTTGGGAATGGCTTTTTTCTTAATGGCCTTAACACCCAAGCTGGTGGTTTTTACTTTTTGAATTTTCTTGGTGACCATATGCGTGGGGTTTTATCAGATTGTCATTTCCAACCTTTGGCAAACATTCAAACTAATCCACCAAAGCCGAGTGGATGACAATGTAACTCAATCTATCAATCTTTGAATGCTATTGCGTAAATCCACAGCCCATTGACGACGACTGCGCCCTTGCGCCATTTCATTCGCGCCGTAATGCACTACCGCCAACAAAGGGGGCGCACACAAAGTGCGCCAAACGGAACCCAACAAAGTGTCTTCAGCGTGGTAGCAAGGCGCAAAACTTATCGCACCGCTGTGCGCTTCTAAAAACTGCAAGCCGATAGGCTGAATAGGCGCCTGCGCCACGATAGCCGCTTGTAACAAGTTACCGTGAAAAGGCAACAAAGTTTTTCCGTCACCCGTTCCACCCTCTGGAAACACTGCAAGCAGTTGCCCTTGCGCCAAAGCATCTGCCATCTGATGCACCACACGCATCGCATCGCGGTTAGATGTGCGTTCGATAAACAAAGATCCACCGCCCGCTGTCAACACACCCAGCAAAGGCCAAGCGCGTATTTCAGATTTCGCTACAAAGCGGCAATGGCATGCTGCGTGCATCACCAAAATATCTAACCACGAAATATGGTTAGCCGCCATCAACACCGGTCCCTTACTCGGCTCACCTCGCACGCGCACCGTGATGCCCAAGATAGACAACATGCCTTGCGCCCATTCTTCAACGGCCGTGGCATGCGCTTGGGGTTCTAACTTATGAAATACCGTGCGGATGCGCCAATAGCCATACACCACCCACAACAGCATGCGCACAAATTTAATGAATGCACGCAGGGTCTGCATGAAGAAGAACGTTTAGGCTGCGAAAGCCAAATGCCCATTCACCCAAGTGGCTTTGACGCGTCCAGGCAAGGCCATGCCACTGCGCGCAAAACCAAACGGCGTGTGTTTACCTTGGCTGTGCAAACCTTCTGAAGTGACTTGCCATGGGTCTTGTGGGTCCAACACCACCACATCTGCAACGCCACCCACTTGCAAATGGCCAATGCTTTTGTCTTGACCCAAGATACGTGCAGGTTGGGCCGTCACCACATCTAAAGCACGCCGTAATGGCACGCCTGTTTCATCCGCCCATTTAAGCGAGAGACTAAGCAATAACTCCAAGCCCGTAGCACCGGGTTCGGCTTCAGCGAAAGGCAAGGCTTTGGCATCTTCATCGACTGGCGAATGGTCCGACACCAACGCATCTAAGGTGCCGTCTTTCAACCCCTCGCGCAAGGCATCGCGGTCGCGCGCTTGACGCAACACCGGTGTCAATCTTGCGCAACTGTCAAAGTAGCCGATATCGAGTTCGCTCAAATGCAAGGAGTTGATACTGACATCCGCAGTGACTTTCAAACCTTCTTGTTTGGCCGCGCGAATTAAGGCGACGCCCTCTGCACTAGAAATACGGCACACATGCACGCGCGCTTGGGTGGATCGCATCAAAGCAAAGATGGTGTGCAAAGCAATCGTCTCCGCCGCCACAGGCACACCGCTCAAACCCAAACGTGTGGCCAATGCTCCACTTGCCGCAACGCCTTTGCCCAAATGCAAATCTTGTGGGCGCAACCACACGGTGTAGCCATAGGTTGATGCATATTGCAGTGCGCGTTGCAAGACTTGGGTGTCAGCGATCGGCACCTCTGCTTGGCTGAAACCAATACATCCTGCTTCTGTGAGTTCTGCCATCTCGGTTAACACCGTACCTTGCAAACCGCGAGTCAATGCACCTAAAGGAAAGACACGTGAACGGTGCAGTTTTTCTGCGCGGAAGGTGAGCATCTCTACCAAGCCGGGCTCATCTAACACGGGATCGGTGTCTGGCGGACAGACCAAACTCGTGACACCACCTGCAACCGCTGCTTTGAGTTCAGACTCCAACATGCCTTCGTGCTCGTAACCGGGTTCGCGCAAACGCGCTTGCAAGTCCACCAAGCCTGGGGCCACGATGCAGCCTTTGGCATCGAATGTTTTGTCGGCTTGAAAACCTTGGGGCAGGGATTCACCTTTTTTGACAATCGCTAGGATTTTTCCAGCAGTTATCGCAATATCAGCCACTTCGTCCAAGCCAGAAGCGGGATCGATGACGCGCCCGTTTTGAATCAGTGTCCTCATGCGTCATTCCCCGCAACGATAGACATCACTGCCATGCGTACCGCGATACCAAAAGTGACTTGCGACAAGATCACGCTTTGTGGTCCGTCGACCACTGCAGAATCAATCTCGACGCCGCGATTGATCGGGCCAGGGTGCATCACGATGGCATCAGGCTTGGCAAGTTGCAATTTATGCGGGGTCAAACCAAAGGCTTTGAAATACTCTTGACTAGACGGCAGCAAAGCGCCGCTCATACGTTCGTTTTGCAAGCGCAACATGATGATCACATCGCAGCCTTTGATACCGTCTTCCAAAGTGTTGAAAACACGCACACCCATTTGCGAGAGGTCGTTGGGCACCAAGGTTTTAGGGCCCACCACACGCACCTCGGCACAACCCAAGGTGGTCAGCGCGTGGATGTCTGAGCGCGCAACGCGCGAGTGCAGCACATCACCCACAATCGCTACCGTCAAATTGCTGAAGTCTTTTTTGTAGTGGCGGATGGTGTACATGTCGAGCAAACCCTGTGTCGGGTGTGCGTGGCGACCATCACCGGCGTTGATCACATGCACATGCGGTGCGACATGCTCTGCTATGAGATGTGGCGCGCCTGACTCGCTGTGGCGCACTACAAAAATATCTGCTGCCATCGCGCTCAGGTTGGCGATGGTGTCTAGCAAAGACTCGCCTTTGCTGGCGGAAGAGCGGGCAATGTCCAAATTGAACACGTCGGCTGACAACCGCGTGGCGGCAATCTCAAACGTAGTACGGGTTCGGGTGCTATTCTCAAAGAACAGATTGAACACGCTTTTGCCGCGCAGCAAGGGAACTTTTTTAACTTCGCGGTCGTTGACCGATACGAAATTGGCTGCGTGGTCCAAGATATGGGTGAGGATGTCGCGCGACAGTCCTTCGGTCGAGAGCAAATGGATCAGCTCGCCGTTTTTGTTGAGTTGCGGATTGCGCTTGTAGAGCATGTCAGCCTTCCACCGAGAAACTAAATCGTCCGTCTGCCGCTTTGGCCAGCGCCAGCAACTGGTCTGCGGGAAGCGCGATACGCGCTGCCGCAAAGTCGGCTTGCACCGGTAACTCGCGTCCACCGCGGTCGACCAACACCGCCAGTTGCACGCTGGCAGGTCGGCCGTAATCAAACAACTCGTTGAGCACCGCGCGGATGGTGCGTCCGGTGTAGAGCACGTCGTCGAGCAAGATCACGTGTGCTGCGTTCACTTCAAACGGCAGTTTGGTTTGACCGCCGTCTGCCAAACCACGTTTGGCAAAGTCGTCGCGGTGCATAGCGGAAGAAATACTTCCGGCTTCGCCAGTGAGATTCAAGTCTTTTTGCAAACGGGTTGCTAACCACGCACCGCCGGAGGTGATGCCCACAAGCCGACTTGTTGGGGTCAACATGGCGCCTACCCCCTTGCACAAGGTTTGGTAGAGGCTTTCAGCATCTAAAGATAGGCGTCCGCTCATGGCAACTCCGCAAAAAATTGGTTCAAGATGATGCACGCCGATGCGGCGTCTGCATCTTTGGCGCCTTGGCTCAAGGCTTCGGTGGTGCTGTAGCGCTCGTCAACCTCAAAGACCTGCA
>Ga0304729_1000847_pt1 | contig 21256 bp, 21 predicted proteins | sample C_131016_MF_Meta_FD_190475 | JGI IMG/M metagenome (GOLD analysis project Ga0304729, IMG submission 190475) | Freshwater microbial communities from Lake Croche, Canada to study carbon cycling - C_131016_MF_MetaG (v2) (version 2) | ecosystem: Environmental > Aquatic > Freshwater > Lake | place... | reverse complement strand
CTAATAAAAGGCGACACTCCACTCAAAGAACGTGAGCGATTATTTGATCTCTACCGTAAAGGCGAAATTAAGTGCCTAGTAGTTTCAAAGGTTGCCAACTTTTCAATTGATTTACCAGAAGCAACTATTGCAATTCAAGTCTCAGGAACTTTTGGCTCTAGACAAGAAGAAGCCCAGAGACTTGGTCGAGTGCTACGTCCAAAAGCCGATGGCCGTGGTGCGCGTTTCTATTCTGTTGTTGCTAGAGACACTGTTGATCAAGATTTTGCCCAAAATCGTCAACGCTTTTTAGCTGAACAAGGTTATGCATATCGCATCATTGATGCTGATGAAATTCTGAGCAAGAACCAGGATTAACTCTATTTAATTGCCGCTCTAAATCTTTCTGGGTCTACTCGAAAGAAATCGTGTGGTTTTCCATCAATTAAAATCACCGGTACTTGTTCACCATATTGCTGCTCAAGGACTTGATCATCATCAATTAAGATCTTTTCGATTTCAAAATCAAATTCGCCTTTTAAACCATTCAGGGTGTCTATAGCAACATCGCAAAGGTGGCAATTAGTCCGTGAATAAACTGTAACTATCCTCAATTTTGCCTCTTAATATCAATCCTTGGGTGGTGGCTATCCTCTCAGACTGCTACCGTTTTGGGTGTGCGCGCCCGCTATTTCCTCTTAATCTCAGCTCTGCTGGGAGGCGCTTTTATAGCGCCAGCAAGCGCTTTGCCACTACAGGTTAAGTCGATTGATGCGCCCTTTGTTTATTTCTACGCTGCCCCTAGTACTTCAAAAACAGCTTTAGTTAAAGAACAAACGCCTGAAAAATTTACTTCCCTAGAAAAGCAATCTACTTTTATTGTTAACTTCAACACGATCCCAGATGCTTATAAACCTGCAATCCAGGCAGCGATCGATGTTTGGTCAGAAAATTTCGTTTCTTCAGTACCCATAAATATCAATGCAACATGGGAACGGGTGGCCACTCCTGGCGTCCTTGCCGCAGCGAGTCCAGGCCGTTTTCATTCTGGCTTCACAAATATTCCAGATAAAGATCTTTGGTATGCCTCAGCACTTGCCAATGCAATCGCAGGCAAAGATCTAGATCCAGCCAGACCTGAAGTAACTATTCGTATTAATTCAGTTAATGCCTCCTCACTTTATTTGGGGACGGATGGAAATTGCCCCAAAAATCAATATGACTTGGAGTCGATGATTCTCCACGAGCTTGGACATGGGCTTGGTTTCTTATCTAATAGCGATTACTTCCCCATTTCATTAGTGGGAAATATCCAGCAACCAACTCCATATGATGCCTACTCCCAGCTACCCGATGGCCGCAGACTTATGGATCTTCCTACCCCGTCTTATGAATTAGGTACTGCTTTAACTTCTTTACTCGTATGGTCTGGTGCAAAAGGAACAGCAGCAAATAACGGCGTGAAACCAAAACTTTATACCCCTGCAGTTTGGGAACAAGGATCTTCGGTAAGTCACTTGGATGAATCCACTTTTGCCCAAAGTAGTACTGACGCCGTAATGACACCAAACCTTGCGCCGGGAGAAGTTTTCCATTCACCTGGTCCAATTGCATTAGGAATGCTGCAAGACATGTTGGTCAAACCACCTGCTGGAAGGCCTTCTGGTCTGCCACAAGTAGTTAGAAATCCCAAAGCACTTGTAGGTGATAAGTCAGCGGTCCTTACTTTTGACCCACCAATAAATGCTCGTACGGCGCAAGTATCTGCATATGTTGTCACCTATGGAGACATAACAAAGACCTTCACAACAAGCCCGGCGGAGGTAACTGGTTTAGTAAATGGAGTTACATATACGTTCTCGATTTCAGCAAAAAATGACATAGGGCTCTCTGATCCGGTCTCGACCAACTCAATTACGCCAGAAAAAACTTGGAACAGCTCAATTCTTGATGCTTCGGCAGATGGCAAGTATTTAGCTACTGGTGTTTATGCCGGAAATACTGTGGTGGCTTATTCTGATTCAACCCGGGGAAATTTAAAACTAGCCACTTACGTAAAAAATAAATGGAGTATTCAAGTTGTAGACAAAGCCACCAAAAGTGGATCTGTATCACTTTGCGTTAGCAAAGTATCTGGGAAAGAAGTACTAAATCTCTTTTACGCAGATCTTACTAATAAGGATTTACGCACCGCTGCCTATGATGGAAAAAAGTGGGCGCTCTCAGTTGTTGATGGAAATGGTCCAAAGATTCAGGACTATAAAGAGCAGGTAAGAGTTAAGAGTGCAAGTGATGTAAGTGTTACCAATGCTTGCGCTTACACCCCAGCTGGCTTACAAGTCTTTTATCGTGATGAATCGCAAGGAATCCTTCTTGGGGCTTCAAAGTATAAGAATGAATGGAAGTACGAAATTATTGATGGTGATAGCACCCTAGCTGACCGCTCCACTGCCGACGTCGCCTTCCACCTTCGTGCAACAGCAATTGATAGCCGCGTATATCTTTTTTATGACGGAGTTTTGTCAGTAAACCAGGAACATCAAGCACTTCGTGGGGAAGTTCGATTGGCCTATCGCGACTCTATTTATCCTGAGGATTGGAAATACCAAGTAGTGCAAGCAAGTACGGCCAATAGCGTTGTGGCTGGATATGACCTATCACTGTTCCAATTGAACAAGGTTATTTACGGAAGTTGGCTTGCAGCATCTGGTTTGTCGCTACCTGCACCAAATCAAGTGCAATGGTCACAGTTAACAAACATCAGCGCTCCAGGACTTAAATCAACTGATCTATTTGGAACGCCAAGTAGTCCAATTGCAATTGATGATAAACAAATTACTTTCGGTTGTCAGAGCCGTTTGTGTGTTCTTACCAAGTCAGATCAGTCAATCAAATTAGTTTCTACTGCGAACTTTGATGCTTCTGCAAAGGCAGAATGGATTACTGTCAATGGGGTTAAAAATATTTTGGTTGCTAGCGGGGGTAAGTTAACTTTATTTCGCAAGGCCTAAGATATTTATTCCATAGCCATCTGAGCGCTCAGTTATTACGATCGGGCCAATCCCAGATTGCCAGAGAACTGAAATTACTTTCCCTTGGAAGTAGCTTGCTCGAGTGATAGCTCCGGCCTTGTTATATTCAATAAGTACTGGGATTGCACTCTTTGGCTTCCAAGAGGATATTCCTTTTATTGCCCCCTTAGAAATAAAACTCTTCATACTTCCAGTGCCGGCCTTTATTGTTGTGATTGCTGGAGCAACTACAGCTTTGGAAGTTACTCTTGTAAATTTAGTAAATTCCCCGGTTTGAGAGACCCGAACTGTGAAACGTTGATCTTCGATTAAACCACTCACAAGAAATGTAGTTCCATCGAAAGTTACAGAATTTGGATTAACAACACCGCCCGCATCATATGAATAGGTGGCAACTAATTGGCCCGTGAGCGAGACTTTCCAGGCCATAAGTTGGGTAAGTGAGTTATTTGAATTTGTTATTGGATCAATAACTACATTATCAATATTGACTGTTGTTGAATCTGGTGCGGTTGGGATTGGTGGGGTGGCAGGGATTGCAGATGCCCCAAATACCCAAAAAGAACCAACTTTGTCGCGGACCACAGCTGTTGCAATTTCATCGCCGATTGAACCCAAGTGAAGATCCCAAAGATGATTGCCTGTTAGGTCGATTGAGGCAATAAAGCCATCACTTCCGCCAAGGTAAGCAGATGTGGTTACTTGCGAGGCAGTAGATGATTCAACTGTTCCAACTAAAGCAATTTCAGTAGCAGTGGTTGAAACAGCAGATATCTGATCACCTGAAGAGCCAGATAGTGTCGTAATTAATATGGGTTTTACTGGAAGTACCTTAATAACCTTGGTCACTGCACTTGCGGGAGAGATCGAAAGAATTGTTATTAGGGCAGTTATAACTAAGTTCTTTGTTTTCACGCTAATTCCTGCGAGCGATCGCGGGCGGCAGTCATTGCGGTCTTTATTAGATTACCTAGTTCGCCTTCACTAAATTTTGCGAGCGCAGCAGCAGTAGTTCCATTTGGGCTAGTCACATTCTCGCGAAGTTTTGTCGCACTTAAGCCGCTCTCACTCAACATTCCAGCTGAGCCCACAATGGTTTGCACTGTGAGGGCTGTGGCATCTTCTTGGCTTAGGCCAAGCTCTATAGCGGCCTTGATCATCTCTTCAACGAATGCGAAGAAGTAGGCAGGACCAGAACCTGAGACGGCAGTTACTGCATCCTGAAGATTTTCACCGACGGTAATTACTTTGCCGCATGCCTTTAGAAAAGTTTCTACAAAAGTGATTTGCTCGGCGCTGACCTTGCTACCAACTGAAAGAGCGGCCATTCCTTTGCCAATAAGTGTTGGGGTATTTGGCATTACTCGAATTACTGCAATATTTGAATCAACTTTAGATTCAATAAATTCTGTCTTCTTGCCGGCAGCAAAGGAGATTAATAGTGACCCAGATTTGAACTTAGAGCCCACCTCATCTAGTAACGCTCCAAGATCCTGAGGTTTTACTACCAGAAGCACAACATCACTTTGCGCGGCTAGCTCTGAAAGCTCTATTGCCTTAGCGCCATACTTCTTGCTTATTTCCCTGGCTCTATCTTCCCTTTTTTCAGCAAATGAAATCTGTGAGCCCTTTAGTCCTGCACTTACTAACCCAGCTAGGAGTGCCTCTCCCATAACGCCAACACCAATAACACCTACTTGGTATTTGCTACTTTCAAGGCTGCTCATATCTCAAGCCTACCTAATTGCCTTAATTCCGATGTGCTAATTTATTGATTAAGCCCTAGGCTCTCTGACTGTGCCTGAGGTTAATCCGAACTTTGCCCGCGACTGGGTTGAATTTGCTGACCCCGCCAATGCTGAAGAGCTCTATAAGTGTGATCTAACTTGGCTCACTTCATATTGGACCTGTATCTACGGAAATGGTTGCTGTGGAATTGATGCCGATAAGCCTGATGCTGGCTGTTGTTCAGATGGTGCTTATTACTCAGATCAAGAAGATGAAGAGCGCACTCAGAAAGTAGCAAAGCGCATTACAAAAGATATGTGGCAATTTTTTGACGAAGCACAACCCAAGAAGCAAAACGGGAAATTCCAAATTTCAGAAGTTGGCTTAGATAAAGACCGCAAAACCCGCAAGATTAATGACTCCTGCATTTTCCTTAACCGAGTAGGCCATGAGGCCCCTGGATATACCGGATCATTTGGTTGCGTGCTGCACCATTTAGCAGAAAAAGAAGGCATCCATTTTGTTGAGACCAAGCCAGATGTTTGTTGGCAGCTTCCAATTCGCCGTAGTTTTGAGCAACGTGAATTTGGTGATCAAGAAATCACCGTAAATGTTATTGGGGAGTACGAGCGACTTGCATGGGGCGATGGCGGCGCAGATTTCGCTTGGTACTGCACTGGAAATACTGAAGCCCACGTCGGTACTGAACCGGTATACATTTCAAATAGACCAGAGTTGGTAGCACTCATGGGGCAAGCTGCATACGATGTCTTGAAAGGACATTGCGATGCTCGGATTGAAGCCATCCGACTGTTGAAAGCTGAGCAAGATAAACGCTCACTCCCACTCTTTATTATTCATCCGGCAACAGTTGCTGCTAAAGGTTAATTCAACGCCTTTTTATCAATTCTTGCAGTAACTGCCATATGTGGAACTGTAAGGGCCCAAACTACGACTAACAAAGTCCAAAAATAGTTTGCGCTCAAGTCATGCTTACTAATCAGAATAATCAAAGAAACTACAAGGGTTAATATCAGTGCTGGAATTCCAGGAATTACTGCTGCTCTAAATGACTTAACTGGGGAGTTAAGCAAGGCAAATGAAATAGATTTTGGCAGCAATAGTGTTAAGCGCGCAGTGTGGCGTATTGCGTGCCAACACCCAAAATACATTGCAAATGCCACAAGTGGTGGAGCAAATACACTTAAGAGCCCTAGGAGTACTAGATCGAGAATTTCTCTATATCTCTTGTCATAAATTAAGAAAAGAACGGCAGCAACCGTCAGTAGAAGTACAAGCAATCTGAGCTGCATTTCGAAATTGCCAGCCCAATCAATTAGTTTTGGGTTTACTTGTTCTAACGCACTCTTGCTTGAACTTTGCGTGAGGGGAATCAAAACCGGTAGCGAGCCCGAAGCGAGTGCATAAAGTATTTGAGTTGGTTTTCGAAGTCTAGTTAGGCCTGACAATCTATCTAATTCATTTATATACGCTGCATCACCAAAACCAAAATGCAGAGCGGACATCAATAAGACAAGCTCAAAACCCCACACGTTCCAGGTAAAGATTGAAATTGCCGCTAAAACAGCAGTCAATACATACAACAAAATGATAATCACCATTTTTATCTTTGAAGTGCTTCTCATCGCGATTAAATGATCAACTGCCCCGTGAGGGATCCCAACAGCAAGAGCAAATGTTGCGATTACAACTTGCCATCCAAGTGAGCTAGAACCAAGGAGCGGTCGTAAGACTAGTGAAAGAACTATTCCAATAAAAATACACGTTGTAGAAAAGGTGCGGACACTTTGAAATACCTTTAGCACACCGGAATTCATTGCACTAGTATATTGATTGAAGTAAAGGGGGAACCATGCTCAAGTGGAGTTATATGGCGATGTTGCTCTTTACTATTTGTGGCTCCTTTTGGCTAGAAATTGTTCTAAAAGTCGGAGTTCTTAAACGAATCTATCGCGTGATTTTGAGCATTCTTCCTATAGCAATACCTTTTATAATTTGGGATGCCTACGCAGTTTCAAATAAGCATTGGAGCTTTGACAGTAAGCAAATTCTTGGAATCTATGGGCCATTTAAAATCCCCTTAGAAGAATTTCTTTTCTTCATAATCGTTCCGATTGCGGCAATTATGACAATTGAAGGTGTCCGCGCCGTTAAGAAACATTGGCCAGTCGGGGATGAAAAAGAATGATTTATACCGATATTGCTCTTGGCTCAGTAATCGCTGCCGTCTTTTTTGACCTATATGGAATTAAAACTCAACTCTTAACTAAATCTATTTTTTGGACTTCATACGCAATTATTTTACCTTTTCAATTAATTACAAATTGGTGGCTAACATCTAGAGATATTGTTATGTATAACCCTGATGCAATAATTGGCACTAGAGTCGCTGCGGCGCCAATTGAGGATTTATTATTTGGCTTCTCACTAGTTCTTGCCGTAATGGGAATGTGGGTCTACTGGGGCAGAAAAGGAATTGGTAGAAAAGATTAATTATTTGTTAATTGCAGCGTATGCAATTAATGCAACTAAAATTACTAAAGAAATATACTTAACAACTTTCATTTCAAGGATCTTCTTTGTTGGGGCTAGCCAACTCATGAGCAGAATCAATGCTCCAGGAATAACTATTAACAAGCTATGGGTCAACACATTGGAATGGCCTGTCTGATACCGAAGGTTAATTAGGCCAAGCGCGATTAGTAGATATCCACCCCAACGATAATTTGTCATGATAAAAGAATAACCAATCTCTAATAGAAATAGGGCGGCTCCGCTTGGGAGCCGCCCTATTTTTAACTTATTTGATCAGATTAGTGATCTTCCTTCATTCCTTCAGCTGCAGACTTTAGACGTGCAATCTTGAAGATTGTTAGTCCGAATACGCACTTAGCAAGTACGTCTGCAATTGTGTAACCGATTTGACGGTTAGTAAATGAGCTGGCAGCAGAATCTGCTGTCACCTTATTTATGATTGGTAGAAGGTATGAGATTGGGTAAACGCCCCATGTTGCGATCAATAGAAGACGCAGACGACCTACTGTTGCTGCAACGCCTTCTGGTTGACGCTCAAGTGACTTACCAAGCTCAACGAATAGAACATAAAGAATATAAAGGAATGGAATGGTCGAAAGAACGCCCCACAAAACCTTTGTGCTGTTTACAGAGGAAATTTCTCCTGGGTAGCCAAGTGCAATCATCGCTGCTGCTGCAGGGACTAGGCGACCAATAAGAGAAGATGCTGCAGCCTTAGCTAGTGAAAGAACGGCAATTACTTCTACAAGTAGTAGAGGTACTGTCAAAATCCAGTCAACATAGCGGTAAGCCTCATTGAATGCACCCTTAGCAGTACCGATGGTTACACCATCAGATGCTGAAGATTCGTTAAATGAGTTAAAAATGCGGAAGTAGTGGTAAGCAGCAATGAATGTAACCATTGATGAAAGCACTAGCGCATTGCGATACTTTGGTAGAACTCTTTGCTGTGACACAAGTGTATAAACTGTGCACGCAAGCATTGAGATCAGACCAAAAGAGAACACGTTATAAAGTGTGCTCCACTGGCCATTTGATAGATTTACCATCTGTTAGTCCTCCGTGAGGGTAAAATTCCAGAATCCTTTTGGACCCTGGGCTCAAACTACGGCGGACTCATATGATGCACACCGGTGTTTAAGTGGGTTTAGGATGCCCGATTTGCGCTTGGTTTGCATAGGTTTGCGCCCTAATTTCTCATGAAATCCTCAGTTTAGAGTGGGCTTTGCACTCCCACCCCCCCCTTTCTTGGGCTCATTTTTTGTCCGCCCCGAGGGATAACCTTCGGGGATGGCCAAAGCACCTAAGCAAGACAAGGACCCATTTCGCTGTAGTGAATGCGGATGGAGCACCACCAAGTGGGTTGGTCGCTGCGGTGAATGTCAGGCTTGGGGTGTTGTTGAAGAAGTAGCAGCGCCGAAGAAATTATCACTAGTACCTGGTCACGTCACCTCTGCCGCCCTTCCAATTGGTGATGTAAACCTTGAATCTGCAAAAGCTAGGTCAAGTGGTGTCTCTGAACTAGATCGAGTCCTTGGTGGTGGATTGGTTCCAGGAGCTGCAATTCTCCTTGCAGGAGAACCAGGTGTTGGCAAGTCAACTTTGCTTTTGAGTGTTGCTGCTGAAAGTGCTCGCCAGAAAATTACTTCACTTTATATAAGTGGTGAAGAATCTGCTTCGCAGGTTCGACTACGTGCTGAAAGACTAAATGCAATTGATCCAAATCTCTGGCTTGCCGCTGAAAGTGAGCTTGGTTCGGTAATTGCCCATATCGACGCTGTTAAACCACAATTGCTTGTAATCGATTCAATTCAAACAATCTCTAGCTCTGCAGTAGATGGTGCGCCAGGTGGTGTAACTCAGGTCCGTGAAATTGCTGCAGCCCTTGTTCGCATCGCAAAAGAACGCAATATCACTTTGGTCCTAGTTGGACACGTAACCAAGGATGGATCAATTGCAGGCCCAAGACTTCTAGAGCATTTGGTTGATGTAGTTCTAAATTTTGAAGGTGAACGTCATTCACGTTTGCGCTTAATCCGCGCTATCAAAAACCGGTTCGGCGCAAGTGATGAAGTCGGATGCTTTGATATGAATGAATCTGGAATTACTTCACTGCCTGATCCAACTGGACTGTTCACTACTCGACATATCGAACCAGTTCCAGGAACTTGCGTAACCGTAACCCTTGAAGGGCGCCGACCATTGCTTGCTGAAATTCAAGCGCTAGTCAGTGCGCCAGTTCCAGATGGAAGAGATTGGGGCAACTCCAGGCGCGTTACTTCAGGTTTAGATAACCCCCGCACAGCAATGACTTTAGCCGTTCTTGAATTGCGAGCAAATATAAAAATTTCCGGTCGTGATGTTTATGTTGCCACAGTGGGCGGAATGAAAATTGCTGAACCATCTGCAGATTTAGCAGTAGCACTTGCCGTTGGGTCAGCCGCAAAAGGATTAGCCCTACCCGCAGATTTGATTGCAATTGGTGAGGTCGGACTAGCTGGTGAAATTAGAAAAGTTACTGGGGCAACTCAAAGAGTTTCAGAAGCAGCACGGCTTGGATTTAAGAAAGCAATCGTTCCAATGGGAAGCGATATAAAGATCGCTGGAATTGAAATAATGGAGGTCGCCCGCTTAGAGCAGGCGATCGCTCGCGTAAAAATTAATTAATCTTTTGAAGAAGGTGCGTCGGCAAGATCTCCAGGAGAATCTGGAGTCGATGCCTTAGGTGTACCAGTGAATGTGAATACTTCATCATCACCAGACAAAGTCACATCTACCAAAGTAATTTCTCCCGGCTTAACATCACCAAAGAGAATCTTCTCTGAAAGCACATCTTCAATTTCTCGTTGAATGCATCGACGTAGTGGTCGGGCACCAAGAAGTGGATCATAGCCTCGCTTTGCAAGAAGCGCCTTAGCTTCGCGAGTTAGCTCGATCGCCATATCGCGAGCATGTAAACGCTCATCAAGATTGGCAATCATTAGGTCAACAATCTGGATGATTTCATTTTCAGATAGTTGATGGAACACGATTACATCATCGATACGGTTTAAGAACTCTGGGCGGAAATGTGATTTGAGTTCATCATTTACTTTGCCCTTCATCCGCTCATAGTTTCCAAGTGCATCTGATGCATTTGTGAAACCAAGATTTAGACTCTTTGAAATATCACGAGTACCAAGGTTTGTAGTCATGATGATGATTGTGTTCTTGAAGTCAACGGTGCGGCCTTGTGCATCTGTTAGGCGACCGTCTTCAAGGACTTGTAGAAGTGAGTTAAAGATATCTGGGTGTGCCTTTTCGATCTCATCGAATAGGACTACAGAGAATGGCTTGCGGCGAACTTTCTCAGTTAGCTGCCCGCCTTCGTCATAACCAACATAGCCTGGAGGTGCACCAAACAACCGTGAAGCGGTGTGCTTCTCAGAGTATTCAGACATATCCAATTGAATTAACGCATCTGAATCACCAAATAAGAATTGGGCCAGGGTGCGAGAAAGCTCAGTCTTACCAACTCCGGATGGACCGGCGAAGATAAATGATCCACCAGGACGGCGAGGATCCTTTAGACCTGCACGAGTACGGCGGATTGCTTGTGACAATGCCTTGATTGCTTGATCTTGCCCGATTACACGGCGATGTAGTTCATCTTCCATGCGTAGAAGTCGCGCGGTTTCAGCTTCAGTTAACTTGAAGACTGGGATACCAGTTGCATTAGAAAGAACTTCAGCAATTAGCTCTTCAGTAACTTCAGCAACTTCATCTAGGCGGCCATCTTTCCAACTCTTCTCTGCCTCGTTCTTTTCAGCAATGAGAGTCTTCTCGGTGTCGCGAAGTGATGCAGCCAGTTCAAAATCTTGGCTATCGATGGCAGATTCTTTGGCTTTGCGAGCATCAGCAATTTTGGTATCAAATTCACGAAGCTCTGCTGGTGCGGTCATGCGGCGAATGCGAAGTCGAGATCCAGCTTCATCAATTAAATCGATTGCCTTATCTGGAAGGAAGCGATCTGAAATATAACGATCAGCCATCTGAGCAGCGCCAACTAGTGCGCCATCTGTAATAGAAACCTTGTGGTGTGATTCGTAACGATCGCGAAGTCCCTTAAGAATTTCAATTGTATGTTCAACAGTTGGCTCAGCTACTTGGATTGGTTGGAAGCGACGCTCAAGGGCTGCATCCTTCTCAAAGTGCTTGCGATACTCATCAAGAGTTGTGGCACCAATTGTCTGGAGTTCGCCGCGAGCAAGCATTGGCTTCAAGATGCTGGCAGCGTCAATTGCACCTTCTGCTGCGCCAGCGCCTACTAGGGTGTGAATCTCGTCGATGAAAAGAACAATATCTCCACGGGTCTTAATCTCTTTTAGTACTTTCTTTAGGCGCTCTTCAAAGTCGCCACGGTATCTAGAACCAGCAACAAGAGCTCCAAGATCTAGCGAATAAACCTGCTTGTCTTTCAAAGTTTCTGGAACGTCACCCTTAATAATTGCTTGGGCCAAACCTTCAACAATTGCCGTCTTACCAACACCAGGTTCACCAATTAAAACTGGGTTGTTCTTTGTGCGACGTGAGAGAACTTGCATCACGCGCTCAATTTCTTTTTCACGGCCAATAACTGGATCAAGTCTTACTTCACGTGCTGCTTGCGTAAGGTTTCGACCAAATTGATCTAGAACTAGTGATGTAGCTGGAGTTCCTTCTGCTGGACCACCAGAGGTAGCGGCTTCTTTTCCTTGATAGCCAGAGAGAAGTTGAATAACTTGATTACGCACGCGTGAGAGATCTGCGCCAAGCTTTACAAGAACTTGCGCTGCAACTCCTTCGCCTTCGCGAATTAAACCAAGAAGAATATGTTCGGTTCCGATGTAGTTGTGACCGAGTTGAAGTGCTTCACGTAGGGAAAGCTCGAGAACTTTCTTTGCGCGAGGGGTAAAAGGAATGTGTCCAGAGGGAGCTTGTTGACCTTGCCCAATGATTTCTTCAACTTGTGAGCGGACTGCTTCAAGTGAGATTCCAAGAGCTTCTAGGGCCTTAGCTGCAACGCCTTCACCTTCGTGAATCAAACCAAGAAGGATGTGTTCAGTACCGATGTAGTTGTGATTGAGCATGCGTGCTTCTTCTTGCGCCAATACGACAACGCGGCGGGCTCGATCGGTAAAGCGCTCGAACATCGGTTCTCCTCCTGATAGGTCTTGCTGCGCCTAACTCTAATATGAATGGCGCTATCGGATCTAACCAATAAATAGCCCTACTTATGCCCAGAAATGGCGGATTTACCCCCATATTTTGGGTTTAGAGGGTCTTTAGCATCCTGATATTGCCCAGGGTATTTGGCTTCACACTCTCAAGATCAAGGAACTCGGCCACACCGCTGTCATAGGAACGAAGTAGCTCTTGGTAAACCGCAGGATCTACAGGAGTGCCTTGGATTTCAATAAAGCCATGGCGCGCAAAAAATGCAGTTTCAAAAGTCAAGCAAAATATTCGCTTTACTCCAACATCACTTGCTTTCTTAACAATTGCTTCCAAAATTTGATGGCCGACGCCAGTTCCGCGAAGTGACTCATCAACTGCCATGGTGCGAACCTCGGCTAAGTCTTCCCAGAGAACATGGAGTGCTCCGCAACCAACTACTTCGCCATCTTTTTCGGCAACCGTAAATTCTTGAACACTTTCATAGAGGGTCACTGTCTCTTTTTGAAGGAGGCGGCGTCCAGCTGAATATTCATCAATAAGTTTGCGAATATCTTTAATATCCGAAGTCTTTGCGGGACGAATTAAAACGCTCATTATTGTTCTTCGGGCTTTACAAGTGGGAACAAAATTGTTTCGCGAATACCCAATCCAGTAAGTGCCATCAATAACCGATCGACACCCATACCCATTCCACCCATTGGTGGCATGGCATATTCCATAGCGCGTAAGAAATCCTCATCTAGCTGCATCGCTTCTAGATCACCCTTTGCGCCGAGGCTTGCTTGTTCAAGTAAGCGTTCGCGTTGGATGACTGGATCAATAAGCTCGGAATAACCAGTTGCAAGCTCAAAGCCCTCAACATAAAGATCCCATTTCTCAACGATTCCTGGAATCTCACGATGTGCTCGAACTAGCGGTGAGGTATCAATTGGATAACCTTTAACAAAAATTGGTCCAGTTAACTTACCTTCATAGAGATGTTCAAATATTTCTTCAGCTAACTTGCCAGTTACCCACTTCGGATCGATCTTCATACCAAGCTTGATAGCAACGGCTTTTAACTCATCAAGTGATGTCGCAGCCGTAACCCCTTGGCCTAAACCTTCAGAAATAAGGTCAAATAAATAAGCTTCTTTCCACTTACCGCCAAGATCTAATTGGCGTCCATCGTGATGGGTAACGATGTGGCTACCCGATGTTGCCATCGCAGCATCTTGAACCAATTGTTGGGTAAGAGCGGCGATGGAGTCCCAATCACCATAAGCTTCATAACTTTCAATCATTGCAAACTCTGGCGAGTGGCTTGAGTCCGCGCCTTCATTTCGAAAGTTGCGATTGATTTCAAATACACGCTCTAATCCACCAACTACACAGCGCTTTAAGAATAATTCTGGCGCAATACGTAGATAGAGATCCATGTCGTAGGCATTGCTAAAAGTCTTAAATGGCCTAGCTGCTGCCCCACCATGCATAACTTGAAGCATTGGAGTTTCAACTTCAATAAAGTCTTTCTCATTAAAAGTTTCACGAAGTGCGCGCATAACTTGAGGGCGAAGTCGAGCATTTGCACGTGCCTCTGGACGAACAATTAAATCCACATAACGCATTCGAACGCGAGTTTCTTCCGATAGTGGCTTGTGTTCAACTGGCAGTGGGCGAAGAGATTTTGCGGCCAAGATCCAAGCACTTGCAAGAATTGATAACTCACCACGCTTTGAGGTAATTACTTCACCAGTTACAGAGACTAAGTCCCCTAGATCAATTTCGCTCTTCCAAAGATCAAGGTTTTCTTGTCCTACCTTGTCTAGGGAAAGCATGGCTTGTAGTTCAGTTCCATCACCTTCACGAATTGTTGCAAAGCAAAGCTTTCCAGTATCCCGTTTGAAAATAACACGGCCAACAACACTCTCAGTAATCCCCGTCGCGACATCAATTTCTAAATCTTTATGCCTCTGGCGAATATCTTTTAGTGTGCTCGTTCTAGGAACAGCCACTGGATAGGCCTCAGCGCCACGGGCAATGATTGCCTCGCGCTTTTCACGTCGGATTCGAAGCTGTTCAGGCAGGTCATCGCCTTCAACAACTGGTGGAATGTTCTTAGAATCACTCATTAGGTGAGGCAGTCTACCGTTTAAGAATTGCGCTCATGAACTAAGCGCAGCCCAATTAGCGTGAGATCTGGTTCGTGAAAATCAATCGTTTCACTCACCCCAATAACTAGTGGGGCTAATCCGCCAGTGGCTATAACGCTGACTTGCCCGCTATCTGGATAGAGCTTGGCCAATTCATCACTGATGCGATTTACCAGTCCATCTACCTGACCTGCGAAACCATAAATAGTTCCGGATTGAAGTGCTTCTACTGTGTTCTTTCCAATCACATTTTTTGGTTTCACAAGTTCCACGCGACGAAGTTGGGCGGCACGGGCGGCAAGGGCTTCAATTGAAATTTCAATTCCGGCGGCAAGAGCGCCCCCCAAAAATTCACCCTTAGGAGAAACCACGTCGAGATTCGTGGAAGTTCCAAAATCAACCACAATGCATGGGCCACTCTCACCATAAAGAGTGTGGGCTGCCAATGTATTTACAATTCGGTCGGCGCCAATCTCTTTTGGATTATCAACTAAAAGTGGAACTCCGGTTTTAACTCCAGGCTCAATTATTGTTGTTGGAAGGGTTGGAAAATATTCAGAAATCATTGTGCGAAGTTCGCGAAGGGAAGCTGGCACGGTCGAGCAAATGGCAATTGCATCTACTTGGAAATTAGCAAGTAGGGAGGTGAAGCGAACCCAAAGTTCATCTGCGGTGTCACGAGGGTCAGTCTTAACCCGCCATGATTTAAGCATGGCATCGTCTTCAAATATACCTAAGACAGTATTTGTGTTTCCTACATCGATTGTTAATAACATAACTACTCCATCCTCAAATCTAAGCCAATATCAAGAACTGGAGCAGAGTGAGTCAAAGCCCCAACAGCTAGATAATCAACACCTGTTTTTGCGTATGCGCTGGAATTTTCTAATGTAAGACCGCCAGAAGCCTCTAATTTTGTTCGACCATTAGAAATAGCTACAGCAGCTCTGCATTGTTCAAGGGACATATTGTCGAGCAGAACTAGTTCGGCGCCGGCCTCAACAACCTCACGTAGTTGTTCCAAAGAATCCACTTCAACTTCAAGTGGGGTATTTGGAAATTTTGCACGAACCGAGTCAAACGCCTGTTTAATTCCACCAGCGCCAACCACATGGTTATCTTTAATAAGGGCCGCATCGGAAAGTGACATACGGTGATTTATTCCACCACCTGCCCGAACAGCAAATTTTTCCAACTCTCTTAGCCCAGGCGTAGTCTTTCGAGTGTCTCGAATTGCAACGCCAAATTCACTTACTTCATCTACCCAACGCTTAGTTAAAGTTGAAATTCCACTTAGGCGACCAAGGAAATTTAACGCAGTTCGCTCAGTAAGTAGCAGCTTTCGAGTTGATCCAATTGCCTTAATCAAAGTTGCATTGTCTTGGACATAGCTGCCTTCGTCATAAAAAATTTCATAAGAAGTTATTCCGCCAACTTCTAGAACTGCTGCGGCAACATAAAGCCCAGAAACTACACCTGGCTTGCGGTTTCGATATTCGGCAATAGAGCGTTGATTTTCTGGAATCGTTGCTACTGAAGTTATATCTTGCCCTCCAGCAAGGTCTTCCTCAATCGTGGCAATTGCAATCTTTTCGACGTAATCAGGAGCTAAACCAAGTTCGATCAACTTAGTTGATAATTCAGCGCTGAGTGACATTACTTAACCACCTCATATCTAGTACTCCACTTTCCCAATTTGTCGTAACTTTGGACAACCCGCTTTAACCATTCATCGGACGGATCTGGAAAATCACTTCGCCAATGTGAACCGCGAGACTCGGTACGTTCAAGGGCTGAACGAACAATCGCGATAGCTAACAGGTAGAGATTTGAAACTTCCCAAGCCTCAATACACGGATCATGGCTTTCATGTGATCCAAGTTGTTGCAAAGTTAAAAGAGTTTCTGAAAGTGAATTCTTAGAGCGCATAACTCCGGCTCCCTGACTCATCGCAAGTTGCAAAGTTAATTTGATTGCTGGATCAAGCAGAAAATCATTGCCGGTCTCAATTGCTGGTTCTTCCTGCTCTGGCATATTTTGAGCAATATCTGCAGAGATGCGGGTACCAAAAACAAGTCCTTCTAAAAGTGAATTAGATGCCAATCGATTTGCACCATGGGCACCAGTACAGGCGGTTTCGCCACAGGCATATAGACCAGCAACCGTGGTTCGCCCTACTAAATCAACTAGGACTCCACCAGAGGCATAGTGGGAAGCTGGGGAGACTGGGATCAATTGTTTTGTTGGATTAATTCCATTGGCCAAGCACGATGAATAGATAGTTGGAAATCTCTCAGCAAAATCTTTAATGCCCGTTGCATCCAACCAAACATGCGGTGTATTTCGCTCCTTCATCTGCTTAAAAATTTCAATCGCCACAATGTCTCTTGGTGCCAGGTCTGCTTGTGGATGCTTGCCTTGCATAAAGCGTTCACCTTTATCATTTACAAGAAAAGCACCTTCGCCTCTTACCGCTTCAGAAATTAATGGTTGCTGTCCACCAAGACTTTCATCACGCCATAACACTGTTGGGTGAAATTGAATAAATTCAACATCTGCGATTTCAGCACCGGCGCGAAGTGAGAGTGCTACGCCATCCCCAGTTGATACTGAAGGATTAGTTGTTTGGGCATAAACCTGACCCAAACCACCTGTAGCAATAACTACAGCGCGAGCAAGGGCTCGGCCAACACCGTCACGACTTCCCTCGCCAATAACGTGAAGAGTTATCCCACAGACCCGGCCAGACTTACCTTTGAGTACATCAATTGCTAGCGCATTTTCAATTACTTCAATCCCATTGTCTTCTTGTACTGCTGCTAGTAGAGCTCTTGAAACTTCAGCACCTGTTGCATCTCCACCAGCATGAAGAATTCGGTTGCGAAGATGTCCGCCCTCACGTGTCAGCGCTATTTCCCCAGTATCTGATTTATCAAATACGGCGCCCCTTGCAATTAACTTCCTAACCGCTTCAGGTCCTTCAGTTACCAAGACATCAACAGCACTTAAATCACAAAGCCCGGCACCGGCAATCAATGTGTCTTTCTGATGTTGATCTGGAGTATCGCCAGGTCCAAGAGCTGCAGCAATTCCACCTTGGGCCCATTTTGTTGAGCCTTCGTCAATTCGTGCTTTGGTTACTAATAAAACTGAGAGATTACTTGCCCGAAGATTTAACGCAGTCGTTAGTCCGGCAACTCCTGAACCAATCACAATTACATCAGCCTTTACGGTCCAACCAGGAATTCCTGCCAGTAACTTCATGACTTTGTTCCCATTGCCATATTGTCTATTAAGCGGACCCCACTTAGCCACCCAGCAACTATTGCTCGAGGATTGGCGGTACTTTTATCGGCAATTTCAAAACTATCGCTATCTATGATCTCTGCATAGTCGATCTGGAAACTGGGTTCACTTGCCAAGACTTTATTAAGGGTAGTCCTTGGATTTTTACTCATAGCAGCTTCAGTGAGTGCTTTGGAAATAATTGTTGCTCGCGCCCGATCAGAAACGCTCAACCGAATATTCCTTGATGACATTGCTAGGCCATCATCCTCACGAATGATTTTTGCCTCAATAATTTTAACTGGGATACTAAGTTCCCTAACCATTTGCTTAATTAAAAAAAGTTGTTGAAAATCTTTTTCACCAAAAACGGCGAATTCTGGTTTGACTAAGTCAAATAACCGCTTCACCACGGTCATAACACCATCAAAGTGACCAAAGCGATGGACGCCTTCAAAAATATTACCAATTTTTCCCGCAGGGATGATTTCTGGTTTGTCAGGATAGATTTCTTCAAAAGTTGGAGCCCAAACATATGTAGCACCAGAACTTTCAGCTTTTGTGATGTCACTTTCAATTGACCGTGGATATTGTGCTAAATCTTCTTTATTTTCAAACTGCAAGGGATTAACAAAAATACTTACTACAACTTCATCGCTTTTACTCTTAGCAATTTCAATGAGAGATTGATGCCCAGCATGCAACGCACCCATTGTTGGCACAAAGGCCAGAGGATGTATTAAATCGTTTTTCATGCTCCAGTCCTTTCCGGGTACCGGGCTCGTGAACAAAGGTTACTCCTGTGTGGTTAATGCTGACAAAAGCTGGGCAACGCTTCCATAGCCAGGGATCTGCGCACTTGGATCAATCTCAAGCCATGGTTCAAGAACAAATGCCCTCTGGTGAGCCCTTGGATGAGGGATCTCAAGTTCTGGACTTGAAATAAGTAATTCACCAAGAACTATTAGATCGATATCAATTGTTCTGGCGCCCCAGTGGACTTCACGCACTCTTCCAAGCTCTGACTCAATACTTAATGCAGCCTTTAGTAATTCCTGAGGTGCTAATTCACTTTCGCCAATCAAAACTGCATTTAGATAATCAGGTTGTTGCGGTCCGCCAACTGGATCCGTTTCATAAAGAGTTGAAAGATGAGTAACATCTATAATCTTATTTAACTCTGCTACTGCCAATTCAATATTTTCTTCACGGTTTCCTAAATTAGAGCCAAGTGCAATAACAACTTTCATCGACTGCGCTCTATGGAAACTGATATATCTTCGAATGAAACTGAGACAGGTGCACTTGGCTTATGCACAACTACACCAACTTTTGAAATATCTTGGAATGTTGCAAGGATTTTGTTACTAATCCTTGTCGCCAAAGCTTCGATTAAGTTAAGCGGTTCTCCCTTTATTTCAATCTCTATCAGTTCTGCAACTCTTGAATAATCAATTGTCTTTGTTAAATCATCACTTTCACCAGCAGCTCTCAGATCAAAATAAAGTACTGCATCAACTATAAAATCTTGACCTTCGCGGCGCTCATCTGGAAATACACCATGGTAGCCAAATGCTTTGATTCCTGTGATTCTTATCTGATCACTCACTTAAGTAACTCCATCGCCACAGCGATTGCATCACGGTGGGCTTTAACTGCGTGTGTGCGCACACCCCAAACGCCAGCAAGAGCTAACTTTGTCGTGAGCGCGATTGTTGCGGCTTCTCGATCATCGGGAGAATTTGCACCAAGTAATTCACCGAGAAATTTCTTGCGGGAAGCACCAATCAGGATTGGATATCCGAGTAAAGCCAAACGATCTAAGTTGCGAAGTAAGTCCCAATTATGTTCAGCTTTCTTTGCAAAACCGATTCCTGGGTCGATGATGATTTGTTCCGCGCTAACGCCAGCTTTTAGAAGTTCAATTATTCGTTCATCTAATTCATCTTTAACTTCGCTCACAACATCTTCATAGGTCGCATTTGCTTGCATTGCAACTGAATGCCCTCGCCAATGCATCACGATGCATTGAACTAAAGGATTGCTTGCAATCACTTTGGCCATATCGATATCGGCCAGCCCGCCGCTAACATCGTTAACATAGGTAGCACCTGCGCCTATGGCTGCTGCTGCAGTGCTTGCTCGCATGGTGTCGATACTTACGGAAACTCCTAACTCAGCCAACTCAGTTACAACTGGGATGACTCTGACTCGCTCTTCTTCTTCAGATACTCGTTCCGCACCTGGCCTAGTTGATTCACCACCGACATCAATAATGTCTACACCTTCGTCAATCATTTCTTTGGCTCTTAATATTGCAGACTCAAAATCAAAATGTTTGCCACCATCAGCAAATGAATCAGGCGTGATGTTTAGAATTCCCATCACTAAAGTGCGATTTTCAGACATCTTTTTACTTATCTAATGAGGTAATCAAACTCATCGCTTCAGCTCGAGTGGCTGGGTGGCGCAGGTGCCCACGGACCGCACTTGTAAGAGTTCTGGCTTCTGATTTTCTAACTCCGCGCATTGACATACAAAGGTGCTCACAGTTGATGACAACAATTACGCCAGCGGGGTCTAATACATCAACCATGGCATCAGCGATTTGAGAAGTTAAACGTTCTTGCACTTGTGGCCGGCGAGCATAAAGATCAACGAGTCTGGCTAATTTAGAAAGCCCAGTGATCTGACCTTTCTCTCCAGGAATATAACCAATATGGGCCACGCCATGAAATGGCGTTAAGTGATGCTCGCAATGTGAAAAAACTTCAATGTCCTTAACGATAACTAATTCACTATGGCCAATATCAAAAGTTGTCGAAAGAATTTCTTCTGGTGTCTGCCAAAGGCCAGCAAAATTTTCTCGCATTGCTCTTGCCACACGAGCCGGAGTATCACGCAATCCATCACGAGTTGGATCTTCGCCAATTGCGTGTAATAACTCTGTTACAGCTCTCTCCGCGCGCGCTTGATCAAATTCATTCTTAGCACCACCATCATGTGGTCCCATAGAAACTGAATTGATATCACTCACTTGTAGGTTCTGCCTTCTTACGAACTTTCTTGACAGGCTTGTCTTCACTAGCCACTTCTTGAATAACTGCTGCAGTTGGCTTTGCCGGCGACATTGCTACCGGTGGTTGGTTGGAAGGCTTACGAGTGGTGGATCCAGTCCAGGCTGGGCGCCGAGAAACTTTACGAACACCTTTGAAGATTTGGTTAATTTCATCCTTCAAAACTGTTTCTTTTTCAAGTAAGACAACTACCAATTTATCCAAGATATCGCGATTGGCAACCAAGATCTCATATGCCTCTTGATGTGCATTTTGAATTAGGTCGTGAATC
>Ga0304729_1000846_pt1 | contig 21258 bp, 20 predicted proteins | sample C_131016_MF_Meta_FD_190475 | JGI IMG/M metagenome (GOLD analysis project Ga0304729, IMG submission 190475) | Freshwater microbial communities from Lake Croche, Canada to study carbon cycling - C_131016_MF_MetaG (v2) (version 2) | ecosystem: Environmental > Aquatic > Freshwater > Lake | place... | reverse complement strand
TCAGCTGGTTAGAGCACCACCTTGACATGGTGGGGGTCGTTGGTTCGAGTCCAATCGAGCCTACCAACGAATAAGACCCGATGGGGAAACCCAAGGCGCGGATGCCCATAAGCTGCCGCGCTTTATCTTTAGGTCATAGTAGTAAAACAGAAGTTCAGTAATTAAGATGGAGTCATGATGCTTGTAGTTACTCTGCCCGATGGATCAAAACGTGAGTTTGAGGACCCAGTTCGCGTAGCGGATGTTGCCCAAAGCATCGGTAGTGGTCTTGCAAAGGCAGCCTTAGGTGGGATTGTTGATGGCAAGATGGTAGATACGAGTTTTCTGATCGACAAAGACAGTCAGCTCGCCATCATTACTGATAAGAGTCCTGAAGCACTTGAGATTGTGCGTCACTCGACAGCCCATTTATTAGCATACGCTGTAAAAGAATTATTTCCAGAAGCACAAGTCACGATTGGTCCAGTGATAGAGAACGGTTTTTATTATGACTTTTCTTATCACCGCCCCTTTACGCCGGATGACTTAGTAGCTATTGAAAAGAAAATGGCTGAGCTTGCTAAAAAAGATGAGCCAGTACTGCGCACTGTGATGCCACGTGACCAAGCGGTGAAGTTTTTCAAAGATCAGGGCGAAAACTACAAAGCAGAGCTCATTGCTAGCATTCCGCAGGGCGAAGATGTTTCCTTGTATGCAGAAGGCAAGTTCACTGATCTATGTCGTGGCCCTCACGTTCCTTCTACTGGCAAGTTAAAGGTATTTAAGTTGCAAAGTGTTGCTGGCGCTTACTGGCGTGGCGATAGCAAGAATGAGATGCTACAGCGTATTTATGGCACAGCCTGGTTACGCAAAGAAGATCAAGATGCTTACTTACTCATGCTAGAAGAGGCAGAAAAACGTGATCACCGACGTCTCGGAAAATTGCTTGACCTCTTTCATTTTCAATCTGAGGCTCCTGGCTTAGTTTTTTGGCACCCTAAAGGTTGGTCGATTTGGCAGGAAGTTGAGCAGTACATGCGGCGCGTGTATCAGCAAGAAGGCTACCAAGAAGTCAAAGCACCACAGATTTTGGATCGTGGGCTTTGGGAAAAATCAGGCCACTGGGAAAACTATAAAGAGAATATGTTTACGACTGAGTCGGAGAATCGCGCTTATGCATTAAAGCCGATGAACTGTCCTGGCCATGTACAAATTTATAACTCTGGTCTACATAGCTATCGTGAGTTGCCATTGCGCTTTGGTGAGTTTGGTCAATGCCACCGTAATGAACCCTCAGGTGCATTACATGGTTTGATGCGCGTGCGTGGTTTTACGCAGGATGATGGCCATATTTTCTGTACTGAAGATCAAATTCAATCCGAAGTAGCTAGCTTTGATAAAGCAGTCCGCGACGTCTATCAAGATTTTGGTTTTACTGAGGTAGCTGTGAAGTTGGCCTTACGTCCCGCCAAGCGGGTTGGCGATGACGCTATCTGGGATAAAGCTGAGGAGGCCCTGCGCGGCGCTTTGAAGGCTTCAGGTCAAGAATGGGAAGAATTACCAGGTGAAGGCGCCTTTTATGGCCCCAAGATTGAGTATCACCTGAAGGACTCGATTGGTCGTACTTGGCAGTGCGGCACCATTCAGGTAGATTTCTCGATGCCAGAGCGTTTGGGTGCTGAATATGTAGCTGAAGACAATAGTCGTAAGACCCCAGTCATGCTTCATAGAGCAATTGTGGGCTCTTTAGAGCGCTTTATCGGCATTTTGATCGAAAACCATGCTGGAAATATGCCAGTTTGGCTTGCTCCTACCCAGGCAGTAGTCCTCAATATCTCTGGAAATTCTGCTGCATATGCACAACAAGTGCAGCAATCGCTGAAAAAACAAGGGTTTAGAGTCGAATCCGATTTGCGGAATGAGAAAATTACGTATAAAATACGCGAGCACGCATTACAGAAGATCCCATTTTTGTTAGTTGTTGGGGATAAAGAATCTGAAAGTAATACGGTGGCCGTTCGTGCCCGTGGCGGAGTGGATTTAGGTGTAATGCCTCTTGATGCCTTCGTTGCCCGACTCCAGCAGGATATATCCCAGAAAGTCGGACCCGAGCCTAGCTAGGGGTAGAGCGGTTTTTATTGTTTTTTTAAAGGAATTAAGAAGATCGCTACTGAAAAATTGCAGCGCATTAACCGGGAAATTACTGCTCCTGAAGTGCGTTTGATTGGAATTGATGGAGAGCCCATCGGTGTAGTTAAGTTGAGTGAAGCCTTGGCCGCAGCAGAAGAGAAAGAGACCGATCTGGTTGAAATTGCTCCAACAGCTGAACCACCTGTAGTCCGCATAATGGACTTCGGCAAATTCAAGTACCAAGAAGCCAAGCGGATGCATGAAGCAAAGCTGAAGCAAAAAGTGATTCAGGTGAAGGAAGTGAAATTCCGTCCCGGCACAGATGATGGTGACTATGGTGTAAAGCTACGCAATCTAATCCGCTTTTTGGAAGATGGCGATAAGACAAAGATTACGCTGCGGTTTCGGGGTCGTGAAATGGCCCACCAAGAAATCGGAGTCAGAATGTTGGAGCGTTTGAAGTTGGACCTTGTTGAGCATGGCCAAGTCGAACAGTTTCCAAAAATGGAAGGCCGCCAGATGGTGATGGTATTGGCCCCCATTCGTAAGGCTAAGTAATCAGGTTCACCTGGTTCTTATGTAGGGAGGCACTGAAAAGTGCTGGTAGTTAGAAGTGCTTCTGGGTACAGGAAGAGTAACCGTCGGTTACCACCTATGTTGCACAAGTAAATAAAGGGGTGCTTTATGCCCAAGATGAAGACTAAGAGTAGCGCGAAAAAGCGCTTCACGGTTCGCGCAGGCGGAACGATTAAACGAGGCCAGGCTTTTAAACGCCACATCCTCACCAAGAAGACTACCAAGAATAAGCGTCACTTGCGTGGTACCACAGAAGTTGCGAAAGCTGACGTTAAGTCAATTCGCTCTATGCTTCCTTACGCTTAACCTCAGACTAGATTAGGAGAATCAAATGCCAAGAGTCAAACGTGGGGTTACAGCAAGAGCCCGTCATAAGAAAATCACAGATGCCGCAACAGGTTACCGCGGTCGTCGTAAAAACGTATTCCGTATTGCTAAGCAAGCGGTTATGCGTGCTGGTCAATATGCCTATCGTGACCGTCGTAATAAGAAACGGGTATTCCGCGCTTTGTGGATTGCTCGTATCAATGCGGCAGTGCGTGAGCATGACATGACCTACAGCGTATTCATGAATGGTATGAAGAAAGCGTCAATCGATCTCGATCGTAAAGTGCTTTCTGATATGGCCATTGCTGACAAGCCGGCTTTTGCCGCTTTGGTTACTCGGATTAAATCCGTAGTAAGCGCTGCAGCTTAATTTTTTACTAAAAAACTAAGCTGCAATGGTTTCTCTCGACCACATTGTCGAGGATGCTAAACGTGATTTCCTCGGGGCTGCTGATGCAGCAGCTCTAGAGGACGCGAAAGCCAAGTATCTCGGTAAATCAGGTGTTCTCACTGAGCGTTTAAAAGCGCTTGGTGGAATGTCGCCTGAGGAGCGCAAGAGTGCTGGCGCCCAAATTAATCAAATCAAAACTCAAGTAGAAGATGCGTTGCAAGAGCGTCGCCAGTCTTTGGCTGATGCCGTGCTGATGCAACGTCTGGCAGCTGAATCAATCGATGTTTCTATGCCTGGTCGTGGCCAAGCGGTAGGTAGTTTGCACCCTGTGATGCGCACCTGGGAGCGAGTTGAGGAGATTTTTAGCTCGATTGGTTTTGATGTTGCAGATGGCCCTGAAATTGAAACCGATTGGTTTAATTTCACTGCTTTGAATAGCCCTGAGAATCATCCTGCCCGCTCTATGCAGGATACTTTTTATATCGACGGCAAAGATTCCGAAGGTAAACCTTTGTTATTGCGCACTCATACCAGTCCGATTCAAGTACGCTATGCAAGTGAGCATGTCAAGAAATATGCTAATGCAGATGTGATGCCGCCAATTAAAGTGATTGCACCAGGCAGAACCTACCGTGTCGATAGTGATGCAACGCATTCACCGATGTTCCATCAAGTCGAAGGTTTATGGATTGCAGAAAAAGTTTCTTTTGCAGATCTGAAGGGTGTCTATACCGACTTTTTGAGAACCTTTTTTGAAACAAACGAGTTGCAAGTTCGTTTCCGCCCATCCTATTTCCCATTTACAGAGCCTTCTGCAGAAATTGATATGGCCTTTGCTAGCGGCAAACTTGCTGGCCGTTGGTTAGAAATTTCCGGAGCAGGTCAAGTTCATCCGAACGTCCTGCGCAATATGGGCATTGATCCAGAGCGCTATACCGGCTTTGCCTTTGGCTCTGGTTTAGAGCGTTTATCCATGTTGCGTTATGGCATAGATGATTTACGCCTCTTCTTTGAAAACGATTTACGTTTCTTAGCGCAGTTCCCCGCATAAGAAAGAATATAGAACGCTATGCAATTTTCTGAATCTTGGCTCCGTCAGTATGTAGAACCATCGCAGGATAGTGATGCGTTGGCGCATGCAATGACAATGGCCGGTTTAGAGGTTGAAGAGCGCCATTCTGTAGCCCCAGTGTTTACAAAGATTGTGATTGCGCAGATTCTGTCTGCTGAGCAACATCCTGATGCAGATCGTTTGCGTGTATGTAAGGTTGATGCTGGAACAGGGCAAGAATTACAAATTGTTTGCGGTGCGCCCAATGCGCGTGCTGGCATTAAGATTCCCTGTGCCTTGGTTGGTGCAGAATTACCTCCAGCAGAAGTAGGTGGTAAGCCTTTTATGATCAAGGTAGGCAAGCTACGCGGTGTAGAGAGCCAAGGGATGTTGTGCTCTGGTCGTGAACTCGGCTTAGGCGATGATCATGAAGGCATCCTCGAGTTGCCTGCAGATGCGCCAGTTGGCAAAGACATTCGTCAGTATCTAGATCTCGATGATCAAATCTTTGTGATTAAGTTAACGCCAAATAAAGCAGATTGCCTCTCGCTCATGGGCATTGCGCGAGAAGTATCGGCGATTACAGGCGCTGTACTATCCCCACCTAAATGGACTGCTCCAGCAGTGAGCATTGAGGATAAACGTAAAGTAACGGTTGCAAACACTGATTTATGTGGTCGCTTTGCTGGCCGCGTTATTCGCGGCGTGAATCCTAAGGCAAAAACACCTGATTGGATTGTGCAGCGTTTAGCCCGCGCAGGCCAAAGAAGCATCTCTGCATTAGTCGATCTCTCTAACTATGTGATGCTAGAAATAGGTCAGCCTACCCATGTATTCGATATTGATAAGTTAGAAGGCGATATTACTGTTCGTTGGGCGAAAGCTGGTGAAACACTCGAGCTACTCAATGGCCAAATAGTGACTCTCGTTGGTCCTGATTCTTCAGGTAAGACACAAGAAGCTGGCGTAGTTGCTGATCAAAAAGGCCCAGTAGCGCTCGCAGGAATTATGGGCGGCTATCACTGCGCTGTTAGTGATGACACTAAAAATATTTATGTAGAGGCAGCTTATTGGTTGCCATCAGCAATTCAGGGGCGTGCCCGTCGTTTTAATTTCAGCACCGATGCAGCGCATCGTTTTGAGCGTGGCGTTGATCCACAGACTACGGCTTCTTGCCTTGAGTACCTGTCAGCCCTCATTTTAGAGGTTTGTGGCGGTCAAGCAGGCCCAGTGGATGACCAGGTCCTCAATGTGCCAGTTCGCAAACCTGTCCGTATGCGCCTTGAGCGCGCAATGCGTGTTATCGGTATTCCACTGACGAATCAAATTGTTGCTGATGTCTTTAAGCGCCTTGGCTTTGAATTTAAGCAAGAGGGCGATGTATTTGTTGTAAATCCTCCAAGCTATCGCTTTGATATTGAAATCGAAGAGGATTTGATTGAAGAAGTTGCACGGATGTATGGCTTTGAAAATATTCCCGATCAGTCACCAGTTGCTTCATTAAAGATGAGCGCAAAAGCGGAAGCCAAGCGTGGCATTCATTTGCTACGCCAGCGCTTAGCATTGCAAGGTTATCAAGAAGTTGTTAATTTCGGTTTTACTGATCTTGAAAGCGAAAAGCGCCTTGCAGGTACAACCCAAAAAGATGTGATTACCGTCTTAAACCCGATTGCTAGTCAATATGGGGTGATGCGCAGCACGCTATGGGGCGGTTTATTAAATAACCTCAAAGCCAATTTGAATCGTGGCGCAGGGCGTGTCCGTTTTTTTGAGACCGGCCGGGTTTTTAAGCGTGATTCCAGCATTAAAGAAGTGCCAGGTAAGGTTGCTGGTTTTAGTCAAGTGCAAAAGGTAGGGGGCTTGGCTTACGGCTCTTGTGTTCCAGAGCAGTGGGCAAGCGCTAATCGTGCGGTAGATTTCTTTGATATGAAAGGTGACGTCGAGAGAGTGTTAGATCCTTTGCATTTCATTACTGAAGCAGCACAGCACCCAGCTTTGCACCCAGGTCGTTCTGCGCAGATCTTCCTAAAAACAAATACTGGAAAGATATTAGTTGGCTGGATAGGTGAATTACACCCAGGTTTACAACAGGTATATGAGCTTCCACAAGCACCCATTTTGTTTGAATTGGATTTAGATCCAATTAGAGAGCTTGGTTTGCCGAAGCCCGAAGAACTGAGCAAGTTTCCAGGGGTGCAACGCGATTTGGCTTTAGTAGTTAAACAAACTGTTTCTGCTCAGTCTTTGCTAGATGCAATGATGGCTAGTAAGCCAAATTTTGTGCGAACTATTGAGCTCTTTGATGAATTTAGACCAAAGGCAGGATCAAGCAGTATGGCCGATGATGAAAAGAGTTTGGCATTCCGAGTCACCCTGTTAAACCCTAATGAAACCTTGCAGGATCCCCAAATTGATGCAGTTATGGCTTCATTATTGGGCGCAGTAGAAAAAAAGTGCGCAGCCCGTCTGCGCTAGGTTTAATATTAGATAAATCAAAAAAAGCTATAGAAGAGACTAGCAATGAGTGAACTAAATATCAACGACACCGTTACCAAAAATGAACTTTCAGAGGCACTCTTTGATCAAGTTGGTTTAAACAAGCGCGAAGCAAAAGACATGATTGATGCTTTTTTTGATCGTATTGGCCACTCACTTGAGTCTGGTGTTGAAGTAAAAATTTCTGGCTTCGGTAATTTTCAGTTGCGTAATAAATCGGCTCGTCCTGGCCGAAATCCAAAAACAGGTCAAATGATTCCAATAGCAGCAAGACGTGTAGTGACATTTCATGCAAGTCAAAAGCTTAAAGATGTAGTGGAGTCACATGCTCGAGAAAACCGAGTTTGATGCTAGCTTGGCCTTGCCGAGCTCTCAACTTCCCCCAATACCATCTAAACGCTATTTCACCATCGGTGAGGTGGCTGAATTATGTGGCGTGCGTTCACATGTATTGCGTTATTGGGAGCAGGAGTTTTCACAGCTGAGCCCTCAAAAAAGGCGTGGTAATCGTCGTTACTATCAGCATCATGAAGTAGTGTTGATTCGTAAAATCAGAGCACTTCTTTACGAAGAAGGCTTTACCATCAGTGGCGCGAGAAATCGCCTTGATGAAGTGCGCGGCGAGCTGCGTCTGCGTGATGAGTTGCAAGCTGTTCTGCAATTTCTGTCTAAATAGTTACTGATACAATTTTGTCTCTAGTCGGGGCGTAGCGCAGCCTGGTAGCGTACATGCATGGGGTGCATGTGGTCGGAGGTTCAAATCCTCTCGCCCCGACCATCAACTTTTAGTGTTTTAATTAATCACAATATGAGCCCAACAATCCCCATCCCCCATCATCAAGAACGCACCAGCTTCTTTGGTCTAGACATTCCTTTTCTGCATCACCTTGGTGTTGTCCCAGAATATGCACGGGACGGTAAGTCGCGCGCTAGTCTTGAGCTAAAGCCAGAATTTACCAATAGCTTTAAGGTAGCTCAAGGGGGTGTGATTATGACTTTGCTCGATTTTGCGATGGCCGCAGCAGCGCGAAGTGCAAGCAATCACCCTTTAGGCGTTATTACGATTGATATGACTACGAGCTTTTTGCGACCCACGATTGGTAAGATCGTGGTGGAGGGCGCCGTTCTCAAGGCCGGTAAGACCATTAACTACTGTGAAGCAGTGGTATTAAATGATGCTGGCGAGATTACTGCTAAAGCGAGCGGTACATTTACTCTGTTGAAATAGTAATTGCTATAAATTCACCATAATCGATCATAATATTTATAATGATTATATCGATTAATGCATATATAGCAGTGATATAAGCCTATTAAATAATGGGTTAATAATATATATATTGCCACCTGAATTAATATATATAATGAGGTCTCAAATAACCTATTATTCGGAGAAAAATATACATGTCTTCTTATAAAGACCTATTAGCTCAGCGCGAGCACTTAGATAAACAGATTAAAGAGGCCATTGCCCGTGAAAAGGCTGATGGCATTGCTAAGGCTAAAGTGATTATTGAGCAATATAGCTTAAGCGCTTCAGATCTATTTAGCCGCAAATCGGGCCTTAAAAGCAGTGGCGGCAAGGTAGCCCCTAAATACCGCAATCCATCTACAGGTGAGGCCTGGACGGGTCGTGGTAAGGCTCCAAAGTGGATTGATGGCAAAGATCGAAGTAATTACCTGATCTAACCCAATTTGATATATCAAAAAAGGCCGCAGTTGCGGCCTTTTTAATCACCTCTATACCCTAGAGGCACTTTTTTCCTAGTGCTTCTATAAAGATAGCCTCTAACAGCTCATGCCGACTGCCTTGAGGCCATGATTGATCTTCCTCGATATCAGTGGCAGGGTATCCAATAATCAGCGGGTTATGGTCAATAAGGCCATTTTCTAGCTCTTCTTTAATGTTTTCTGTGAATTGGGGCCTATGCCCGTTATTTTCATCTGCTAGAGTTACAACACCGGGGTGAAGCTTGATAAAACCTTCATCTACTAGTATAGGAATCCTCTGTGTGTCCTTGTTTTTACTCAAATAATGGATTAAGTGAACTTGTTCGACGGGGGGTATTAAGGCATCTAAAAAGATTAAATCAGGCGAAATAGAGACAGCCTTCATTAAGCCTTCTAAGCTATCAATGGCTACCTCCATTTCCACCTTTAGCTGCCAGTTTTGAATTGATTCTAGGAGATCATGGCTATTCTCAGCTCTGCGGAATATACCCATTGCGATACAGTTTTGACTGGTTTTTTGCCGCATTGCTCTTTTTCTGCGTTGAAGCTGCTGCTCAAGAGAGCTTGATAGTATTCGCCGGTGTCCGCCCCGGGTCTTCCAGGCGATCAATTCACCTAATTCCACCATTTTTTGGACAGTTCCAAGTGATACCTGCAAAATCTTGGCGCTTTGCCTAGTGCTGAGATATTCCATATCTGGGGTGACAGTTTTCATATTTCCCTTAATTTCGTTAATTCATTTGAAGATTTAGAGAATAAAAATCAAACTCAAGGGAATCTGTCGGGAGATCTTTAAAGCCAGGTAGGAAAGTTCTTATTAATTTGATGTTGATACAAAATATCCCCAAATACCAACAAAGGAGTCAAAGCCCTTTTGTAGAAAATGGTCAATCGTGTTAAATTAGGTACGTAGCAGCAGTATTTGCACAGATCAATTCGTGAAACGGTGAAGCCGCGTAACGGATGGTTATAACCACAGTTTTAGTCGGGAAACCCGATGAAAGGTGAGCATCATGATGCAGGAATCAAGAGATAGCTCTTATCTCTTTGGCGGCAACGCACCCTATGTAGAGGAACTCTACGAATCCTACTTGCACGATCCAGCCTCTGTAGCTGATCATTGGCGAGCTTATTTTGATAATATGAAACAAGTGCCCGCTGTTGACGGTTCATCTCGAACTGACATTGCTCACGGACCCATTGTTGCGTCTTTTGCTGAGCGTGCTAAGCAAGGTCCTATCAGAACGATTTCTGATTCAGCAGACTCAGACATGGGGCGTAAACGGGTTGCAGTTCAGCAGTTGATCGCGGCGTATCGTAACGTCGGTAATCGCTGGGCAGATATTGACCCCTTGAAGCGCACTGAGCGCCCAGATATTCCTGAATTAGATCCAGCTTTCTACGGATTTACTGATGGCGATATGGATATCGTCTTCAATATTAGTAATACATTCTTCGGTAAAGCCGAAATGAGCTTGCGCGACTTACTGCAAGCCTTGCGCGAAACCTACTGCGGCACGATTGGTGCTGAGTATATGTTTATCGCTGATCAAAAGATTAAGAAGTGGTGGCAAGAGAAGTTAGAGTCGGTTCGCTCAAGACCCTCATTTAATGTAGAAAAAAAACGTCAAATTCTAGATCGTGTGACTGCAGCAGAAGGTCTAGAACGTTATTTACAGGCTAAGTATGTGGGTCAAAAACGCTTCTCCCTTGAGGGTGGTGATAGTTTTATCCCCTGCATGGATGAATTAATTCATCAAGCGGGTGCTAAAGGCGTTCAAGAGATCGTCATTGGTATGGCTCACCGCGGTCGTCTTAATGTCCTAGTAAACACTTTAGGCAAAATGCCAAAAGATTTATTTGCGGAGTTTGAGCATAAAGGCCCTGAGACCTTACCTGCGGGTGATGTGAAATACCACCAAGGTTTTTCTAGCGACATCTCTACGCCAACTGGACCAGTCCATGTTTCTCTAGCATTTAATCCTTCCCATTTAGAGATTGTTAATCCCGTAGTGGAAGGTTCAGCACGCGCCCGCATGGATCGTCGTGGGGATGTTTTAGGGCAGCAAGTATTGCCTGTACTAGTTCATGGCGATGCTGCTATTGCTGGCCAGGGAGTGATGCAAGAGACCTTGTCTTTGGCAGAGGTGCGGGGCTACTCAACTGGCGGCACAGTGCACATTGTGATCAATAACCAAATTGGTTTTACTACTTCAGACCCGCGAGACTTGCGTTCTAGCTTGTACTGCACAGACATCATGAAGATTATTGATGCGCCAGTATTGCATGTGAATGGCGATGATCCTGAGGCAGTGGTATTGGCAACTCAATTGGCTATAGAGTTTCGGACACAGTTTCATAAAGATGTGGCAATCGATATTGTTTGCTTCAGAAAGCTAGGCCATAACGAGCAAGATACGCCCTCAATGACTCAGCCTTTGATGTATAAAATTATTGCTGAGCATCCTGGTACACGTAAGCTTTATGCAGATAAGCTAGAGGCAGAAGGCACATTGCCTATTGGTACGGGAGATCAAATGATCAAGGACTTCCGAGCTGCCATGGATGCGGGCATACAAACTTCGGATCCAGTCCTCAGTAATTACAAAGGTAAGTTTGCAGTTGATTGGGCCCCATTTTTGAATAAGAAATGGACTGATGAAGCTGATACAGCCATCCCTTTGACAGAATGGAAGCGATTGGCTGAACGCGTCTCTACAGCACGTGAAGGCTTTAAAGTACATCCATTGGTTCAAAAGGTATTAAATGATCGCGCAGCAATGGGGCGTGGTGAAACCAATATTGACTGGGGTATGGGCGAGCATATGGCATTCGCATCCTTGGTGGCGAGTGGTTATCCAGTCCGTTTGTCAGGTGAAGATAGTGGTCGCGGAACCTTTACTCATCGGCATGCGGTTTTACATAATCAAAACCGCGAGAAATGGGACACCGGTGTTTATATTCCATTGCGCCATATTGCTAAAGATCAAGCACCATTTTTAGTGGTTGACTCTATTTTGTCTGAAGAGGCAGTGCTGGGGTTTGAGTATGGCTACGCCTCAGCTGAACCCAATACCTTAACTATCTGGGAAGCTCAATTCGGTGACTTTGCTAATGGTGCCCAAGTAGTGATTGACCAATTCATTGCCTCAGGCGAGGTGAAATGGGGTCGCGTCAATGGCTTGGTCATGATGTTGCCGCATGGATATGAGGGTCAAGGGCCAGAACATTCATCAGCCCGTCTTGAGCGCTTCATGCAGTTATGTGCCGACACCAATATGCAGGTGATTCAGCCGACTACTGCATCGCAAATCTTCCACGTATTGCGTCGTCAGATGATTCGTCAGTTCCGCAAGCCACTGATCTTGATGACCCCGAAATCATTACTTCGTAATAAAGAGGCAGCATCTCCTTTGTCAGAATTTACTAAAGGCAAGTTCTACACAGTATTGCCTGAGCGCGATGACACTATCGATGCTAAGCAAGTCACCCGTTTAGTGATGTGTTCTGGTAAGGTTTATTACGACCTAGTGAAACAGCGCACCGAGAAGAAAATGACTGACGTTGCCATCATTCGCTTAGAACAGCTTTATCCGTTTCCACACAAAGCGCTTGCTGCTGAGTTGAAGAAGTATCCAAAAATTACTGAGGTTGTGTGGTGTCAAGATGAGCCACAGAATCAAGGTGCTTGGTTCTTCGTACAACATAATATTTTGGAAAATATGTCTGATGGCATGAAGTTGGCTTATGCAGGTCGTCCAGCCTCTGCTTCGCCTGCCTGTGGATATGCACATTTGCACCAAGAACAACAGAAGTCTTTATTGAATGCGGCATTTGCCAACCTAAAAGGTTACGTGATTACGAAATAATCGTTGTCATAACTCAACATACATATAACTAGGATTAATCATGGCTATTTTTGAAGTTAAAGTTCCACAACTCTCTGAATCAGTTGCTGAAGCAACTTTGTTGCAATGGAAAAAGAAAGTCGGCGATGCTGTTGCTCAAGACGAAATCTTGATTGAAATTGAAACTGACAAAGTTGTTCTTGAAGTACCATCACCATCCGCTGGTGTTCTTACTGACATCGTAGTTGCTGATGGTGGCACTGTTGTGGCTGAGCAATTGATTGCTAAGATTGACAGCACTGCAGTAGCTACTGCTGCACCTGCTCCAGTCGCAGCTCCCACAAAAGCTGCTCCAGCTGCCAAAGCGTCTAGTGCAGCTGCAGCTCCCTCAGCCGCAAAAATTCTTACTGAAAATAATCTCAGTGCTACTCAAGTTTCTGGCTCTGGCCGCGATGGCCGTATCACCAAAGGTGACGCATTAAATGCTGCAGCTGGCGGCACAAAATCTGTTGCTATTCCAAGCGCCTCAATTCCAATGGGTGATCGTCCAGAGGAGCGCGTTCCAATGAGCCGCTTACGTGCCCGTATTGCTGAACGTTTACTTGAGTCACAAGCCAATAACGCAATATTGACTACATTCAATGAAGTCAATATGGCTCCAGTCATTGCGCTACGTAATAAATATAAAGATCAGTTCGAGAAGACTCACGGTGTGAAGTTGGGCTTTATGTCTTTCTTTGTTAAAGCAGCAACCCATGCTTTGAAGAAATTCCCATTGCTCAATGCTTCAGTTGACGGTAATGACATTGTTTACCATGGCTACTTTGATATTGGTATCGCTGTAAGCTCACCACGTGGCTTGGTGGTACCCATTCTGCGTGATGTTGATCAAATGAATTTGGCTGACATTGAGAAAAAGATTGCAGAGTTTGGCGTTAAAGCCCGCGAAGGCAAATTGTCGATTGAAGAGTTGACGGGCGGCACATTCTCCATTTCTAACGGTGGTGTATTTGGCTCAATGCTCTCTACGCCGATCATCAACCCACCACAATCTGCCATTTTGGGCATCCATGCCACCAAGGACCGTGCTGTTGTCGAAAATGGTCAAGTAGTAGTGCGCCCAATTAACTACCTTGCTTTGTCATATGATCACCGCATCATTGACGGCCGTGAGGCTGTACTCGGTTTAGTTGCCATGAAGGATGCCTTAGAAGATCCAGCACGTCTTCTTCTTGATTTGTAAAAGGGAAGATCATGAGCCAAGCTTTTGATGTAGTGGTAATTGGCGGTGGCCCTGGTGGCTACATCGCCGCAATTCGTGCAGCGCAACTGGGTTTCAAGGTTGCGTGCGCAGAATCCAGTTCTTATGATGATCCTAAGGGTGAACCTCGTTTAGGAGGTACTTGTTTAAACGTGGGCTGTATTCCTTCGAAGGCTTTGTTGGCCTCTTCTGAGGAGTTTGAGAAGATTGGGCACCATGCTGCTGATCATGGCATCAAAGTTGGCTCTGTCAGCATTGATTCTAAAAAGATGGTTGCACGCAAGGACGACATTGTTACGAAGATGACAGGTGGTATTCAGTATCTCTTCCGTAAGAATAAAATCACCTTATTAAGAGGCCACGCTTCTTTCGAAGCCAAGGGCGCTGATGGCTATCAAATTAAGATTGATGGTAAGGATAAATCAGTCGTTTCTGCTAAGAACGTCATCATTGCGACTGGTTCTAAAGCCCGTCATTTGCCTGGTATAGCAGTAGACAACGTATTGATCTGCGATAACGAAGGCGCTCTCAAGTTTGATTCAGTGCCCAAGAAACTGGGTGTCATTGGTGCCGGCGTAATTGGCTTAGAGCTTGGCTCTGTATGGCGTCGCTTGGGATCTGAAGTCACTGTACTCGAAGCATTGCCATCTTTCTTAGGTGCATGTGATGTGGGTATTGCTAAAGAAGCGCAAAAGCTATTTGTTAAGCAGGGTCTGAACATCAATATGGGTGTAAAAATTGGTGATGTGAAAGCTGACAAGAAAGGTGTTGTTGTTAACTACACTGATAGCGCTGGTAAGGCTGCTAAGTTAGAGTGCGATCGCTTAATCGTTTCAGTGGGTCGTGTACCCAACACGGATAAATTGGGTTTAGATAAGATCGGCCTCAAAGTGGATGAGCGTGGCTTCATTCCAATCGATGAGCACACTTGTGCCACTGCTGCCCCTGGCGTATACGCTGTAGGCGATGTCGTCCGTGGTCCAATGTTGGCCCATAAGGCAGAGGATGAGGGCGTCTTAGTCGCTGAAGTGATTGCTGGCCAAAAGCCCCATATCGATTACAACTGCATTCCCTGGGTGATTTATACCGATCCTGAAATTGCTTGGGTTGGTAAGACTGAACAAGCCTTGAAAGAGGCTGGTATTGCTTTCAAGGCTGGTCAATTCCCATTCGGGGCCAATGGCCGTGCCTTGGGTATGGGTCGCGCTGATGGGTTCGTCAAAATCTTGGCTGATGTTAAGACAGATGAAATTCTTGGTGTGCACATCATTGGACCAAATGCTTCTGATTTAATTGCTGAAGCTGCTGTCGCAATGGAATTTAAGGCGGCAGCTGAGGATATTGCACGCATCTGTCATCCGCATCCAAGTCTGTCAGAAGTCATGCGTGAAGCAGCACTGGCAACTGATCAACGTGCATTAAATATGTAATTGAAAACCATTGAGTACTACCAACAAGAGTTAAAAGCGCGCGGATATCATACCGATTCCGCGCAGCTTCGTGCTGTAGAGCGTTTACAGCAGTGCGAAGATGAATGGATTGCTTACAAAGAGATTCGTAGTAACAATCTCAAGAAGGCACTCTTCAAGCCAATCCTACCCCGGGGTTTGTATATCTGGGGTGGAGTAGGACGTGGGAAATCCTTTGTGATGGACTGCTTTTATGCAGCCTCCCCAGTAGAAAAAAAGATTCGCATTCATTTTCATGAGTTCATGCGTGAAGTTCACCGTGAATTACATGAGCTATCAGGCATGGCTGATCCTTTAGATGAACTAGCCAAAAGAATCTCGCAGCGCTTTCGCTTGATCTGCTTTGATGAGTTTCATATCAATGATATTGCTGATGCAATGATCTTATATCGCCTTCTGAGTGCGCTGTTTGAAGATCGCGTGCAATTTGTGATGACATCAAACTATCGCCCAGATCAGTTGTACCCCAATGGCTTGCATCGTGATCGTTTGTTGCCCGCGATTAAATTACTCGAGGAAAGACTGGATGTTCTCAATCTTGATGCCGGGAATGACTATCGTCGTGTGCAGATGGCACAAGTAGAAGCATATTTAACGCCAGCTAATGCAGAAAGCCAGGTCAAGCTGGGGCAAATGTTTCAAACGCTAATAGGCAATCGTAAAGAAGTTGCTATGCCTGTCTTAAATATTGAGTCTCGCGAACTCAGACCCTTGCATATGGCCAATGGTGTCGTTTGGTTTGATTTTCAAACTTTGTGCTGTGGCCCACGTTCCCAAAATGACTACCTTGAGATCGCTAAGCAATTTCATACTGTGATTCTCTCGGGGGTGCCCTATATGCCGCCTAGGATGACCAATGAAGCTCGTCGCTTTATCTGGCTCATTGACGTCTTATATGACCATAAAATCAAATTAATCATCTCTGCGGAGGTTCCAGTCCCAGACTTGTATACCGAGGGCCAAATTACCGCAGAATTCTCCAGAACAGTGTCTCGCCTCATTGAGATGCAGTCCCGTGACTACCTCGATGCACCCCGTCGGGTAATTGATACCAGCTTGACCTAAAATAGGGTCATGAGCAGCCTTTCCCCCATTAATGCTGATTTACATTGCCACTCAGTGGTTTCTGATGGCACTTTGACGCCTGAACAATTGGCAGAACGTGCCAAAGCGAATGGCGTGCAATTATGGGCGCTTACCGATCATGATGAATTAGGTGGTCAACAGCGCGCAAGAGATGCAGCGAGCGCTTTGAATATGGATTACCTCGCTGGCGTAGAAATTTCAGTTACTTGGATGGGGGTCACCATTCATATTGTTGGGCTTGGTATTGATGCTAACCATGTTGGTATTCTAGAGGGTCTACGTCGCACGCGCGAAGGTCGCGGAGAGCGCGCTCAACTCATGGCAGACCAATTGTTAAAGGTAGGCATTCCGGGTGCGTATGAAGGTGCTTTGCATTACGCGGGCAATGATCAGTTGATTTCGCGAACTCACTTTGCGCGTTTCTTAGTAGAGCAGGGTATTTGCCGTGATACTGAACACGTATTCAAAAATTATCTAGTAGAAGATAAGCCTGGCTTTGTTCCGCATCTGTGGGCAACATTGGATGATGCGGTCACCTGGATTAAGGCTGCTGGTGGAGTTGCGGTCATTGCCCATCCAGGACGCTATAGCAGGCTGAATGCAATGCAGATGGATGAACTTTATAAGCATTTTAAAGATATCGGCGGTTTGGCAATTGAGGTCATTACTGGAAGTCATAGTCCAGACCAGTATCAAACTTTTGGGAAGATTGCTCAGCAATATGGTTTCTTGGCCTCTCGAGGATCAGACTTTCATGATCCCAATGAGAGTCATATTGACCTCGGTAATTTGCCACATTTACCAGGCCACCTTACACCGGTATGGTCTGCTTTTCATTGATTCATTAACGACAAAGATAAAGAATAAAGATGTTTGCTGAACGTGTTCTCTCTGGTATGCGACCTACGGGTAATTTGCATCTTGGCCACTATCATGGCGTGCTCAAGAATTGGGTGCGCTTGCAATCTGAGTATCCTTGCTTTTTCTTTGTCGCAGATTGGCATGCTCTAACCACTCACTATGAAACCCCAGATGTGATTGAGCAATCGGTTTGGGAAATGGTCATTGATTGGTTGGCAGCAGGCGTAGATCCAAACCAAGCCACTTTATTTATTCAGAGTAAGGTTCCAGAACATGCAGAACTTTTCTTGCTACTTTCGATGGGAACCCCATTGGGCTGGCTTGAGCGGGTACCGACCTACAAAGACCAGATTGAAAAGTTGAAAGAAAAAGATCTACAAACCTATGGCTTCTTAGGTTACCCATTATTACAAGCTGCCGATATCTTGATTTATCGCGCTCAACATGTACCAGTAGGTGAAGATCAAGTGCCTCACGTAGAAATGACGCGTGAAGTGGCGCGCCGCTTTAATTATTTATATGGCCGTGAACCTGGTTTTGAAGAAAAAGCCTTAGAGGCTGTAAAAAAACTGGGTAGTAAACGCGCTAAGATGTATGCGGAGTTACGCGTAGCATTTCAGGAACGTGGTGATGATGAGGCGTTGGAACAAGCCAAAGCATTACTGCAAGAATCACAAAGCTTATCAATGGCTGATCGCGAGAGATTATTTGGCTTCCTAGAGGGCTCACGAAAAATTATTCTCCCTGAGCCGCAGGCATTGTTAACTGAAGCATCACGCATGCCAGGTATTGACGGCCAAAAAATGTCTAAGTCTTATGGCAATACGATTAGCATTCGCGAAGAGCCTGCAGAGGTAATTAAAAAAATCCGCACGATGCCAACTGACCCAGCCCGAGTCCGCAGAACAGACGTTGGCGATCCTGTGCGTTGCCCTGTATGGCAATTACATGCTGTGTACTCCAATGAAGAAACTAAGCAATGGGTTGAAAAGGGCTGTAAATCGGCAGGTATTGGTTGCCTTGAGTGTAAGCAGCCAGTAATCGATGCCATTCTTTTAGAGCAGCAACCGATGTTTGAACGTGCTCAGAAGTATTTGGATGACCCCAGTCTTTTGCGCTCGATCATTGCTGATGGATGCGACAAAGCTCGCAAAGTTGCCCAAGAAACCATGCGCGAGGTCCGCGAAGCAATGGGCCTTGATTACGATTAAGGTTCTTGTTTTGCCTAATTTGCACGCTTTAATTGAGAAACCATCTTCTTGGGTGGTACGTTTTGCGCCATTGATTCCGATAGGTAGGGAAACGCTTGATCTTGCTTGTGGTTCAGGACGCCATTCTCAGTTATTGGCTAATCTGGGATATTCAGTCCTGGCAGTGGATCAAGATGTATCCACTATTGAGATCTTAAATTCTTCTGCTATTACTCCAAAACGCCTCAATCTTGAAGAAGACACTTGGCCTCTATCCGGTATGAAATTTGGCGGTATTGTCGTAACGAATTACCTTTATCGCCCATACCTCGATCATTTGCCTGAATTGTTAGAGCAGGGTGGGATTTTGATTTACGAAACCTTCGCCCAGGGCAATGGCCAATTTGGGAAGCCATCTAACCCTAATTTCCTCTTAAATCCTGGGGAATTATTAGCTTTTGCTGCCCGCCATAGCCTCAAAGTCCTTGCATATGAAGATATTTATGTAGATGAGCCCAAACCAGCCATGGTTCAGCGCCTTTGTACTGTAAAAGGAATGTTAAAAGACCGCATTCCGTTACAATTTCAAGGTTAAGACAGTCCATATCGGTGCATATTCGGTGACAAATACAGTTCAATCTAAAGGCAGTAAAAAGACCATTGCTGGCAGCATGCCCGCTATTGTTACGCCGATGTACGAAGATGGCAGCTTAGATTACGCCGGCTTGCGATCTTTGTTAGATTGGCATGTAGCCGAAGGTTCTGATGGCATTGTTATTGTTGGTACTAGCGGTGAATCTCCAACGGTCTCCGTACAGGAGCACTGTGAATTAATTCGAGTTACGGTAGAGCAGATCGCTGGCCGTATTCCTGTCATTGCAGGTACTGGTGGGAATTCCACAGTTGAGGCTATTGAATTAACCAAGTTTGCTAAAAAAGTGGGCGCTGATGCCAGCTTGCAAGTAGTTCCTTACTACAACAAACCAACGCAAGAGGGTATGTATATTCACTTCAAACAGATTGCAGAGTCTGTAGACCTACCGGTCATTTTATATAACGTACCTGGCCGCACAGTTGCTGATTTAGCTGGTGATGTTGTCGTGCGTTTAGCAGGTGTTCCAGGAATCATTGGGATCAAGGATGCAACTGGAAACTTAGAGCGCGGCACCTTGTTGCTAGCGGACTTAAAGAAAGCAGGCCATAGCGACTTCTCAGTATTTTCCGGTGATGATTTAACCGCCGCAATGTTGATGCTCATGGGTGGTAAGGGAAATATTTCAGTAACAGCCAACGTTGCGCCTCGCCTGATGCATGAGTTATGTGTTGCAGCGATGTCTGATGATGTGAAAAAAACCCGCGAGATTCAATACAAATTATTAGCAGTGCACAAGGCAATGTTTACAGAAGCAAACCCAATTCCAGTGAAATGGGCCCTTCATGAAATGGGTAAGATTACTGCCGGCATTCGCTTGCCGTTAACCCCTTTAAGCGCCTCTTTACGTGAGCCCTTGAAGGCAGCATTAAAACAGGCTGACTTGATATGACGAATTTGAAGCAAATACTACGCCAATATTTAGCGATACTTGGCCTTGTAATCACTGCCGCTATTGCCTTGACTGCATGTAAATCGGTTACCACTAGCGATACTGTAGATTACAAAGCTACCGGAGCAGTGCGTGGTCCAAATCTATCTTATCCGCCGGATTTGATTACTGCCCAGGCAGATCGCCGTTACACCGTTCAAGATGGCACCGCAACTATGTCTGAATACAACGCTGCGATGAAGAAATCAGTACAGATGCGTAATAACGTCATGACTGGTATTCCAGGTATGCGCATTGAACGAGATGGCGAGCGTCGTTGGTTAGTGGTTGAAAAACCCGCTACTGTCCTATACCCACAGGTAAAAGATTTCTGGCAAGAGAACGGTTTCTTATTGGTCATCGATTCGCCTTCTACTGGAATTATGGAAACCGATTGGGCAGAAAACCGTGCCAAGCTGCCACAAGACTTTATCCGTTCGGCGCTCGGTAGTGTTCTTGGTTCTATTTACGACACCGGGGAGCGTGATAAATATAAAACGCGTTTAGAGGCGCCTAAGCCGGATGAAACTGAGATTTACATCACGCAAAAAGGGACACTTGAAAAGTGCGTTACAGATACAGCTGGTGATGCTTGCCTTTACACTATTTGGACTAATCGCCCTAATGATCCTGATTTGGAGGCTGTATTTTTGGCGCGCTTGATGGAGCGTCTTGGTATGACTCAAGAGCAAGCCAAAGCAATGGTCGCAGTTCCTTTGGCACCGAAAACTGCCAAAGCAAAATTTGTACAAGAAGCTAACAACCAGGGTTATATCGAGTTGAGTTCTGGCTTTGATCGCTCATGGCGTGATGTAGGCTTGGCCTTAGACCGCTCTAACTTCACTGTCGAAGATCGTAACCGTTCAAACGGTATTTACTATGTGCGCTATATCAATGCTAAGGATGTGGGCGATAAAAAAGGTTTCTTCTCAAACCTCTTTAGCAGCAAAGATGATTCAAAGTTGCAGGCTAAGAAATATCAAGTGATCGTCAAGAGCACTGGTGAGAATTCAGCCAATGTTTACGTGCAAGATGCTGATGGTAAGCCGGAGAACACGCCCGCTGGTATTCAATTATTAACCTTGCTAAATGATCAGTTAGTGAAATAAATAAATTGAAATAATAAAAAAAGCCGCTTAACAGCGGCTTTTTTTCGTCAAGAAGGAAATTATTTCTTAGCGTCAGCAGCAGGAGCAGCAGGAGCAGCAGGAGCTGCAGCAGGAGCTTCAGCAGCAGGAGCAGCAGCAGGAGCTTCAGCAGGCTTTGCCTCTTCTTTTTT
>Ga0304729_1000845_pt1 | contig 21263 bp, 20 predicted proteins | sample C_131016_MF_Meta_FD_190475 | JGI IMG/M metagenome (GOLD analysis project Ga0304729, IMG submission 190475) | Freshwater microbial communities from Lake Croche, Canada to study carbon cycling - C_131016_MF_MetaG (v2) (version 2) | ecosystem: Environmental > Aquatic > Freshwater > Lake | place... | reverse complement strand
TAGAATGAAGGTCTGGTTGGTCTGCTATCAAACAGTTTGCCCAATAACACCCACACGAGAGAAAAAATGAAAGCAACCGTTCAAAAAGGCTTCACCTTGATTGAGATCATGATCGTCATCGCGATCATTGGCATATTGGCATCCGTCGCATTGCCGGCCTACCAAGACTATGTCGTTCGCGCGCGTGTCAGCGAAGGACTGTCATTAGCAACCACCGCTAAAACAACAGTGATGGATGTGGTGAGTAATGGCAACGTTACGACTACAGCAAACAACTACAAGGGCGACTTCGTATGGAGCGGCGCTACCAACAACATCAGTTTGATTGATATTGCGCCGGCAAATGGCGTAATCACCATCACGACTATGCCAGCTGCTGGTGGCGGCAAATTACTGCTGGTGCCTTTTACAGGCTCGGTATCGAGCCCCACTGCATTGCCTTCACCAGATGCAGCCAGTCCTATCGTCAACGGCAATGTGCAGTGGAAGTGTTTGGCTAAAGGTGCCTCCACATTTGCAGGTGTAGCGGCGCCGTCTGACGCACTGGATCGGAAATATGCACCGAGTGAGTGCAAGTAAGGCCGCTGAAGCCATGTTGTGAATGAAAATCTAGGTATGCAGATTTTCAAAAGCCCATCGTTGCTTGCAAATCGTTTGCTTCTTTTGGTTTGCTTGATGCTGCCGTGGCTCAATCCTTTTACCAGCGCGCCGTCAACTTCAGTTATTCCGTTGCTTTTGAGTTGGATGCTGGTGGCGTGTGCTTTGTTGTTGGTGGAGGATGAAGCGTTTGTGCAAACAACAGCAAGCGCTTCAGGGCAGATCTCTCCGCCAATTGGTATTTTTTCTCGATTACTGCAAACCAAATTTCAAAATAAATGGGGCCTACTTTTACTGGTTTGGTTTTTGGTGTCGGCACTCTCAGTTCCTGAGGTCATTGACCGCGCATTGACTGCTGGCGTTTTGGCATCCATTACTTGCATATGGATATCCATGCAAATTGGTAAACGTGCCGCTAACTCTGCTAACGGTTTGTTGCATTGGGTATTGATGGCGTGCTTAATTGCCGCGTTAGTCAGTAGCGCATTGGCAGTCTTGCAATACCTAGACATGGCGCGCGAATTAGTACCGTGGGTCAACCAACCGCGCATAGGTGACGCATTTGCGAATTTGCGGCAACGTAATCAGTTCGCCTCACTCACTAGCATCGGCTTAGTTACGCTATTTGGTTTGGCGGCAACCATGCAGAACATTTCCAAGCGATATGCGGCAATGATGTGGTGCGCACTCGCCTTACTAGCAGCAGGTTTGGCGTGCTCAGTGTCACGAACGGGTGCTGTGCAATGGTTGCTGTTGGCAGTATTTGTAGTTGTATGGGTTTGGAAAAACAGCAGACAAGCCCATCCAGTTTTGTTGCGGCTTGCTATTGGTGCGCCACTGTTGGTCATCTTATGGTCACTGGTTCTCCCATGGGTTGCGCTACAACTTAATGGTGTGATGGGCGCAAGCTTGTTGCTAAGGGTCGCTGGGCAAGCGCAAGACTATGCGGCCTGTGGTGGGCGGCGTGTGTTGTGGAGTAATGTTTTGCAAATGCTGGCGCAACACCCTTGGCAAGGTTGGGGGTTAGGTGAAACAGACTTTGCCCACTACAGCACCGATTACCAAAGTGAGCGCTTTTGCGATTTACTAGATAACGCGCACAATTTCCCGCTGCATCTGGCTTTGGAGTTTGGTATTCCTTTTGCGCTTGCGTGCTGTGTATTTGCTGTGCATTGGTTATATAAAAACTCCGGGCTGCTGACGACAAATAATGCGCGCCGCGTAGCGTTTGGCATGATGCTGGTACTCGGGATACACAGCATGCTGGAGTATCCGCTTTGGTATGGGCCATTTCAAATCAGCTTGGGCTTGGCTTTGGGTTTATGGGCGGGAGCTGCAACAGAAAGAATTGATAAAGCTACGCCTGCAAGCAGCACTCGCCAGCAATTGCTTCCCATGATCATGTGTAGCGCTCTATTTTTAGCCTGCTTATATGCAGCATGGGATTACAACCGCGTAGCGCAAATCTATAGGCAGCCAGACATGCGCAATGCTGCCTACCGTGACAATCCCATGCAAGCTGCTAGTCAATCATGGCTATTTAAAAACCAGGTCGACTTTGCACGATTGATGACCCAAAACATTACGCAAGAAAACGCACAAGAAACGTATGACTTGGCGATGCGCGTGCTGCATTACTCACCCGAGGCGCGGACAGTAGAACGAGCCGCTGAAAGTTTGCGGCTATTGGGCCGTGATGTTGAGGCAGAAAAGTTTGCAAGCCGAATACCAACCATCACTCCGCACAAGTAGCACTACGCTTAAACTCAAGCATGCTCTCCGCAATTTTGATCACGCGCAACGAAGCGCATAACTTAGAAGACTGCTTGGCTTCTTTACAAGGCTTTGCTGATGAAATCATTGTGGTCGACACACAAAGCAGCGATGCCACCGTTTCAATAGCCCAAAGGTATGGCGCCAAAGTTGCGCAACCTGATGACTGGCCAGGGTTTGGGCCACAAAAAAACCGAGCTCTAGCACTTACCACGCAGCATTGGGTTTTGTCCATCGATGCGGACGAACGTGTCACGCCAGAGTTGGCCGTAGAAATAAATCTAGTGATTGGACGCGTACAGCGAGATGGCAACCATTCAGGCCTAGTCGACAAGCATTACAGCGCCTACGAAATCCCCCGTAAGTCTTGGTACTGTGGCAAATTCATCCAACATTGTGGTTGGCGCCCTGACTACGTTTTGCGGTTGTTTCGTAATGGCAATGCGAAGTTTTCAGATGACTTAGTGCACGAGCGCGTCATCACTACCCACCCTATCGGCCAACTTAAAAACCATTTGTTGCACTACAGTTATCTAGATTTTTCGCAAGTTTTGGCAAAGGTAGAGGCTTACTCAAATGCCGGAGCACAACAAGCATTTAGTCGCGGTGAGCGAGGTTCGATAGGTAAAGGCGTACTACACGGCGCATGGGCATTTTTTAGAACCTATGTGTTACGTGCTGGTTTCCTGGATGGTGCGCATGGGTTGGCGTTGTCGATATCGAATGCGCAGACTAGTTATTACAAGTATGTGAAGTTGTGGGCGATGCGGCAGCAGGCCAGAGATGTGAAGTGAAGATCCGTCAAGCGCATTCGTCAAATGCAGCGCTAACCTATCGCCCTGATATTGACGGGCTTCGAGCATTTGCAGTTATTGCTGTTGTTATTTATCACGCTTTCCCCAGTCTATTGCCGGGCGGATTTATTGGCGTGGATGTATTTTTTGTAATTTCTGGATTTTTGATTTCCAGCATCATATTTTCAGAATTAGATGCCCAGTCATTTAAGTTTTCGACTTTCTACGCTAGACGTATCAAGCGAATATTCCCTGCGATGATAGTCGTTTTGCTGGCAAGTTTTATGGTCGGCTGGTTTCTACTTTTTGAAAACGAACTCAAACAATTAGGTGACCACGTGTCGCGCGCGGCCCTCTTTTTGTCCAACTTTATTCTTTGGTATGAAACAGGATATTTTGATAACGCTGCTGAAACTAAACCTTTGTTGCATTTGTGGTCGCTTGGAATTGAGGAGCAGTTTTATATCGTTTGGCCTCTTATGGCGTGGCTTTTGTGGCGACTTAAAGATAAGAAAACGACTGCTATTGCAATACTGATCACTATATCCTTTGCTTGGAATATGTGGCAGTCGGAGCGCGACCTGACTCACGATTTTTATTCCCCGTTGACAAGGTTTTGGGAGCTTCTGGCGGGGGCGATTCTGGCTTCAACTGCCCACACAATACAAAACAACTCTTCGTGGCAATCACACGCCAACTACCGCGCAACGATAGGTGCAATTCTTTTGCTATTTAGCGTGGGGTATGTCGATGCGAGTATGAAATTCCCAGGCGTTTGGGCTTGCGTTCCAGTCGTGGGCGCATTTTTTTTGATTTCTGCAAATACATCGGCTTGGGTGAACCGCACTGTGTTGGCCACTCCTGTTCTGGTGTGGATTGGAGCCATCAGCTATCCACTGTATTTATGGCACTGGCCCATACTTTCATTTACAAGAATTGTGGAAGGGGGTACGCCGAAATTAGAGATGCGAATTATTGGGGTACTAGCTTCTTTCTTGTTAGCTTGGCTTACCTTTGTATGTATAGAAAGACCCATACGGGTTCATTGGAGAGCTTCTTATAAAACCGCAACCTTATTGCTTTGCATGGTGTGCGTTGCCTTTCTTGGAAACTCCGCGCATGAAACCAATGGCTATCCAGACCGAGAGGTTGTTACTTCTAGACAAGTGAAATATGCGGGCGACATCGACCATGATGAATTTCATACTTATTCTCAAGCCCACTTCTATACCTGTGAACAAAAAAGTATTCGTGAAGCCTCGCCCGCTTGGAAGGGCGTAATCAGATGCTTCCAGTCAAAACCCAATAAGCCTGTTGACTTTGTGCTTTTGGGCGACAGCCATGCGGAGCACCTATTTATCGGGGTAGCTGAGGCAATGCCCGATAAGAATGTCGCTTTTTATGCAAGCGGGGCGTTGCCGTTATCAAGCCAATGGCGGCAAGAACCAGCATTCATCCACTTACTTGCTGAAAAGAACGCAGTCACTGTGCTAATTGCAGGAATGTGGCCGACTCAGTCGAAGGATGCCTCCACTTACAAAGCGATGGTTGAAGAACTGGATGCAGCAATTAAAGCGTTGCTAGCTGTAGGTAAAAAGGTCGTGCTTCTTGGGGATGTCCCCCAATTTGATTTCGATCCACAAACCTGCAAATTTCAAAGACCGCTTAGACAAAGTATTCGATGTGAAATGCCTAGGATTGAATTCACCAAAAAAACAATGAATTACCAACGCTCGCTGTACGAGGTGAAGTTGCTTAACCCACAAGTCAAGTTAATTTCCGCAGCAGACATTGTTTGTAAAGACAAAACTTGTTCTATGGTTGAGGGGGACACTTTGCTATTTAGAGACAACAACCATCTCAACATTCCTGGCTCACAGCGCGTTGGATTGAAATTAGCTCAAAAGATAGTAGCCAATTGATCTTTACACACCACAAAATTTGAAGAATTTACTTTCTGAGCGCCTCATAGATTTAGCGCGGGCGCGCGTCGATTGAGCAATTGAATGTTAATTACGTCGTGAAATGTCTTCCCACTGCGCATGCCATTCTTTTTGATGGTCTAGCTCTACTGCCTTGACATAGCGATAAAACGTGACTTCAAAATAAGAAAACGCAATGATAAAACCTGCCCATCCATCTAATACGCCACGTTTGAAAATGTAGTGGCGAATAAATGCCCAGATAGCATGACGGAATGCTTTGCCGTAACTAGATTTAGCCTGACGGCGCTTGGCTGCTCCAAGCGATGAGTAGCGATTCATTTTTGCAATGGACGCGCTCATGTCTTTAAAAGGTAGTTGCCAAATAGCGTTTTTGAAATGCCCAAGTGTTTCCCCTTTAGACAATTCAAAGCCTTCATGGACTGGGCTAACCTCATAGCGCAAGGCCTCACGATGGAACAACTGGGGCTGTCGATAATTGGGAAACCATCCTGAGTGCTTAATTTCAGAGCCTAAAAAATAATTACGTCGCGGCACAAAAAATGCACGATGTTTCAGTTCAGAAACGTGTTGACGAGCCTCTTTACTTACTGCGGGAGTACAAAACTCGTCGGCATCTAAACTAAAAATCCAAGAGTGGGAGCAGGCTTGGATCGCAGAGTTTCGTAAAGAGCCAAAACCCTCGAACTTAACTTGCAACACACGAGCGCCCAAGGACTCTGCAATTTTGACGGTCTCATCTGTACTGTTCGAATCTACGATCAACACTTCATCTGCCCATGAGACGCTCTTAATTGCGTCAGCTATTCTTTCAGCTTCGTTAAATGTAAGGATATAGGCTGAAACACGATTCAATGGTTGCTTTCTTTAATCACTCTGGAATCTTAGCGTATGAATAGCCTTTAACCCGCCACAAAACTCCCACTCTTGCCCCCATGCTTCTCCAGCAACTTGACATCCGTCATCGTCATCCCGCGATCCACAGCCTTGCACATATCGTAAATAGTCAACAAAGCAATCTGTACAGCAGCTAAAGCCTCTATCTCCACCCCCGTAGGCCCAACCGTCTCAACAGTCGCAATGCATTGCACGCTATGCGTAGCAACGTGCATATCAAACGCAAGCGCCACACGCGTCAGCGCAAGAGGGTGGCACAGCGGAACTAAATCACTGGCCTTCTTGGCAGCCTGAATACCAGCAATCCGTGCAATGCCAAGTACATCGCCTTTTTTAGCCGTACCGCTTTCAATCAATTTCCAAGTTGCCGCCTGCATTTGAATCGTGCCCGTAGCCACAGCTACGCGGTGGGTATGGGCTTTGTCTGCAACATCGACCATATGGGCTTGGCCTTGGGCGTCAAAGTGGGTGAAAGTGCTCATGGTGTTCGTAAAAATAGATGATGAGAAGGGTTAACATGACTCCTCCCGCATCATACGGGGCTTGTTTTTTATGCCAGTTGCTGTTGTGCCATCTTTACCCTCGCTTAGAACTTCGAACACACCCTCTGCTCGTGCTGTGCGTCGTGCAGTGTTTAAACACACAGGCCTACTTGCACTAAGTTTTATTCTGGCAATAGGTGGACAACCACTCTACGGCCAAACCAATAACCCGTCTCCCTTTGTGATGTCAGGCAACCGACTACCCAATTTGGGCGACGGTATAGAAATTCCTTTGGGCGTAGAGCGCCGCCTAGGCGAAAACATAGCCCGAGAAATTTACCGCGATCCTGATTACATAGACGACCCCGTCTTAGGCGACTATGTGCAATCGTTCTGGCAAGTGCTGCTTAATGCAGCGCGCCAACGTGGCGAACTCACCCCCGAACTCGAACAACAATTTGCATGGGAAGTCACGCTGATCCGTGACCGCAGCATCAATGCCTTTGCGCTACCTGGTGGTTATTTGGGCGTGCATCTTGGTCTAATTTCAGCGGTCAGCAATGGTGGCGAATTAGCGTCTGTGCTCGCACATGAATTAAGCCATGTGACGCAGCGCCATATTGCACGCATGATGTCGCAACAAGGTCGACAAGGCCCGATGGTGATTGGCGCCATGATTTTGGGGATGTTGGCTGCAAGCCGCACACCCAGTGCAAGCGGCATGAGTGCTGCAAATGCTGTGATCGTTGGCGGGCAAGCCGCTGCGATTCAAAGTCAATTGAATTTCTCGCGCGATATGGAGCGCGAAGCAGACCGTGTCGGATATGGCGTGATGACCGATGCAGGTTTCGAACCGCAAGGTTTTGTCACCATGTTTGAGAAGTTACAACAGGCGGCACGGTTGAACGACAACGGGTCGTTTCCCTATTTGCGAAGTCATCCCATGACGACCGAGCGTATCGCCGATGCGCAAGCACGACAGCAGTTATTGCCTGCACGACCACCCGTGGCGACAACCCCGTTGCACGCCATGATGTCAGCACGTGCATTGGTGTTGACCAACCCAGGCATTGATACTTTGCGCGGTTTGAGCGTGCAAGCTGCTTCAACAACAGTTGCCACTGCACCGCTATGGCGTCAAGCAGGCATTTTGTACGCCGCCGCCATGGCCGAAATGCGTCAACGGGATTGGGTCAATGCGAGGCGCACCTTGGTGCGCTTAGAAGCATTGCCGCTTACCGAACCAGCTGCGCAACGCGTGGTGTTACTTTTTAAAGCGGAGTTGGCATTGCAATCTGGCGAAGCAATGCAAGCGGTCAATTTGCTCAATACCAAAACATCGGTGATCAATATCAATGACCGTGCGTCGCGTTTGCTGTTAGCGCAAAGCCGTGTAGCAACCCAATTGCCTGCACAAGGGAAATTGGCAGCAGACGATTTGGTGATGTGGGTTAACCTTATGCCGCGCGATGCCAATGCGTGGTTGTATTTATCTGCTGCTTATGAATTGCAAGGTGACACCCTGCGCGCAATTCGTGCGCAAGCAGAGGCGCGCGCCGCAGAGTTAGATTACGCGGCCTCGCTAGACCGATTCAAAGCGGCACAAGCCGTGGCGTATCAATTAGCCAAAGAAGGCAAGCTAGACCGCAGTGGCAATATAGAAGCGTCAATTGTTGACGCGCGTTTGCGCGAGTTAGAGCGGTTGCGGCGGGAACAAATGTTGGAGCGCTGAGTCGATCACCATGCCAAAGGTCGAATACAGCAAAGAACCTAAAAGCGCAGACGCAAACCCATTCACGCGAAATCCGTCTAGCAATTCGGCAGCAGCCCAAAACATCAAAGCGTTGATGATGAATAAGAAAAGCCCAAGCGTAAGAAAGGTCACAGGCAATGTCAAAACTACCAGTGCTGGACGGACGAATAAATTAAGAAAACCCACTAACAAGGCGGCTGCCATGGCGGTTGCAAAGCCTGAAACTTCAATTCCAACAGCCAGCTGCGCCAAGGCAAGTAAAGCCGTTGCATGCAGGACCCATTTAATAAGTAGTTTCATAAGCGCTAAAGCATAGCATCCCAGCTATCATTCTCTGCTTTGTATTCATAGACACGCATTTATTTCCATGGCCAGTATTCACATCACCGACATCGAAGCGGCCATTAACTATTGGCGTGACAAAAAACCTTCGCCGGACGGCGTCACACTCGCGCCTGAAATTCGTGCATTGGCCGAAGTCTATGCATTGATGATTTATTACAAAGAACACGAAGCGGCAGAAAAAGGGTTTCCAGCAAAAGCCCATGATGCATGGCTTGGCTGGTACAACACCACGGTGGACGCACCTTGCATCGCGATTTGCTCTACCAGTCAAGGCGACCCAGAATGCAAAGGTTGTGGCCGCACTTTTGAAGAAGTACAAAACTGGACGCATATGACGCCAGCTGAGAAGCGCAACACCTGGCATCGCATCACCATGTTGGGTACCGCTTGGCGGTTTAATAAATATGCTGAGCGGGCGACTGAGAAAAAACTAGAAAAACAAACTTAAAGCCAGCGAACACATTCAATATCCACAGTGCTGGTGCCATTGCCCATCATGAGTACTTGTTCTTGAACCGTCGCTTGTAATTGCATGCTGCGCTCAGCGAGTTTGGCTAAATCTTGTGACGCGGTGTGTGGAATACGCCAGACCTGCAAATTATTAGGCCGCGTGAGCTTGGTCTGCATACTCTTCCACCACACGTCGCCTGAATGCGAGAACACATAGAGCATGACTTGATCGGCTTTACTGCAAGCTTTGAGCAGGGGCTTGTCTTCAGGTTGGCCTACCTCTATCCACAAACGTTTGCGGCCAGTGAAATCGGTCAACATCACATCGGGTTCATCGGGGTCAGAGAGCCCTGCACCAAAGGCTAAGACGCCATCACCGTTGCAGGTGTCTTGCAGTTCGTGCGCTTGCAGCGACATCGCTACCAAGCGGACCATCATGCGCTCATCGGTTTCGCTGGGATGGCGCGCTAGGGTGAGCGCATGGTCGGCGTAATAGCCATGGTCGATGTCGGCGATTTGTACATTCGCCTTGAAGATGGTGGATTTGATCGCCATAGTCTGGCGCGTTACACGCGTCGCGCCAGTTCAGCTGCTTTACCGATATAGCTAGCGGGGGTCATTGCTAATAAGCGTTCAATTTCTGCGGCAGGAATGGGCAAAGAGCGCACCAAGTTATGCAAGGCTTCCGGCGTGACACTCTTGCCACGCGTGGCTTCTTTTAGTTGCTCATAAGCTTTTTCTACGCCATAGCGACGCATCACTGTTTGAATCGGTTCAGCGAGAACTTCCCATGCGGAGTCTAAATCTGCAGCAAGTGCTTGGTGGTTGATTTCTAGTTTATTCAAGCCAACACCTAAAGACTGATATGCCAACACGCTGTAACCAATAGCCACACCCATATTTCGCAACACGGTCGAATCGGTGAGATCGCGTTGCCAACGGCTGATGGGAAGCTTTTCACTCAAGTGCTTGAGCAAGGCGTTGGCCAAACCAAGATTACCTTCGGCGTTTTCAAAATCAATCGGGTTGACTTTGTGCGGCATGGTGCTCGAACCAATCTCGCCGGCTTTCAAACTTTGTTTGAAATAACCAAGCGACACATAGCCCCATACATCGCGCGACCAATCTATCAAGATGGTGTTGGTGCGGGCAATCGCGTCAAACAACTCAGCCATGTAGTCATGCGGCTCGATCTGAATGCTGTAAGCCTGAAAACTAAGACCGAGTCCCACAGGCGCAGGCGTTTCTACGACGCGCTTACTAAATGCTTCCCAATCAAACTCAGGCCAAGCACTCAGGTGGGCGTTGTAGTTACCAACCGCGCCATTCATCTTTGCAAGGATGGCCACCTTGGCAATACGGTCACGCGCACCACGCAAACGCACCACCACGTTAGCAACTTCTTTGCCTACGGTGGTAGGGCTAGCTGTTTGGCCGTGGGTCCGGCTGAGCATAGGTACATCGGCATACATATGCGCCATATCGCGCAACTTGGTGATGATGGCGTCGAGCATAGGCAACACCACTTGTTCGCGGCTTGTCTGCAATTGCAAAGCATGGCTGGTGTTGTTGATGTCTTCGCTGGTGCAAGCAAAGTGCACAAACTCAGCGCTGTGCTCTAGTTCTTTTTTAACTACAGTATTCGTGCAAGCTTTGAATTTGTCTTTGATCCAATACTCGACCGCTTTGACATCGTGGTTGGTTTTCTTCTCAATCTCTTTGATGGCAAGGGCATCATCGGTCGAAAAGTTGGTGACTAGCGCGATGAGGTATCGGCGTGCATCAGCACTCAATGGTGCGAATTCAGCAAAGCCCGCATCACTGAGTGCAGTAAACCAAGCCAGTTCGACTTGTACGCGACGGTGCATATAACCTTGCTCGCTCATCAAGGGACGCAGTGTGGCGAGCTTGGCTGCGTAGCGGCCATCGAGTGGTGATAAAGCTGTCACTTGGGTCATGTTGGATGTAAGCGTCATTGTTTGATTTTAGGCGCAGCCCCCTATCTGCCATGACCCCCCGAACTCTTTAAAATACAGAGATCTCCATTTTGAAATTATTTATGAAGCTTATCGGCGCAATCACCAGTCCCTATGTCCGCAAAGTGCGCATTGTTATGGCCGAGAAAAAACTGGAATACCAGTTTGTCACTGAAGACGTATGGGCCGCAGATACGGTCATGGCCCAATACAACCCTCTTGGAAAAGTCCCCTGTTTGGTTATGGAAGGTGGCGAAGCCTTGTTTGACTCACGCGTCATCGTTGAGTATGTAGACACTTTGTCACCCGTTGGTAAACTGATTCCAGCCAACGGACGTGAACGTGCTGAAGTTAAAACTTGGGAAGCACTGGCTGATGGTGTTTTAGATGCCGCTATTTTGGCGCGACTAGAGGCCCAATGGCCTGGACGCAAAGAAGGCGAGCGTTCGCAGGCATGGATTGACCGTCAACTGGAAAAGGTTGATAACAGCCTAGTCGCGATGGACCGCGCATTGGCAGATCGCCAATTCTGTGTTGCCAGCCATATGAGCTTGGCTGATATTGCTTGTGCAGCTGCTTTGGGCTATTTGGACTTTCGCTTCCCACAAATTGACTGGCGTGGCGCACACAGCAACTTAGCGCAAATGTATGAGCGCATGGCCCAGCGGCAATCGTTTAAAGACACAAGCCCAACAGCGGCTTGAACAACCGTTTAACTATTGGCGCGCTTCTTTAGCCAGCGCATGAGCGCGCCAACTATAGGTAATTTTTCATAAAGTTCTTCAGCCGCGTCCCAATAGTCGCGGTGGACGGCTACACGCCATACGCCATGCTCTAGGCGAAAGACCAAATGGCTTGCGCCACGAATCGTTTGCGTTATGTTAGGTTCGAATTTGCGCATCGCAAATAGAAAATCCCAAGTCACAAAACAATGCTCGCCTTGCTGAACTTTTTGAGTGATGACGAAGCGCGGTTGAATGAGCGCATCAAACATATGCGAAAAAATAGGTGCGATGGCATCAACGCCTTGCACTTCGTTGAACGGGTCTTTAAATAACGCGTCGGCACAATAAAAATCTTTTATGCGCGCCAAGTCATTTGGCCCAAGGGTTTCAAAAAACTGCATCACGCGCAAGGCCGCTTTCTCTGGCGTGTCTTGAACCATATCTGTAGCGGTTGTTATGAGCTGTGCTTGCATGGTTGCTGGGATATGCGTATTTCAAAGCTCACATTTTGGTAGCAGACCGCACCAATGGGAAATACCAACGGTAAGGCAAGAGTCGCATGAACTTTAACCAGCGCGAGAAACGTTTGGGATAGTGGATCTCAAACTCTCCGTCCGCCCAGCCTTCGAGCATATAGGCGGCAGCTTGCTCGGGTTGCAGCAACGCTGGCATGGCAAATTTGTTTTGCGCGGTTAAAGGCGTTGCCACAAAACCAGGATTGACTACGCTCACGCCAATGCCCAGTGGTGAGAGATCGAAATACAAAGACTCTGCCAAGTTGATCATCGCTGCTTTGGTCGGACCATAGGCCAAACTATTGGGCAAGCCACTGTAGCCAGCAACACTGGCTATCAAGCTGATGTGCCCGCGCTTTTGTTCCAGAAAAATCGGTAATACAGCCTCGAGTACACGCGCAACGCCAAGATAGTTCACGTCTTGGTGTTGCACCATTTCTTCTAAAGAGTAACGGGTGGCGCGAACGCCTTTGTAATAGCCCGAGCAATACACCACTAAATCTATGCCGTGCGTTTGCGCTACTTGTTGTGTGACAGCATGCACCGCTTGTGTGTCGCACACATCTAAGGCAATGGCTTGTGCCCCAGTGTGAGATTGGACAAATGCGTTTAACAAATCTGTTTTACGCGCAGATACCGTGACACGCGCACCTGCCGCATGCAGCGCTTTGGCAGTTGCCAAGCCAATGCCACTTGACGCACCAATTAGCCAAACACTGCGGCCCTGCCATTGGGTGATGCGAGGATTTAAAGCCATGTTAAATTTTTTCTAAGGTGTATTGCACAACGTCAATGCTGCGCTCTTCAAATGCCGCTTCGCAGTAACACAGGTAAAACTCCCAAATACGCATAAAGCGCGTATCAAATCCGAGTTGCAACACTTTAGATTTTTCTTCTAAGAAGTTAGCCCGCCAACGACGCAGGGTTTCTGCATAGTCCAATCCGAATGACATATTGTCAACGATGCGCAAGCCGGCACGTTGGGCTTGCGCTTGAAACTCCTTGGGACAAGGCAGACAACCGCCCGGGAAAATGTATTGCTGAATAAAGTCGGTGCTATGTATATAGCGTTCAAATAAGGCGTCATCGATCACGATGCTCTGCACGCAGGCTTTACCGCCGTGCTTGAGTAATCGAGAGATGGTTGTAAAGTACTCAGGCCAAAAGGCTTGGCCCACAGCTTCAATCATCTCAATGGAACAAATAGCGTCATAGGGACCGTCATTGATGTCGCGATAGTCTTGTAGGCGCAATTGCTCAGGTGCTTGGCCACTGGTCCGGTGCAGGCGCTCTTGTGCAAAAGCCAACTGCTCATGGCTGAGTGTGACGCCATACATCTGCGCGCCAAAATCTAAGGCGCCCATCTCTGCTAACGCGCCCCAGCCACAACCAATCTCCATCACACGGTCGCCCGCTTGCACGCCAGCCATATGCAATGCGCGACGCACCTTGGCGCTTTGCGCATGCGACGTGGTACTTGAAAAATCGCCATCAAACCATGCCGATGAATAGTTCATGGTTTCATCTAGCCACAACTTGTAAAAGTTGTTGCCTAGATCGTAATGGGCTTGTATATTTTTTTGGCTATTGGCCTTCGTATTGCGCTTGAGGAAATGTTTGATACGGTAATACGTGCGACCTAGCCAATGGCCAAATATCAAGTCATCAATATGTTTGCGGTTAGCAATAAACAGCCGCAACAAACTGGGGATATCGCTGGAGGTCCAGTCGCCCGCAATAAAGCTTTCTGCAAAACCGATATCACCTGACTTGATAGCTTGCGTGAAAGGCTCCCAGTTATGCAGGTGCAAACTGGCGTGCAATGCGTCACCATGTGCTTGACCAAATTGGGAGACTTGACCCTCTGGCCAATGCACTGTTAATACGCCATGCTGCAATTGCTCTAGTAATACAACAATACGCCGAACAGATGCTGGCATGGTCTCGAGCAGCGCATCGGTTTTAACAAAAGAGGTTGAACTTGTAATGGTCATCGAAAAGCCTCAAAAATATCAGCGGGTCACAAAATCTTGCGGGGGCGTGGGCTTAGAAAAAAACCTTACTTTTTTTCGCCACAACTTGAAGGCTTGCCAATGGATGCGTGCCACGACCATCAGCGTCATCAAAGGATAGCGAACTAAGGCGTGCCATTGGCTGCGCTTTGTTAGCGCAACAAGTCGCCCACTCACGCTGGTTTGAATCAATGGACCGAGGTCGTTGTCGTGGTCGATGCGCGCAACAGTGCGGTCTGCGGTGCGCATAAAGCGAAATCGATATTGCCCTTCCACGCTGCAAAAGGGCGACACATGAAACACCTTGTTGGCGGTTTGTTCCACGCCCCATTGCGGCTTGTCTAACAAATAACAATGGCGCTCGCCAAAAGTATTGTTGACTTCAGCCACGATGGCGCGAAGCTCCCCTAATAAGTCGTGGCAATACCAAAAACTCACAGGTTTGAAGGTGAAGCCAAATATGCGCGGGTAGCAATGCAGCCATACCTCGCCATTGGCGTCGTCAATGCCTTCGCTGAGAAGCAATGCATCAAGCCAAGCCAATGCGCCACCTTCTGCAATTCTTCTGCCATCGCCATGGTCTTGGTCATAAAAGCTGATAGCACCCGAGCGATTTACAGCCAATGCTTTGCTGCCAAATTTTGCCAATGAGCGCATGGGCAACATGAGAAAAAAAGTTCCATATGCAAATGCGTTGGTTGCAGGACGCAAACGGGTGTGGCGTACTTGGCCAAAACCAATCAGCGGTTGGTGCGCGCTGATTGTCATGCGGCCAATAACCCCAATGCAGCATCACGCCCAGCCTTGAAGCCATCTTCGTGAAACCCGTAACCCATCCATGCGCCCGCGTACCAAGTGTTTTGTTGGCCTTGCAAGACGGGTAGCTGTGACTGCGCTTTGATAGCGGCCAGATCAAACACAGGATGCGCGTAGTCATACTCGCCCAATACTTTGCGCGGATCAATAGCGCTTAAGGGATTGAGCGAAACCACGACGTCTTCTGAGAAGGGTAGCGGCTGCAAACGGTTGATCCAGTAATGCAAACACACACGGCTAGATTCACGCCCGACATCGTTTGCGCGTTCATAGTTCCAAGCGGCCCATGCGAGTTTCTTCTTGGGCATGACCGATGTGTCGGTATGTAAGACAGCCCGGTTGGGGTGGTAGCGTATAGCGCCAAGAAGGTTTTGCTCTTGAGAGGTGGGCTGCGCCAAAAGCGACAAGGCTTGGTCAGAATGGCAGGCCAACACCACAGCATCAAAATTCTCGGGCCCCTTTGCTGTGAAAACACGCGCACCACTCTCAAAGCGTTCTATGCGAACAACAGGTGTTTCCAAGTGGGTGTGAGAAATATGTTGCAACAACTTCTCAACATAATGTTTCGCGCCACCTGTGACGGTGAACCATTGAGGACGGTTCACCACTTGAATCAGCCCATGGTTATGGCAAAAACGAACCATGGTGGCAACTGGAAATTGCAGCATTTGGTCTGTGGGGCAACTCCAGATGCAACCAAGCATGGGTAACAAATACCAATCCCGAAATGCGATACCGAAACTGTGCGCCTCTAAAAATTCACCCAAGGGTTGCAACAGCGCATGGTCTTGGCCGCGATCTGCCAAGGCATTGGCTAATGTGTTGAAGCGCAATACATCGCGCAACATACCCAAAAATGTTGGGTTGAATAAATTGCTACGTTGTGCAAAGACGGTATTTAGATTGGAGCCACTCCACTCCATCGCGCGTCGACCTGCAACGCCTGGTGTTTGCACTGAAAAAGACATGTCAGAGGCTGAAGTGTTCACACCTAAGTTTGCAAAAAGCGCAATGAGTCCAGGGTAGGTGCGCTCGTTAAAAACCAAGAAACCGGTATCCACTCCGTGCGTCACCAAGCCCTGCGGACTGGGCAAGGTGACATCTACGGTATGTGTGTGGCCGCCAAAATATGAGCCTGCCTCATACAAAGTGACTTCTGCTTGCTCTCGTAAATGGTAGACCGCAGATAAACCAGAGATGCCCGAGCCGATGACGGCAACCCGCTTCTTCATTCGTTAGAGCCTTTTACCGCTAACATTTTTTCAACCTCGCTGATAAACCCTTTGTCTTGTGGGCCAGTGACTGACCCATAACTTTTGACGGTTTTGCCATCGCGGCTGATGAGGTATTTGTAGAAATTCCATTTTGGCGTGGCGCCTGTTTGTTCGGCTAATTGTTTGAATAATGGGATGGCATCAGATCCGCGCACCGCTGTTTTGGTGAACATAGGAAATTTCACACCAAAGGTGTTGTCGCAAAAATCAGCAATCTTGGCGTTGCTCTCAGGCTCTTGTGAAAAATCATTGCTTGGAAAACCAAGGACTACTAAGCCACGGCCTTTGTATTTCGCATAGAGCGCTTCTAGGCCTTTGTATTGTGGCGTAAAACCGCAAAAGCTGGCGGTGTTGACAACTAGCACCACTTGCCCTGCATACTGACAAAGCGCTTGCGGCTTTTCGTCTTGCAGTCTGAGCATGGTGTGTTGCAGCACTTTGGGGCATGCAACAGAAGGCGCGCTGGATGCAACAGAAGCGTCAGCAGCAGCCAATGCCAAGTTACTGTATCCAAGACCCGAACATAGCAAAGTAAGAGAAATTAAAATTTTTTTCATAGCACGATCATGTCTGAATATAAGTAATTCGTTGCAAAGCTAAGCCAATTCCCTTGACTCTGTTCTGGAATTGTCACGCCTAGAATGATGCCCTATGCAGACAGCCCTCGCAGCCCCAGATTTTTTAGCAAAAATTGCATCACCCCAAGAGGCTGTGTCGCGCATAGCGCAGTTGCGTGAAAAGGGTGCAATTGTTTTCACCAATGGTGTGTTTGATGTGTTGCACCGTGGTCATGCTACCTATTTGGCACAAGCGCGTAGCTTGGGTTCTGCTTTGGTGGTGGCGCTCAACACCGATGCATCTTCTAAACGCTTAGGCAAAGGAGACGATCGCCCGCTCAACACGCTTGAAGACAGAGCGGCCTTGATGGCGGCTCTGGCCAGTGTGAGTTTGGTCACCTGGTTTGATGAAGACACGCCCTATCAAATCATCGATGCATTACGCCCCGATATATTGGTAAAAGGCGGTGATTACGACATGGCGACATTGGCAGAAACGCAATTGGTGGTGTCGTATGGCGGGCGCGCACAAGCGATACCCTTTGTATCGGGTTATTCAACAACCGCGCTGGTACAAAAAATTCGCGCGCATTAAGCACCAATTACGGGATTAATTTCCGAATACGGCGCGCCAAAGTGCCAGCACATCCTCACGCCATTCGCGCGACTCGTTGAGAGGAATTTGCGTTGCCAATTCGTCAAGCCGCGCTTGGTGTTGTACTTTGCGCAGCGCGCGGTAAGCATTGCCTGCCGCAATACCAACGCCGACTGGCAACAAGCCTGCTTGTTCACTTCTCTCCAACAACTGGATATTGCCGACATTTGCTAACAAGCTTGGGTGTAGGCTGGCAAACGCCAACACCAAATACTGGACCGCAAACTCCACATCGACCATCCCGCCAGCACTGTGCTTCACATCAAACACCTCTGGCTTGACGGGGCGTGCCGCACTTAATTTGTTGCGCATGGAAATGATTTCATCTTTCAATGCGCTGTGATCGCGTGGCGCAGTGATGACTTGCATGCGAACCGCTTCAAGTTTTTCACGCAAAGATGTCTCACCAAAGCAACTACGCGCACGCGTCATGGCTTGGTGTTCCCATGTCCACGCGGTATTGCTGCCGCGTTGGGTTTGGTAATCCGCAAAGGCTTCTAGCGAAGTGACCAACAAACCTGAATTGCCGTTAGGCCGCAAAGCGGTATCGATTTCATACAAATCGCCTTCGCTGGTTTTGACGCTCAACCAGTGGATTAGTTTGCGCACGTAAACAGCATAGATTTCTCCTGCTTGCTCGTGTGGGTCGTCATAGACAAACACAATGTCTAAATCGCTGCCATACCCCAACTCTTTGCCGCCGAGTTTTCCATACGCCAAGATGGCGATTTGGGGTGTATCGCGATGACGCTGTTTCATGCGCTGCCAGACCCAGCGACTGGAGATGTTGAGCACGCTGTCGGCTAAAGCGCTCAAGTCATCTGCCACTTGCTCTACAGTGAGACGGCCCTGCACATCGCGCGCCAAAGTGCGAAACACCTCAGCATGGTGTGCACGGCGCAACACATTGAGCAAGCTCTCTTCATCGTCTTCGTGGGTTGATGTCAGCGCATCTAGACGCATGGAAAGTTCTTTGTCAAAGGCAACAGGATCAACGCGCTCTGCCAACAAAGCGTCTGTAGCCAATTCGTCGATCACACCAGGGTGTCGCATCAAATAACGCGCAGGCCATCGCGCCAATCCGAGCAGTTGCACGAGTTGTTCATGCACGCGGGGACGCTCTGCTAACAAAGCGATGTAGTTATCGCGGCGCAGCATGGGTGTGATCCAGTCGCACCAACGCAAAGCCGCTTCCTCGCTGATGCGAGAGTCTTGCAGCCACTGTTGTGTGCGTTGTAAAAGTTTGATTAGCCGTTGCAACGCATCTTCACGCATGCCGCGTACGGCAGGCAGTTCTACCCAGACGGCGACTCTTTCGCGTAACTTTTCTTGCAAGTGGGGCAGCACACTGGGCAAATCAAAAAACGCTTTTGGGCTTGCAGCGGCTGAGCGCGAATCAGTGTCAGGGTCTTTGGAGGCGTTAGAAAGTTGGCCAACAGAGTCTGGTTCTAGCTTGCTAGACGTTGGAAGGGGGTCAGTCTGAGAACTTTGTGTAGGAGAACCTAGTAAGCGCTCAAACTCAAACGCCACTGCATCGCGATGCGATTGCAGTTGCGCCAAAAATGTGGGTACATCTGCCAACCCCAAAGTCTCTGCGATAAAACCCAAGTCCTCTGCGCTGGTCGGCAGCGCATGGGTTTGTTGGTCATCTAAGTACTGGATGCGATGCTCAACCCGCCTTAAAAACTCATAGGCTTTTTGCAACGCATCTGCAGCATCTGCCGTCATAACGCCTGCGTTTTGCAGTTTTAGCAACGCATCGCAAGTCCCGCGTGTCCGCAATTCAGGGAATTGGCCGCCGCGTACCACTTGTAAAAGTTGCACAGTGAATTCAATTTCGCGAATGCCACCGCGCGAGAGTTTGATGTCGTTGGCGCGCTCAGGCCTGCCCGCATGGCGGGTCGCCGAATGTTGGCGAATTTGCTGATGCAGTCCGCGCAATGCATCGAATACGCTGTAGTCTAAATAACGCCTAAAGACAAATGGCAAAACGGTGTCGCGCAAACCTGATGCGCGAGACATGGCGCTGCGAGGAGCAATCACACGGCTTTTGAGCCAAGCAAACCGTTCCCACTCGCGTCCTTGCACCAAAAAATACTCTTCCAAACCTTGGCGCGAGATCGCGATCGGCCCCGAGTTGCCGTTGGGGCGCAACGCGAGATCTACGCGGAACACGCAACCGTGTTCGGTGACTTCGCCAATCATGGACTGCATCACCTTGACGATCTTGGCAAAGTAGTCGTGGTGACTGATGCGCCCCATGCCAGTAGCAACTCCTGAAGCACCCATTTGTCCGGTTGTCTCACCGTCTTCGTCATAGACATAAATCAAATCGATATCGCTCGAGACATTGAGTTCGCGTGCACCCAACTTACCCATTCCGACAATCCACAGCGTGGCTTCTTCGCCGTCAACAGCCTGGGGTGTGCCATGGCGTTCGACCAGTTGGAGGCGTGCCTCAGAGTAAGCCACGTCTAGTGAAAACTCAGCCAAGTCGGTCATGGCATGGGTAATGACATACAAATCTGCTTGCTCGCTGCAATCCATCACCACCAAGCGCTCAAATACCAGTTGACGCAGGATGCGTAAGGCAACTGCAGGGGTGTGCTGAGAGACAAGCGCCCTAAAGCATGTCTGCAAATGGTCGGGGCTTGGAGCGCCAGCCTGTAACAGCGGTAATTCCTGCGCATAACGGCGGCGGAGGCGTTGCACCACCCTGGAGTAGGCGCTTAAGTCTGTGTTGGCGCGAGAGATAATTCCACCCACTCTGTCAGCACCATGAACCCAACGCCCGAAACTGCCGCTCCTGTTCCCACGAGTGATTCTCGAACCGACGGTACTTACCGCTTGGTGAAGCGCGTCTTGTGGGTGCTAGTAGGAGTGTGGGCATTGCTAGTGCTGGGCTGGGGCAGTCTGCATATTTTCATTGTGCCTCGAATAGACGACTACCGACCCTTGTTACAGCGGCAAGCCTCGCAAACGCTTGGGCTACGCGTAGAGATTGCCAATGTCAGTGTGCTGGGCGGGTGGTGGACGCCGCAGTTGCGTATTCAAGATGTCCGGCTCTTTGATGCGCAGAATCGTGAAGCCATGCGCTTGCCCCAGGTGGATGTGGTGGTTTCTGCGCGATCTTTGTTGCGCGGCAAATTTGAGCAATTGGTGATTGACCAACCTGAGGTAGACATTCGCCGTGACACACAAGGGCATATTTGGGTCGCAGGACTCGACACTGCGCAATCTAGTGACGGTGCTGGGCCAGATTGGTTTTTTTCACAGCCTGAGTTTTTGATTCGCGATGGCGTTTTGCACTGGCGTGACGAGTTGCGCGATTCGCCCGAGTTGAGTTTGACGCATGTCAATGTGCTGATGCAAAACAGCTTGTACCAACACCTTTTGCGCGTAGACGTCACGCCGCCAGTGGACTTGGGACAACGCCTATCGGTTCAGGGCAAGTTTTCGCAAAACCCCCTGCAACGCAGCGGCGATTTGCGTTTGTGGAGTGGCGAGTTGTATGCGAACGCGCCTGATATTGATCTTTCTTCCTTGCGCCAATGGTTGCGTTTTGACCGCGGCATTGCCATTTACGAAGGCAAAGGCGGCGTGCGCGTATGGACCGATTGGGCGCAAGGCCAACTCACAGGCGTCACCGCTGACATGGCGCTCGATGCGGTCGATGCGCGTCTGGGTGACAGTTTGAAA
>Ga0304729_1000841_pt1 | contig 21346 bp, 20 predicted proteins | sample C_131016_MF_Meta_FD_190475 | JGI IMG/M metagenome (GOLD analysis project Ga0304729, IMG submission 190475) | Freshwater microbial communities from Lake Croche, Canada to study carbon cycling - C_131016_MF_MetaG (v2) (version 2) | ecosystem: Environmental > Aquatic > Freshwater > Lake | place... | reverse complement strand
ATGGTCTTGACGGGGTATCCGGTAGAGGATTTGGCGCTTCGTTCAACTTTTAGATCGGCCTCCAAGAAAGCATTATCGGATTTAGTTCCACTCCTTCCAACAGCGATTGCATCCGTTGTCGGTTATTTAGAGGAGAGCGCTGAAGAAAAACCCCAGAACGCAGTAGCAATAATTCATGGTGGAAAAATCGTTGGCACTTACGTCAAGCACCACCTTCCGAACTATGGCGTCTTTGATGAATTTAGAAACTTTGTTGCTGGAAAAGAGCCCCTAATTTTTCGCCTTCATGGCATAGATATCGGAGTCGCGATTTGCGAGGACATCTGGCGATTTGAGGGTCCTGTCGCAGACCTTGCAGCCAGAAAGCCTGGATTAGTTGTAGTCCCAAACGGTTCACCTTTTGAACGAAATAAAGATGATGTGCGTGAAGCTCTTGTCAGTAAGCGGGCAAAAGAAATTGGCGCTCCACTTGTCTACGTAAATATGACTGGCGGGCAAGATGACTTGGTCTTTGACGGAGACAGCATTGCAGTTGATTCACATGGAGCCACGATTGTAAGAGCTCCTCAGTTTGAAGAGGGTCTGACAATCGTTGATTTAGATTGTGCCTCAATGTCGTCAGAACCCGACGTCACTATTTCAGAAGCACCGCTGCCCAATTATGAAAAATTGGTTCTCAATGTATCCGCGAGATTGGCCGATGAAGCAGAAATTTGGAAAGCACTCGTCACTGGACTGCGGGACTACGTTGAAAAAAACCGCTTCCCAAGCGTAATTCTTGGCCTTTCTGGCGGCATTGATTCTGCGGTTACTGCAGCAATTGCAGCCGATGCGCTAGGAGCTGGGCGAGTATTTGGAGTCGCGCTTCCAAGCAAATATTCTTCAGATCATTCTTTACATGATGCAGCCGATCTTGCTCACCGGATTGGATTGAACCATCGCATCGTGCCAATTCAGCCAATGGTGGATCAATTTATTTCCCACCTAGGATTGACGGGACTGGCAGAAGAAAATGTGCAAGCCAGAGTGCGCGGCACAACGCTGATGGGCATTTCAAATCAAGAGGGCCATCTTGTATTGGCTACAGGAAATAAATCTGAACTTGCTGTTGGTTATTCCACAATGTACGGCGACGCCGTTGGGGGATATGCGCCGATCAAAGATTTGCTCAAAAGGGAAGTGTGGGCAATTGCGAGATGGCGTAATGAGGCGGCCCTGGAGGCCGGTGAGATTGCCCCGATTCCAGAAAGCTCAATTACAAAAGAGCCATCTGCTGAATTGCGACCTGGCCAGAAAGATAGCGATTCCCTTCCAGATTACGAAGTGCTCGATGCGATGCTAGAAATTTATATTGAAAATGATGAAGGCCTTGAGGGCCTTCTTGCGGCGGGTTTTAGCAAAGAACTTGCAACAAGGACTGTTCAGATGGTTGATGCTGCTGAATATAAGCGGCGCCAATATCCGCCGGGCACCAAAATATCGGGCCGCGCATTTGGCAAAGATCGCCGATTGCCAATCACTAGCAAGTGGCGCGAAAACTCATAATCCTTTAATATTCGCAAAGGTCACGAGTTCCAGTGTTTAGCCCCGGCTTACTGGACGGCAACCCTCCACCACGGTGGGGTGCTCCGGGTGAAGACCAGGCCGACTGCAAAGTGCAGCGGCAAGCGTGGGCCACTCGACTGATTTCAAGAATGATGTGGTTTGGCCCTCCTGTATTTCTAAAGGAGCTTGGAATAATGTCATTTGAATTAGCAAAATCATCGTTTGAAACTCGTCAGATTCACGCGGGCCAAGTACCTGATCCAACAACGGGCGCCCGTGCACTACCTATTTACCAGACAACTGCATATCAATTCCGCGATACAACACATGCTGCGAATCTCTTTGGTCTTGCTGAACTTGGAAATATTTACACCCGCATCATGAATCCAACCCAAGACGCAGTCGAACAAAGGATTGCATCTCTTGAAGGAGGAGTTGCCGCGCTCTTGGTTTCTTCAGGTTCAGCAGCAACAACATATGCGATTCAAAACGTGGCAGAGGCTGGGGACCATATTGTTTCCTCGCCAAGTCTTTATGGTGGCACATACAATCTTTTTCATTACACCTTGAAGAAGTTTGGCATCGAAGTCACATTTGTTGAGAATCCTGGAGATCCAGAATCTTGGCGCAAGGCAGTTCGTCCGAATACAAAGGCGTTCTTTGGCGAGACAATCGCAAATCCGAAGAATGATATTTTGGATATCGAGACAGTTGCAAAAATTGCGCACGAGAACAATGTGCCGCTTATCGTTGATAACACTGTTGCTACGCCATTTCTGATTCGCCCGATTGAATACGGCGCTGACGTAGTTGTTCACTCAGCAACGAAGTTTCTTTCAGGTCACGGCACTGCTGTAGTCGGAGCAATCGTTGATGCAGGTAATTTTGATTACGCGCAACATAAGACAAAGTTCCCTGGATTTAACGAGCCAGATCCTTCGTATCACGGCCTTGTGTACTCACAAGCTCTCGGAGTCGGTTCAGCATTTGGCGCTAATCTCTCATACATCTTCAAGATCCGCCTTCAGCTACTTCGCGATACTGGCGCTGCTGTAAGCCCATTTAACGCTTGGTTGTTGGCTCAAGGTCTTGAAACCTTGTCACTTCGTATCGAGCGTCACGTCAGTAATGCAACGGAGTTGGCGACATGGCTTGAAAAGCAACCTCAAGTAGAGAAGGTTAATTACGCAACTCTTCCTTCATCTCCTTGGCACGCACTTGCGAAAAAGTATGCGCCTAAAGGCAGCGGCTCTGTTCTCTCATTCGAACTGAAGGGCGGAATTGAAGCGGGCAAGAAGTTCATTGAAGCACTCGTCCTTCACTCACACGTCGCAAACATCGGCGATGTTCGTTCGCTGGCAATCCACCCAGCTTCGACGACTCACTCCCAGCTCTCAGCTGAGGAGCAAATTGCAGCGGGTGTAACGCCAGGGCTTGTTCGCCTCTCTGTTGGCATAGAGAACATAAACGACATCAAGGCAGATATTGAAGGCGGCTTCGCAGCAGCTAAGTAAGTGCGCGATACTTCCTCATGAGCAATTCACAGAAACACCTCGTCACCGGGGCTTGGCTTGAAGGCCAAGACCCCGGCGATCGAAAGTTTCTGGAAATTGGCGATCTCGAACTTGAATCAGGGCAAGTAATAAGCAACGCTCGGCTCGCTTATCAAACATGGGGCACTCTAAATGCAGATAAGACGAATGCAATACTAGTAAATCATGCAATGACGGGCTGGTCAGATGTTCCAGGTTGGTGGCCATCTATGGTCGGACCAGGTGCACCTTTAGATTCTGATAAATACTTTGTGATCTGCCCGAATGTTATCGGCGGATGTCAAGGGAGTACTGGACCATCGACTATCGCTAGCGATGGAAAACCATGGGGATCAAGATTTCCTTCCGTAACTATTCGTGATTTAGTTGAGGCTGAAGTTCGACTTGCCGATGCATTTGAAATTAAGCGATGGATCCTTGCGCTCGGGCCATCTCTTGGTGGCATGCGTTCCCTCGAATGGGCGATTCAGTATCCAGAACGAGTCGGCGCAATCTGCACGATCGGCTCATCGGCCGTTGCGACAGGCGATCAAATTGGCGGATTCTCGATTCAAATACGTGCGATCAAATCCGATTCTCACTATAACAACGGTGATTACTACGCCCAAGAAAAAGGTCCTGTAGAAGGCATGGGCATTGCGCGGAGAATTGCGCATCTGACCTATCGCACTGAAGGTGAGATGGATGTTCGCTTCGGCCGGGAACTTCAAGGAGATGAGACGGGCCGATATGCCGTGGAGTCTTACTTGGATCACCAGGCTGCGAAATTGGCTCACCGATTCGATGCAAATACATATATCGCTCTTACTGAGGCGATGGCTTCGCATGATGTTGGTCGCGATCGAGGTGGAGTTGCTGCAGCTCTTGGAACAGTGAAAGTTCCAACACTTGTGGTCTCAATTGACACAGATCGACTCTTTCCACCCCGCCTGCAAGAGGAAATCGTTGAGCTTGTCCCATCTGCGCAACCTTTGGCCACCATTTCCTCGCCCTTTGGTCACGATGGTTTTCTGATTGAGGTCGAAGAAGTTGGAAATCTAGTCCGTAGGGCGGTTGAATTAGGAGTCTCAAGTACTCATTGAGAGTCGCCACGTCTTCCAAATGTGGATATCTGCTCTAATTGGTCAAAACGGGCCTGTGGATAATTTATAATATAGCCAGTACCAAACCAGCACTTTGCTGATGTACCAAATAAACAAAAGGATGTTCTGTGCCTGTATCTCGTGCGCCAAAAAACGGCGCTGCAGTGAAGAAAGTTGCTCCTGCAAAGAAAGTTGCGGCGAAGAAAGTTGCTCCTGCAAAAAAGGTAGCGGCGCCCGCAAAGAAGACAGCAGCAAAGAAAGTCGCAGCTGTTAAGAAGGCGAACCGTTTTCCTACAAAGGCAGAGCTAGAAGCGCTTCGTATCGCTCGTGAAGCTGAAGAACAAGCAAAACTTGAGAGAAAGAAAGCGCACCGCTTTCCGACAAAAGCAGAATTAGAAGAACGTAAGAGAGCCGAACAAGGGCTACCTCCACTTTCAGAAACAAAAGTTGAATCCGCAACTCCAGTAAAAGCAGGAAAGACTGTTGTCACAAAGATTGATGGGGAAGAAGTTGAACTCGAGGAAGTAGAGCTTGAAGATCTCGAAACTCTGGTTGAAGAAGTAAAGGAAATCGTTGAGACTGAAAAAGAAGAAATCCGTGTTGTAAACGTCGCTGAAGAATCTCAGAATGAAGCGAATGCTTTTACAATCAAGGATTCTGAAGAAGATGATGCACCAGCTCAGACAGTACTCACTGCCGGAGCGACTGCTGACCCTGTTAAAGATTACTTGAAGTTGATCGGCCGTGTTCCACTTCTGAATGCAGAAATGGAAGTTGAACTTTCGCTGCAAGTTGAGGCGGGGCTCTTTGCTGAAGAATTAATTCTTAAAGATAAGAAAATGGATAAAAAACTCAAGCGCGAGCTAGAAACTCTTGTTCTTCAAGGAAAGCGTGCGAAAAACCACCTTCTTGAAGCAAACCTTCGCCTTGTTGTGTCACTTGCTAAGCGCTATACCGGCCGAGGCATGTTGTTCCTTGATTTGATTCAAGAAGGAAATCTTGGCCTAATCCGTGCGGTTGAAAAGTTCGACTACACAAAGGGCTATAAGTTCTCGACGTATGCGACATGGTGGATTCGCCAGGCAATCACACGTGCGATGGCTGATCAGGCTCGAACAATTCGTATTCCAGTTCATATGGTTGAAGTTATTAACAAACTCGCCCGCGTTCAGCGACAGATGCTTCAAGATCTTGGCCGCGAACCGACACCAGAAGAATTGGCTAAAGAACTCGACATGACACCTGAAAAAGTTGTCGAAGTTCAAAAGTATGGCCGCGAACCAATTTCACTTCACACGCCACTTGGTGAAGAAGGCGATTCAGAATTCGGTGACTTGATTGAAGATTCAGAAGCAATCGTTCCCGCAGATGCTGTCTCTTTCACACTTCTTCAAGAACAATTGCACTCGGTCCTAGACACACTTTCAGAGCGTGAAGCAGGTGTTGTAGCGATGCGATTTGGTCTTACTGATGGCCAGCCAAAGACTCTCGATGAAATCGGTAAGGTTTACGGCGTAACTCGTGAACGTATTCGACAGATTGAATCAAAGACAATGTCAAAATTGCGCCACCCATCACGTAGCCAAGTGCTCCGCGATTATCTTGACTAATCCGAAGATATTCATCAACCCTCGTAGCGGATCTATTCGCATTACGGGGGATGTTGATTTTGTGGATGCCGAAGGAAATCTGATTGAGAGCAAGTCAGAAGTAAAACTTTGCGGCTGCGGTCACAGCGAAGATAAACCGTACTGCGACGGCTCCCACAAAAAATATTGAGATTCCGCTCGTAGAGCCAGCACTTTTACTCGCAAGTCACACCTTGGAATCGCGAATATCTATGTACATCCAACCCATTTGGGCGGAGAGTCATCTAGCAAAGCATCTTTGCGAAGTTTCTCAATGGAATGGACTCAGAATGAAAGCTCTCGTTTACGGCGGACCTGGAATCAAAACTTGGACGGATGTTCCAGATCCAGTAATTAAGCAACCAACTGATGTGATCGTTCGTATCGATACGACCACTATTTGCGGCACCGATTTGCATATCCTCAAAGGTGATGTTCCTGCGGTAACTTCCGGACGTATCTTGGGGCATGAAGGCGTGGGAAAGATAACTGAAGTAGGTTCCTCAGTTACTACCCTTAAAGTTGGGGATCGAGTTTTAATTTCATGCATCAAATCCTGCGGTGCATGCGCTAACTGCAAAGTTGGACTCTACTCCCACTGTCTTGGCGGGGAAGGTGCATCGGGTATGGGATGGGTATTTGGCCATCTCATCGATGGAACTCAAGCTGAATATGTTCGCGTTCCCTACGCAGAAAATTCCGTATACAAATTGCCTGAAAGCGTCACGGATGAGGAAGGCGTAATGCTCTCTGATATTTTCCCAACTGGCTTTGAAATTGGAGTTCAGTATGGTGGAGTGAAGCCAGGTGATGTTGTTGCAGTTATTGGTGCTGGGCCAGTTGGTCTTGCAGCAATTGCGACAGCAGGTCTGTATGGCGCAGCAAAAATCATTGCGATTGATCTTGATCAAAATCGATTGGATAAGTCTCGCGAATTTGGTGCAACAGATACCGTTCTTTCCGACGAAGGAAGTTGGAAAGAAAAGGTAATGGCGATGACTGATGGAGCAGGCGTGGATGTTGCAATTGAGGCAGTTGGAGTTCCTTCCACTTTCACGATGGCGACGCAAATCGTTCGCCCTGGTGGCCATGTTGCAAATGTTGGAGTTCATGGCAAAGAGGTCGCACTTCACCTCGAAAGCCTCTGGATTCACAACATCAACATAAGTATGGGTCTGGTAAATACAAATACCACTCCAATGCTGTTGAAATTAATCGAAAGCAAGAAGTTGCCAGCTGACAAGATGGTCACGCATCGCTTCTCTTTTGATCAATTTATCGAGGCTTATGACACATTTGGAAGAGCGGCCGAAACAAAGGCTCTCAAGGTCGCAATCTCAAGAAAGTAAATAAATCCAAAAGAAGAAAGCCCGAATGGTCTCAAAGGAGATTCTTCGGGCTTTCTTTAAAAAGCGTTAAGAAATTTTTTAAAGGTTAACGAGCGGTGTCGTTGTTGGCATCTACGAGCTTTACAGTCTCGTCCTGGATGCGAGCGGTGACCTTTTTAAGGCCTTCGGCATACTCTTTGGCGTGGTGAGCGCAGAAGAGAAGTTCTCCGCCATTGAGGAGCATTGCACGAACATAGGCCTGAGCACCGCAACGGTCACATCGATCGACTGCGCTCAAAGGCGTTGGTTCGAGAATCAACTGCTCTGTCATGTGGATTACCTTTCTTTTAAACTTCTAAGTAGTTAGAGAACAGTAAAGCATCATCTCTTTATTCCCGGCACGATTAATCGGGGAATGAGATATTTTTCTCCTTATTCGGGCGCAATTCTCAGCAATTGGACATATTTCTCACCCCTTCGGCGCGTATTGCACCTGCAAGTACCTTGCGGAGATAACCTTCGTCCCCGTGGCTACCGAACAAGTAACAGAAGATTTGAATTCCTACACCGCTAAAGATCTTGCGGTCTTGGAAGGTCTTGATGCTGTTCGCAAGCGCCCTGGTATGTATATCGGCACGACTGATTCTCGCGGATTGATGCATTGCCTGTGGGAAATTATCGATAACTCAGTTGACGAAGCGCTCGGCGGACATTGCAAGAAAATTGAAATTAATCTCGAAGCTGATGGTTCTGTTGAAGTTCATGATGATGGCCGCGGAATTCCTGTTGATAAAGAACCTAAGACCGGACTGACTGGCGTTGAAGTTGTTCTCACTAAATTGCACGCAGGTGGAAAGTTCGGCGGCGGATCATATGCAGCATCTGGTGGACTTCACGGAGTTGGTGCATCAGTAGTAAACGCTCTTGCTTCGCGCCTTGATGCAGAAGTTGATCGCGGCGGAAAAATTCACTGGATGTCATTCCAACGTGGAAATGCTGGCATCTTCGATGGAGATGGTCCAAAGGCTCCATTCACCGAGAGCAGCGGACTTCGCGTTATAGGAAAGATTTCACCAAAAATTACAGGTACGCGTATTAAGTGGTGGTTTGATCGCCAGATTTTCTTGAAGGAAGCCGAGCTTTCCATTGAAGACATTTACGCTCGAGCGCGCCAAACTTCGTATTTGGTTCCAGGTTTAACTCTGATTGTTAATGACAATAGAGCAAAAGCAAAGACGACTGAAACGTTCTTCCACAAAGGTGGAATTTCTGAATTCTGCACATTCCTACGCCCCGATGAACCAATAGGTGAAGTGATTCGCCTGCAGGGGGAAGGCGACTACACCGAAACTGTCCCCGTTCTCGATGATAAAGGGCACATGATGCCTACCGAAGTTGCTCGTAACATGGGAGTCGATATCGCTCTTCAGTGGGGCAATGGGTATGACACCACGTTGGCATCCTTTGTAAATATTATTTCAACGCCTAAGGGCGGTACCCACACAGCAGGTTTTGAACGCGCGATTACAAAAGCATTCAATGATGCTCTTCGCGCCAATAAAGTATTGAAGAACAATGAGGCAGACGTCATTAAAGATGACGTTCTAGAGGGTCTCACAGCGGTCGTAACCGTTCGTATGTCTGAGCCACAATTTGAAGGACAGACAAAGGAAGTTCTGGGCACCGCGGCTGCCACAAAGATTGTTGCAGCGGTAGTTGCCGAAGAGATGAAGAATTTCTTTAACACCACAAAGCGAATCGACAAGGCGACCGGTAAAGCGGTCATGGAAAAGATTGCTGGTGCGTCTCGCACACGTCTTTCTGCTCGCGCGCACAAGGATCTTCAGCGCAGAAAGAATGCATTGGAATCTTCTTCACTTCCTACAAAGCTTTCTGATTGTCGAGCAGATGACACAAATCGCACTGAATTATTTATCGTTGAGGGAGACTCGGCGCTTGGAACAACAAAGGCTGCACGAAATTCTGAATTCCAGGCAATTCTGCCAATTCGTGGCAAGATTTTGAATGTTCAAAAAGCCTCTCTTTCGCAGATGCTTGAGAACAGTGAATGTGCATCGATTATTCAAGTTATCGGTGCGGGCTCAGGCCAATCCTTCAATTTAGATGACGCTCGCTACGGTCGCATTATCTTGATGTCTGATGCTGATGTGGATGGGGCTCACATCCGATGCCTTTTACTCACCCTCTTCCATCGCTATATGAAGCCTTTGATTGATGACGGTCGTGTTTTTGCTGCGATTCCACCACTTCATCGCATTGATGTAGTCGGCGGGAAGCGCGGAGAAGTTATCTACACATACTCCGATGACGAGATGAAAAAAATTACAGCTGGACTTCTTAAGGAAGGAAAGCGTTGGAAGGAACCAATCCAGCGTTACAAAGGACTTGGTGAAATGGACGCCGATCAACTTCGTGAAACAACAATGCTTCCTGAAGCTCGCACACTTCGCCGCATCACAATGAAAGATACGGCAGCGGCTGAAAAGATGTTCGAACTTTTGATGGGTAATGAAGTGGCACCACGCAAAGAATTTATTTCTAACGCCGAGATTGATCGCGACAGAATCGACGCCTAAGTGGCGGATTTCTCCTTCATAGAGTCAGAACGTCTCTATATGCGTCCGTTCAAGGACGAAGATGCGCAAGCAATGTTTGAGTATCACAGCGATCCTGAGATTTGCAGGTACATCCCGTGGAACGTTCGAACCCTTGAAGAGGTTGCGAAATCGATTACAGATAATAAGAACGCATATTTTCTCAATACCGAAGGTGATTACCTCACACTTGCCCTCTGCCGAAAATCCGATGACAAACTCATTGGACAGATGAATGCAATGTATCGAAGCACCGAACATAAGAAAGGTGAATTTGGGTATGTAATTAACCCAAAGTTTGGCGGCCAAGGCTATGCCAGCGAGGCGAGCACCGCCCTTGTCACAGCGCTTTTTGATTCCGGACTCTTTCACCGCGTCATTGCCAATATTGATGTGCGAAATACGCCTTCTTGGAAACTTGTTGAACGAATTGGCCTGCGCCGAGAAGCACATTACATCCAGGATTATTGGTTTAAGGGGGAGTGGACCGACTCCTATATTTATGCCGCACTCAAAGAGGAATGGCAGTCCTGCCACTCATAATTAAGCCAGGCGCGTGCGGCGAGGAGTTGCGAAAGCCTTAGAAGTTTCAGTTAATTCATCAGAAACTTGTTGCTTGATCGCGTCTTCTGATGAAAGCAGCTTCTTCAAGAAGGCGATTGTTTCCTTCAATTCTTTCTGTTCTGATTCAAGTTCTAGCTTGCTCATCTTTGTCAATCGACGAAGTGGCATATCCAAGATATAAGTGGCTTGTTCCTCAGAAAGCTTGAACCCCTTAATGAGAGCATCTTTCGCTGCCGAAGCATCGTCACTGGCGCGGATAATCTTGATTACCTTGTCGATATCAATAATTGCTTTGAGAAGCCCATCAACGAGGTTCAAACGAGCTTCAGCCTTTGCTTTGCGGTATTCAGAGCGGCGGCGGACAACATCAATGCGGTGGTCGATAAATACTTGGAGAAGATCTTTTAAGCCCAAGGTGAGAGGCTTTCCTTCTACGAGTGCGACTGCGTTAATGGAGAACGAATCTTCCATAGGAGTGAGTGCGTAGAGCTTTTCCAGAACATCTTCTGCTTCATAGGCTGGCTTAATTTCGATGACAACCTTTGTGCCTTGTTGTCCATCAGTGAGGTCGATGATGTCTGAGATGCCTTGAATTTTCTTGGCTTTTACAAGAGCAGCAATTTTATCGACAATCTTCTCGGGTCCGATGTTGTAAGGAAGCTCAGTGATGACGATGCCTTGCTTGCGGCTTGAAACTTTTTCAATTGAAACTGTAGCGCGAACTTTAAATGATCCACGTCCCGTTGAGTATGCATCGGCAATTCCCTCAAGTCCAAGAATCTGACCACCGGTTGGGAAATCTGGAGCAGGCACATGTTTCATTAGTTGCTTCAAAGTAGCCTTTGGATTTTCAATCAAATACTTTGTTGCGGCGATGACTTCGCCCAAATTATGTGGGGCCATATTCGTCGCCATGCCAACAGCAATACCAGTCGCTCCATTAACGAGAAGGTTTGGGAAGGCGGCAGGCAGAACGAGTGGCTCTAGAAGCTGGCCATCGTAGTTCGGTCCAAAATCAACAGTGTTTTCATCACTCTCATTCACCAGAGCGAGCGCAGCAGGAGCGAGCCTGGACTCGGTGTAACGCATTGCGGCAGGGCCTGCATCGAGTGATCCGAAGTTTCCGTGGCCATCGACAAGTGGCAGACGCTGGGAGAATGATTGAGCCATACGAACCATCGCGTCATAAATTGCGCCATCTCCGTGCGGGTGCAATTTACCCATAACTTCACCGGCTACACGAGCAGATTTAACATGGCCTTTATCTGGGCGAAGACCCATTTCAGACATTTGATGCAAGATGCGACGTTGTACTGGCTTCATTCCATCGCGAGCATCGGGAAGAGCTCGAGAATAAATAACAGAGTAGGCATACTCTAAGAAAGATTCAGACATCTCGGTAGAGACATCGATATCAATGATGTTTCCGGGATGTTCCCCTGGCTTTGGAAGCGCGACTTTCACAGCTTTGCCGGGCTTAACCGGAGCACTCTTCTTATCTGGGGTTTTCGCCACGCGCGTATCTTGCCAATACATCGGGTCTAAATAGGTGACCGACACCTTTACACCTAAAGTTGAGCCGTGCCAGCAGGATTATCAGACCTATCTCAATCGATATTTGCCTCTTTGGGTGGCACAGGTCTCACAAATTCTCTAGAACTCCCTGATTCCGATCGCACCTGCCTGCTTCTCGTTGACGGCATGGGAAATGACGTGATTGAGAATTACGGCTCACAATTTCGCGCACTCTCTGCGATGACTCACAAACAAATTTTGAATTCAACATTTCCTTCGACAACTGCAACTGCGCTCGCTTCACTTGCTACAGGAGTATTGCCAGGAATCCACGGAATGTTGGGCTACACAATCCGAGTACCTCGAAGCGGTGAACCGGGCAGGCTGCTCAATGCGCTCAAATGGGATGAGCGAGTGGATCCAGCAGTGTGGCAATCCCAACCTACATTGTACGAACGAGCAATTGCAGATGGAATCAAGAGTTCTTACATCGCAGCAAAGAGATACGAAGGAACTGGATTTTCCCGAGCAACCTTGCGCGGAGCCCAATACTTGGGCGCGAATCACACAGACGACATGATTAAGTATGCACAGCAGGCGCTGGCGACGCCTCACTCTTTTGCATACGTCTATGTCAATAACCTCGACAACGCTGGACACAATGATGGCGTTGGCTCTGAGAAATGGCTTGATGCCCTCTCCTTTGTTGATCACTTGATTTCTCAATTAACGTCAGCGCTTCCTCCAGGAACAACTTTATTTGTTACCGCCGATCACGGCATGGTGAATGTTGAAGAAAAGTTAGTTTTAGGTGAAGAGAATAATTTGATGGATGACGTCACCCTTCTCGGAGGTGAACCTCGAGCTCGACATATTTATGTGAAGGAAGGTTCGATCCAAGATGTCAGTGCCCGTTGGAAATCTCAGCTTGGAGCGCAGGCAGACATTTACACGAAGGATTCAGTAGCTTTCCTTCTCGGCGGGGAAGTAAGTAGAGATTCTCTGGATCGTCTTGGTGATCTAATCGTTGTTCCAAAAGGTGGGTTGATTTTGATTGACCCAACGCGCGAAGCCCAAGAGGGCAAAATGATTGGCCATCACGGGGGAACAACAGGAATTGAAGTAGAAATTCCGCTCATGAGTGCGGTGTTGTAGCAAGGAAAGGTATTCCACCGCTCTCAATACCTGCTACTGTGATTTTAGGTCGAAGTTGACCAATAAGGGAATTGTTCGGTCGACAGTGCGTCGATTTGAGTAAATTCGCCGGCCTCGTGGCCTCTCTTTTAATGGATTGAGGCTACTTTGAATTTACCACGCAATTTTCTGGGAAAGATTTTATTTGTGAGCTTATTTCTTTCCCTGCTTGCAGTAACTAATGGAAACGCAACAGATTTAACTCTTTCGATTTCGACGCCTTCTTCCCCGCCTGCTGGAAGTCTCACTATTTCCGTTCCGGCTTCAATTTCTTTGGGCACAACCACCTCGCCTTCCACCCTTGTGTTTCAAATGGAAACTATGACCGTAACGGACAGTCGAGGCACTAGTGCAGGATGGACCGCAAGTGTAATCGTGAGCGCTTTGACGAACTCTGGCCCATCAGCAAACACAATCATTCCTTCGTATATGTCGTACTCATCTGGAGTGATTTCTGCACACGGAAGCGGAAGCGCAACATTTGTTGAACATGATCAGACAGATTTAACCGGCCAAAAAAGCGTGGTCACCGCAGCATCAGCTAGTGGAACATACTCGGCCACTTGGTCACCCACTTTCACTCTGGTGGTTCCCGCCGGGGCCACTGACGGAAGCTACACGGGCACGATTACACATTCAGTTGCCTGATGCCAATTTCGGCCGAAGTTGGAAGTTTGGGAATTCGAATTGCACAAATTCCCAGCGCTGTTCAAAGTAATCCAAAATCTGGCATCTACATTGTCAGCCATCTCTCTCCCTCAACCTCAGTGAGTCAGAGGATTGAAGTCACAAATTCTTCGGCTTCTCCCATGAACGTCTCCATTTACCCCGGAGCTGCAACGAATTCTGGGGAGAATTTTGTTGCGCTGCCAGATGGTGTTACAAACGAATTGACTTCATGGACGAGGATTTCTCCTGCTTCCGGAGTCATCCCGGCCCACGGGCATATCGACGCAATCGTGACCATTGATACACCAGCACTTGTTACACCGGGTGAACAGTTCGGTGTTATTTGGGCTTCTGTAAGTTCTGCACCCGGTTTGAATGGAATCATGAACGTGAACCGAGTTGGGATTCGTATGTACGACTCAGTTGGCACAATTATGCAAACTAAGTCGGCCTCGAGTCTGGTCAAACCGCCTTGGATTTCCACGCATGAACTCGAACTTCAATGGATACTGATCGCTGCCTTGACTGCAGTTTTACTTCGCATAATTCTTAGGAAAGCGCGCAAATGGAGAAAAAAGCGCAGGAAAGCCGCGAAAGCGCGAGCTCGAAGACAAAACTAATCTTCGGTCGGTTCATCTTTCTTTCCACCGAACATGATGTCGTCCCATGAAGGAATGCGAATGCGCTTTGTGACGCCATCTTTCTTTGCATCACTTGGAATTTCGCGAGGGCTAATTGGTGGCTCTGAAGCTTCCTTCGGTTCTTGAACATCAGGAACAACGGAAAGTGGAACGCTTTCAATAATTGTTACTGACTCGGAAAATGCGGTGAGACGCGGAGGGGGCGAGCTTTGTTCCCCGCCGAAAACCATTCCATGCGATGGAGAGGATGGCCGTGATGGCTTTTCTTCACCGCTAATCCAGCGTGCACCTTCATCATCTGCAACAAGAGTGCGGTTATCCAAATCAAAGGTCCATTTTGCTTCACCAAATCCACTCTTCTGGCTATTTGGTGAATGCGGATATTGAAGAACGATTGTCCACGTGCCATCATCGTTGCGATGAGTGTTCCACTCAACTTCCGTCATATCAACGCCACGAGGTTGAAGTTGAGCGATCGTGGCAGTTGCAAGAGATGGAGACGCATTTTCTCTACGAAGCTGGGTTTCAATTGCAATGCCTATAACGTAGGCACGCTCCTGCATTATTGGACCAGAAAAACGATCGATTTTATCGAGTGACCAATCCGTTGTGGATGAAATAGAAGCCGCGCTTTCACCAGCACGAAGTCTTGATTGAATCTCTTTAACACTAAATGTTGTTTTACCTTCGTGTGTAGCCACAGCAACTAGGCGAGGTTGATTAACTAGCGCTTTTAGATTCTCACTAATTCGAAGAAAATGGGAGTTGCCATCGCTATCTTGGAGTTCAAGCTGAGTACCGTCCTCAGTTCGCCCCACTATTCGCATCTCGCTCATGGTGGAAGAGTGCCACAAGGGGCCAGCGATGTGCGGGAGGTAGGATAAATGTCATGAGTGAACTAGCTGCAGAAATATTGGAACTTGCCCTTACTACCGCTCGAAAGGCTGGCGAGCTGGTTTCTGCTAGACCGGCTAATTTTGACCTCAATCAAAAAAGCTCCATGGATGACTTTGCGACACAGATGGACCATGCGAGTGAAAAACTGATTGTCGAGTCAATTCTTGCCGCCCGTCCTGACGATGGCCTCATTGGTGAAGAGGGCGCATCCCGGCCTTCCAAGTCAGGAATCACCTGGGTCATAGATCCCATCGATGGGACTGTGAATTATTACTACGGGCTTCCAGGATGGAACATAAGCATCGCTGCGAAAGATGAAGAAGGTGTATTGGTCGGAGTAGTAAATGCTCCAAGCCTTAATTCAATCTGGCACGGAGTCCGAGGCGGAGGAGCATTTAGAAATGGCGCGCCAATCCGCTGCAATAATCCGGAGGAGCTAAATAAGTCCCTCGTTGCGACTGGCTTTTCTTACGATCGTGAAACGAGAATCAAGCAATCCAACTTCATCACAACGCTAGTGGCAGATGTCCGAGATATTCGCCGGACCGGAGCGGCGGCGACAGACCTCTGCGCTGTGGCAACAGGGTGGGTTGACGCCTATTTTGAATCCAATTTAAACGAGTGGGATATCGCCGCTGGAGGCTTAATTGCCCGTGAGGCAGGAGCTCTGCTTTCAGGCAGGAAGGGCTCGGAGGCCGATAAAGAGATGACTTTGTGCGCTGGGCCTGCTCTTCATGCGCTGCTTTTGCAGCGGATTGGCTAGTCACGCCCGCCTGTGGCAAAATACCCCTTCTGGTCAGGGATCTTCCCTTGGCCCTCACTAGCAATTTAGCCGAAGTTAGTCCGAAAATAGTTTTAAGTTAGGAATAGCCATGAACGTTTTAGACGCAGTAGATGCTGCTTCACTCCGCTCCGATGTACCTTCTTTCCGTTCCGGAGATGAGCTTAAGATTCACGTTCGTGTTATCGAAGGCAGCAAGAGCCGTGTTCAGATTTTCCAAGGCGTAGTAATTCGTCGCCAAGGTTCAGGCGTTCGCGAAACTTTCACAATCCGCAAGATTGCTTACGGCGTTGGTGTTGAGCGTACATTCCCAATTCACACCCCAGTAATTGAACTTTACGAAGTTGTACGTCGTGGCGATGTTCGTCGCGCAAAGCTTTACTACCTCCGCGATCTTCGCGGTAAGGCTTCAAAGATTAAGGAACGTCGCAACGCTGACGGTTCAAACATCATTGAACCTACAGTGGCTAAAGTTGTAACTCCTGTAGTGGAAGCTGTCGTCGAAGCTCCTGCAGCAGTAGAGGCAGTTGCTGAAGAAGCAACAACAGAACAAGCTTAAAAACTTTCTGAATGCGCCTTCCTAGAAAAGGTTCACTGCTTCGCGAGGTTCCAATCATCGTTGTTTCTGCGTTGATTGTCTCCATAATTATAAAGACCTTCTTTTTGCATTTCTTTTTCATCCCCTCTGGGTCAATGGAAAACACTCTTCAAGTTGGCGACCGCATTGCTGTTAACAAACTCGCAAATTTTTTCAGCGACATTAAGCGCGGGGAAGTTGTCGTATTCCGCGATCCTGCAAAATGGTTAGGCGAGCCCGCTCCATCAACGGCCTCGGCACCAATCCGTGCGTTACAAAGTGGTTTAGAAACCGTCGGAATTTTGCCCGATCCAGCAAAGCAATATCTCATAAAGCGAGTTGTCGGCGTGGGCGCAGATACCGTTGTTTGTTGTGACGTAAAAGGGCGCTTAACGATTAATGGAACTTCTGTAACTGAGCCATACATATTTGCAGGAAATACTCCAAGTGATTCAAAATTCACAGTCACAGTTCCAAAGGGATATATCTGGGTAATGGGTGATCATCGCGGAGCAAGCGCAGATTCTCGCTTTCATACCGATGATATTCACAAGGGAATGGTCCCGCTGAAAGATGTAGTTGGTCGCGCCGAATTTGTGGTCTGGCCCTTTAATCACGCAAAGTTCTTGTCGGTTGGTCATGACCTCTCCAAGGTCACAGTTAAGAATTGAGGAAGAGCTCCGCGAATCTGGTTTAACCATAATCGCTGGAGTCGATGAAGCAGGACGAGGTCCTTGTGCTGGCCCACTTGTCATTGCGGCAATAATTTTGAAAGATGTTCATTCGCAATTGCTTTCACGAGTTCGAGATTCAAAGAAACTGAGTGAAAAGGTTCGCAATGAATTATTTCCAGTTCTAAAAGCTGAAGCTCTTGCATACTCCATCATTGAAATTTGGCCTGAAGAACTTGATTCCCTTGGTCTGCATAAATCCAACCTAGAGGGAATGCGTCGGGCAGTGTCGGGCTTAACGATTGCACCAGAATATGTACTCACCGATGGCTATGCGATTGAAGGAATCGATGCACCTTCTTTGGCGGTCTGGAAAGGTGACCAAGTGGCGCTCTCTATTAGCGCCGCATCAATACTCGCCAAGGTTCACCGAGACAACATTATGGTTGAGTTGGACGCTAAATACCCCGGCTACGGTTTTGCTGGCCATAAGGGATATATCACGAAATCTCACACAGCAGCCTTAGAAAAATTAGGTGTGACTGAGATACACCGCAAATCTTTTGCAAATATTGCGCGACTTTTGAATTAACAGCGCTTACTTATTCACAGTAGCCAGCTTTATTAGAAATCGATGAAGGTAAGCAATCTAACCTCACCGACATGAAGCGAGCACATTATTCACTTAAGGAACTTGGCGACGCAGGAGAAGAAGAAGTTTCTCGCTACTTGCAAAGAATAGGACTTCTCATAGTTGATCGAAACTGGAGAATTAAGGGTGGGGAAATTGATCTCATCTGTGAGGACGGTGGAGTAATAGTTTTTGTTGAAGTGAAAACTCGAAGAAGCAATATGTTTGGCACTCCATTTGATTCGATCACTCCAGAGAAGGCGCTTCGATTGCAGCGTCTAGCCTTGGCGTGGATGACTTTGAGTCATCGATGGGGACAGGATTATCGAATAGATGCAGTTGGAGTCTGGATGAATGCAGCGGGCTCATTTGAATTAGAGCACCGTAAGGCTGTCTTGTAGTGGCGCTTTCCTCTGTTCGCACTATGGCTCTCGTTGGATTAGACGGACATGTCATAGAGGTAGAAGTTGATATTTCCGAAGGTTTGCCTGGCTATACGCTTCTTGGCTTGCCCGACACTGCGTTGATGGAGTCGCGCGATCGAGTTCGATCCGCGCTAGTGAACTCCGGATTCACATGGCCAAATCGACGAGTAACGGTTTCACTTTCTCCCGCGTGGTTACCAAAAAAGGGTTCAAACTTCGATTTACCCATCGCAATTGCTCTATTAATTGCAACTGGTGAACTTTCCCAAGAGTCCTGTAGAGAAATCATTTTCTTAGGCGAACTCGGCCTGGATGGATCTTTGAGATTTGTCCGGGGAGTGTTGCCTACTCTGGTCTCATCGCTAAAGAATGGATTTACTCGGGCAATTACACCGATGGCCAACAAACGCGAGGCTTCACTTGTGCAAGGAATGCACTCCGTTTGCGTCTCCTCATTAATTGCAGCGACGCATTTTCTTAAGACGGGGGAATTAGAAAAGCGGGAGAAGTTAGAAGAGAAAGATTTAGATCAGATCGCCCTTACTGATTTAGAGGATGTTGTGGGGCAGAAGAGTGCACGCTTTGCTCTTGAAATCTCTGCAATAGGCGGCCACCACATACTATTTCTTGGGCCACCAGGAACTGGCAAGACAATGCTTGCCGAACGAATGCCGACAATTCTCCCGCCACTTTCCCATGAGTTGGCTCTAGAGGTAAGCGCAATTCATTCGGTCGCAGGCACTTTGCATGAACGTGGAGCAATGTCATCCCTGCCACCCTTTGTCGCTCCACATCACACTACAACAGCCCCTGCGATGGTTGGCGGCGGCGTTCACGTAATTAGACCGGGGGCCGTAAGCCTGGCTCACGAAGGAATCCTTTTTATAGATGAAGCACCTGAGTGTGGAAAGGGAGTTTTGGATTCTTTGAGACAGCCACTTGAATCTGGAGAAGTGACAATTTCGCGTTCCACAGGAACTACAACATATCCGGCAAACTTCTTACTCATCCTTGCTGCAAATCCGTGTCCGTGTGGTCGTTTTAGTGGACGCGGAAAGTCTTGCACATGTTCCTCTGTTCAAATTAGAAGATATCTTCAAAAACTTTCTGGTCCACTTCTAGATCGAATTGATATTCGAACTTTTGTTGAGGCTCCAACGAGAGTAGATATGGCGAGTCAAGATCTGGGGGAATCTAGTGAACGTGTTCGCGATCGCGTAATTTCTGCGCGCCAATTGTCTGCAGAGAGATTCAAAGGCAGCGCGTGGACCCTTAATTCACGAATTCCACCTCGTGAATTACGAAAGAGATTTGCAGCTGAGAAATCGGCAATGTCTTTCTTGCACACGGAGTTGGATTCTGAAAGATTGAGTGCTCGCGGATTTCACAAAGTCTTGCGATTAGGATGGTCGGTCGCTGACCAAAAAGGACATACGATTCCCACGCGGGAAGATATCGAAGTTGCCCTTCAATTGCGTGAGGGAATGGATCTTCTTCTGTGACTCCAGAAGAACTTGCCAGGCTATCTCTTATTGCTTCGATAGAAGGCGGCTCTGAGTTCTGGGCGCGGGAGGTAAAGGGAAGTAGCGCATATACGGTTGTTGAAAGCCTCAAAAGTGGTTTCTATCTTGGAGGAAAGCACTCGGCGGATAAAATTGCAGAGCAAATCCGAAAGTTAAATCTAGATCAGCTTCAACAAGAACTTTTGGCTTCTCATTGCGCCTTTGTAACGCCTGAAAGTGAAGATTGGCCATTGCAAATCAATGACTTGCTTGCACCGCCCTTCGGACTTATCTGCCGAGGGGAAACAACAATTTTGAAAAGTGAATCTATCTCCGTAGTAGGAAGTAGAAATCCAACTTCTTATGGGGTGCGCATTGCAAATGAATTCGCATCTGGTTTTGCTGATCGTGACTGGACGGTTGTAAGCGGTGGTGCATACGGAATAGATACAGCAGCACATAAAGGAGCACTTGCGGCCGAAGGCGGCACAATCGTTGTTTTAGGAAGCGGAGTAAATCAAATATATCCGGCCGGGAATGAACGGCTTTTTCGAGAAATCGAAGAGACTGGCTTACTGGTCTCTGAAGTTCTGCCATCGGTTCACGCACTTCCGGTCAGATTTCTCATTAGGAATCGAATCATTGCTGCGCTGAGTCGGGGAACGTTGGTAATAGAAGCTGCTTATAGAAGTGGTTCATTACGAACAGCACGAGAAGCAGCGCAGATTTTGCGAATTGTGATGGCGACTCCAGGCTCAATTTCCTCTCCAGCAAGTGAAGGTTGTCATCGATTAATCGCAAATCGTGAAGCGGAGCTAGTTTCATCGGTATCCGATGTCATGGAATTGGTTCTACCGCTCGATGATGCGAGAATGTCTATATGAGTTCACCTTTCCGTGCAGGGTTCGTCGCAATAGTTGGCCGCCCAAATACTGGAAAATCAACTCTCGTCAACGCCCTCATTGGTAAGAAAATCGTCATCACTTCCGCCCATCCAAATACAACTCGTAATCCGATTCGCGGAATTCTTACGAGACCTGACTTTCAAATGGTCGTAGTTGATACACCTGGAATTCATAAACCAAAGACGTTACTTGGATCCCGGCTCAATGACATGGTGAGTCAGAATCTTCAATCAGTTGACGCGGCCATTCTATGTTTGCCGGCGGATGAAGCTATTGGCGCAGGCGATGAATTCATAGCAAAGCAACTTGAACACATTCGAAGCGTTTATCTCGTTGTCACAAAAATTGACCGAGTTGGTAAAGATCAAATGATTGCCAAACTAGGTGAAGTAGCCCAGTTCATCGCGAAGACAAAGCTCATGGTTCGTGAAGTGGTCCCAATTTCTGCAGCTGAATATACCCAGGTAGACCTTCTCACCGATTTGCTCGTGAACGCCCTTCCCGAGTCTCATGCTTTGTATCCAGATGACATGACGAGTGATCAAGCCGCTGAAATGACTCTGGCGGAACTTATTCGCGAAGCAGCCATTCAAGATGTCTTCGAAGAAGTCCCTCACTCAATA
>Ga0304729_1000838_pt1 | contig 21381 bp, 15 predicted proteins | sample C_131016_MF_Meta_FD_190475 | JGI IMG/M metagenome (GOLD analysis project Ga0304729, IMG submission 190475) | Freshwater microbial communities from Lake Croche, Canada to study carbon cycling - C_131016_MF_MetaG (v2) (version 2) | ecosystem: Environmental > Aquatic > Freshwater > Lake | place... | reverse complement strand
GCGACTTAACCATAAGAAGCAAGAACTCCGGAATAAATATGCGCTTGTCGAGAGAACAGAACTGGAATACGCGGGGGGGCGCAGCGGAGGCGGAGGCGGAGGCGGAGGAGGAGGAGGATATGACCTTACGAGAGAAAGACCCCAAGAGTATTCAAGCGGGATATTTGGCAACTTGCGGTATGAAGACTTGAAGAAGGCACACACCGAGACCGTCATACCAGTCACAGAAGAGGATTATTATAAGACCCGCCGGTTTAATTCCATACACGAATTACAGACATTTAGAGACCAATCCCGGCGGGATTTACATACACAAACGAGTAAAGAAGAGCAAGAACATATTTATCAGAAGGCGAAGATGCGTGAGGAAGAGGAAGATACACGCCGCGCTTTCATTTTAGCCAAACAGGACGAAATCTCTCGAGATATTCATAAGAAACTATATTCGGATATATTCAGGTTGGAATAATGGAATGGAATCTATCGTCTATTCATCGGATGTATTATATTCTCTCGAGTATATAGATAGAACACACAAATGCTCGAAAACAAACTCATTAAACTGGCGATAGCCTACCTACTTATTATGATTGTCGGTTTCATATATAATAAATACAAGAAAACGATAGATGTTGAAGAGCAGTATGAAGATGGTCAACTGATTAAGAAATATCTTCTTAACGACACAAGTCTTACCAATAACAAGAAGCCAATCCTATGGGTTCATATTGAATTCGAAAAGAATGCGAGATCGTGGGAGAGTTTTGGTTCAAGGACCTCCGAGAACCTGAACCAGCCCTACCAATATTTAACCATCCGCAGTATTATAGAAAAGTGCGGTGATAGTTTTAATGTGTGTCTTCTGGACGACGAGTCGCTGATAAAGATTATTCCAGAGTGGCGCACCAAAGTTGAAGATCTGCCTCGACCTCTTCGCTCACATATGCGCGAACTTGCGATGGCGACCATTCTTCATTTATACGGCGGGCTTGTTGTACCTAGTTCATTTATGTGTTTCCATAATTTGCGGAACTTATACGATGCGCATTTAGACAACGAAATCAGTAATAACAAAACAAATGTCGTGATTGGTGAACTCCGGTCAACATCCAGCATCTCCGCAGAGTCGCAATATTCGCCATCTACGAAGATTATGGGTTGCCGTCGTTATGACCCCCTTATGAAAGAATATATGGAATATCTGTCACAGCTTATCGCCACAGACTATACACAGGATATGGATTTTACTGGTGAACCATCTCGGTGGTGGATGGCGAAATTGAACCCTGCATCGGCAGAGTCGTGTGCGTCTTCTGCGTCCATAGATGTATCTACTGTACCGCAGATAACATCGGCCACCACCACCGCCGCCTCATCGACCGCAACCGCGACCGCGAACAAATACAAAGTATCTCTTATACCTGCCGAAGAATTAGGCGCGAAGACAATGAAGAACAAACCAGTCCTTATCGAGGAGTTGCTGTCTGATGTGGATATTTATCTGTCCCCTACAACCGCAGGTATTTATATCCCCGAAAAAGATATACTCAAACGACACAAGTTTCAGTGGTTTGCGCGCCTTTCTCCAGCCCAAGTTCTAGAGTCCAATACACTAATTGGAAAGTATTTGTTGGCCAAGGCGGTTGGATGTGGAGACAATCCGCATCCGCATCCGCATCCGCATCCGCATCCGCACTATACTAAGCCACTAATTTAATCACATTATTTGTGAATAAAGCCAATTCAATATCATGCTCGTGTATGTTATGGAAAATCGTGATATATTTACAAACAAGCGACGTGATTTGATATTTCACATCTTCAGAGAACAATACCGTATATTTTACGAACAGGAAGTAATTATCCAAGATATCCAATACGGAATAACCCTGATCATTTAGTTTAAACAGGATGGCATTCGCGGTCTTCAATCCGGCCACACCACGCAATACTTCGCGGGTATAATCTTCAAATAGATGAAAACTGATATTGGAACATATTTGATTGGCGATATCATATGTAATCTCTCGATCGAGCAGTTTTATCTTCTCGGTATAATTAATGAGTGTTCGAACAGATCCATTGGATATACGCAATAAAAACTCCTCCGCATCCTTGTTAATAATCAGATCTTCATTATGCTTGATTTTTAGCATAATCTTATGTAAACAACCAGTATTTAGTTGATTAATCTTAATAATAATATTACGTGACTGAAATGTATCGACCACTTTTTGGATATTGGAGCAGGATGAAATGAAGTGAACGTTATGACTATACTTATCAATACAATTGCGAAAAACCTGCTGGCCCTGCTCGTTAATGAGGTCAATATCATCAAGTAGCACGATTTTCTTTTTATGGGGGATAAGTGAGCATGTCTGACAGAAAATTTTAACATCGTTGCGGTAATACTGAATCCCTTGGTCTTTTAGACTATTTAATATGAGTATATTCTCGCTGATATGCTGTTTATTTTTGTAATATTCGCGAATAATCGCATTTATAATTGATGTTTTTCCCGAACCGGAGTCGCCGTAAAAAAGAATATTTAGATTATCCATCTGGATTAAACTGTTAATAATGGTTATTGTATCTTGATCTAATTGCTCGAATTCGTGTATATGTAATGGTTGGTATTTCGTAATAAACGGAACTACGGGTGAAAAACTGTTTGTATTCATCAATGCCGATGTCGACATAATATAGCGTATTATTAGAGTATATCTAATATACTGTTTAAATAATAACGGCTTGTGATGTTTTTCAATTTTGGCGGAAATCCTTTTATGAATAGTGGCGCTGGTGGTGGACCAGAGACCTTTTTTGAAAGTAGTAATAATAATAATGCGGACCCAGATAAAGATTATTATAAAATCATTGGAGTAGATGAAAAGGCGACTGAAGATGAACTAAAAAAATCATACAGAAAAATGTCAATGCTTCATCATCCAGACAAAAATGGAAACACAGACGAAAGTAAGCAAAAATTCCAAGAATTGAATAACGCATATGAGACATTATCAGATTCAAATAAACGTCGGATGTATGATATGATGCGAAATGGCGGTGGCGGTGGCGGCGGCGGCGGCGGCGGATTCCCTGGCGCTGGATTCCCTGGCGCTGGATTCCCTGGCGGTTTTCCAGGCCAACCAATATTCCAATTTGGTAGTAGAAATAACCAACAACAATTCCCACCAGGAATACCAGAAGAATTGTTACATATGTTATTCGGTGGCGGTCGTGGGAATGGTGCGGGACAAGGACCCAATCCTGTATTTCAAACATTTAATCCTGGAATGCGTGGTTATCCACAGCAACAACAGCCGCAACAGCAGCAACAGCATCAACCGCACAAATTTCAAACACCACCAGAGTCTATTATTAAAACCGTATCTCTATCTCTCGAGCAATGCTATAATGGTTGTATTATTCCGATTGAAATAGATCGACAAGTCCCAGATAATGATATTGTTAAAATAGAAAAAGAAACCATTCACGCACAAATCCCGAAGGGTGTTCTTCAAGGCGACACAATTATATTAAATGAATGCGGGCACTTAAATGAGTTAGGAATGAAAGGTGATATTCGTATTATAATAAACGTTCTTCAACATCCGATATTTAAAGTAGAACATCTTGATCTTCATATTGATAAAAATATTCCATTAAAACTGGCATTATGTGGATTTGATTTTGAAATCAACCACCTTAACGGGAAGGTATTTAAGTTAGCAAATAAACCCGGTAACATTATTAAACCAGGCAGTATTAAAACCATACCAGGTTTGGGACTTGAAAAGAATGGAGAAACTGGTTCACTAAAAATCAAATTCAACGTGGACTTTCCAGATACATTAACAAATGATCAGCTTATTGCGTTATCGAATGGGTTGTAATAACGCAACGCATCATCATCATCATCATCATCATCATCAATATTTCACCAAATACTTAAAATGAAATGATTTGTATTGGAGAATAATCGCTATATGATAATAATGGAAAACGATATGGCTCCGCGACGCCTGAAATTTTGCCAATAACACGAAGACGAATATGATAATTCAACACAATACTTTTACACTTTATAATTATCGAGGTTAACGCGTTGTCTATCGTAGATACAACGAGTTTACCACTTGTAAGAATAGACGTATTATCATTGAGATTAGATATTCCAGTCGTCGTATTAAATATATCAGTCCATTCATTCACTCCATCAAAGGAGTATTCAATAACGCATTCATATGAAGTCGCGTTACCGTTATATGACGGTTGATTGAATTCGACTTGTAATTGCCGTACCTCTGGACGCGATACACCCAAATACGTTATACCTGATGGTTTGAATGGGTATTGAGATGGACGTACTACATTATTCGTATTATCAACAAATACATTGTTTAATTCTGTTATATACGAATAATCGGAATACGCGTGTTGATTGTTATACGAATTTTCAATGATTAACCTAACCCGAAACTGATAATCGTGTTCATTTATTAAATCAGCCACGGTATAAGAGAAGGGGTATCCATCTCCAGAATTACTTGGTATAGAATTCTGTGTCACTATTGTAGTCCAGGTAGACGGATTTGAACCACTTAAATCACGTAGTTCTATAGAATAATAACGATATGTATAAAAAGAAGATACCGCATCAGTTACATAATAATTAGGGTCTTCATTCAAATTCGGCAATTTCCACGACAATAATATTATACTATTTTTGCTAATGGCTCCAAATGAAAGAGGGCGTAATGGCGTAGTAAACGGCACAATAAATACATTGGTAGGTGTCATTGAAACAAATGGCGCAATTAATGGAATCGTTTTATTGTTTACTTCCGCGAGTTTAACTGGCGCAATCTTGATTATATATCCACGCCCGGGTTTCAAGTAACGTTGCGCGTTACCACTAGTAATATCGTCAGATCTAATGGATGGTATAGAATATGTAGCGACACCAATAGTAGGTGTTATTTTTCCGGTTAAAATAGAGAGGCTTGGACCTTCATCCTGCTGCAGAAGCGGGTATTCATTTGGAAAATTAGCATTTAAATAGCTTGATGCTATTTCAATTGTCACGTAATATTCCGCTGTGGGAATATAACTCCAATTCAATACAACTCTACCACCAGAACTCTCTTGAACTATCGAATATGATACATTATAAACCGGTTCAGATGTTAGAATACCCATAGTAACATCGACCTTATTTTTCTCGTCTATTAGAAAATAATCCGCAATATTAAATGGTGTTATCGTAAACCGATATTTTTTCGTATTATCCAATGGACACAACGCATTTTGAGTAAGTTTTATGCTAAATTTAGTGTTTAGTCCTAGTCCAGGAATCGTACGAATTGGAGCTGTTCCGTTAATAATAATCGGACCCGAATACATAATAAACTTATATACACTACTCGAATGCTCAGATAATGTATATTCCAAACGTAATTTATAACGTTGTAAATTATTAGACGAATCAATACGGGGTAAGGTTGGGATAAATATTTTCGGAACTACATTATCAGTTATAACATTACCAGTTTTATAATCAATGTAATTATAATTCCCATTTACCGACATATTGGAACTGGTTACAGTATATAGTCTTGAACTAGGCTGAATGTGAAAAATATTACTAATATCAAGCGCCCGATTATCACCTACGTGTTGTAAATGTCCTTTTATAGATAATCTAAATGTAACTGACGTATTAATCGGCCATCCATCACCATCCAGAAAATAATACCATTTTAATTCTATATTCGATATGTCAAAGACATTTTGCGTGAGTTCATCACTAATATATGTAAACGACGGATTTTGATAAGTTATGACAACATTTTTATTCGCCGCAACAGTTTCACCAAGTTTTTTATCAGAATCTTTTAATGTAATTGGTACTGGAGGTATAATAAAATTCGAGAGATAATTACGGGACGCATCAATCTTGCTTAGTTGTAGTGTCGATAAAGTATTCCGGTCTTTTAGAGAATTATATATCGCAACGAACTGATCTTTCGGATATGTTGTTACAGTTTTCGGGGGTTCTTGTGCGTTTTGATTGTATCTAAATTTTTCTCCGACCAATGTTCCACCATTTACGTCTCCAACAATTTCTTGATAGTCAATTATATAGTTTAATATCGGCGCACCACCATCATCTGATGGTATTTGCCACGTAAGATATACTAAATTATTTCCAACAACCGGCACGCCCACAAATTTAATCAGTGTAGATGCTGGACGCGTGATTGGAATACCAGTAAGTATATCTGAATAGGCGCTATAACCTAATTCATTAACAGATCTCATACGTATATAATATTTATTACCATTGATTAATGGACCTGTCGTAGATATCGGAGACCGATACGTTATCTTCTCTGTATTATAACGATAGTTCACGATACTTTCATCAGTTACAGGCACGATAATATCTTCAAATCTATCAAATGTTAATGTATTGTATGATATATCTGCAGAATAGTCCAAAATATTCAGCCAGCGCCCGGATATATCTACATTAATTTGTATAATGAAGTTTTTTATTTCATAGCCACTAAATTCCGGTTTTTTCCATAAAATATCGATTCTATTGGATAAACGTTCCGACTCTGTAAAATAATCCAGTGTTCCAACCGTATTTGTGATTTTATTCGGAACTGACCCACACCTTCGGGTTAATGTTGATGAAAATGGACCTGTCCCCGAAAGATTATTCGCGGCAATTCTATAAGTATAATAGTTTCCATTTGTCAAGTTATAAAAACGATAAAACGGAGTATTGTCGATATAATACGACGTTCCAATATCATATAGTGTATTCGTAGAGCTCGACAATTCATATGAGGACGGTGTTGTTGGGTCCGGGCTAGAAAATCGATAGAACTTGCGAGGCACAAATGTATTCGACAATATATTCAATTGAAATGGGTTTGTTTGAAACACTGCGTTATAACTCGGATCGGTAACTGTTAAAGAAAACAAATATACAAACTGTGTGTGTGCGGGATCAATCGGAGAAGCTGTTACAGGAAATGTAGATGAATTTGAAATATCAAATGTCGTAGAATTAACAGGTAACAAATTAGTGACAGTGTTACGTTGAAATGCGTTATATTTCGCGGTGTAATTCTGGGAAATATCAAATATCAAATACGTATTATAAGAAGGATCAGTCATTGAATTAGTAACGAATTCATCTATCGATGATGTATTGTAACTTGCGTCGATTATCGCCGATGATATTTGCTTAAAAGACCGCGAATAACACCGAACACGCAACTGAAATGGAATATTTAATTGTGTAATATTTTGTATTGATAAACTCGACAGATTAATTGCTGAAAGGTTAATGCCATATATCCACGACAATGATATTTTGGCTTCATTAAATGACGTTAATGGTCTAGTCATTTTCGGCATATAATAAATACCATTCCGCAGAGCGGTTACAGTGCTTACGACGAATCCTGTTTCGGGACCGGCATTACCTTTACCAAATGACAACGATGTAAAATCCCGTGTTATCGGAAAACGATATGGCGCAAGACGCAAACCTAATATACTAATGTTGTATTCTAGTGTTTGATCAGAAGTGAACGCTGTTGCGGTAGATGGATAATAACTAAAATCGGATAAAGCAATAGTCCCTTCAATCACGTCATTTTTCGATAAATATAACAAATCCCGTGTAACAATTGAGTCAAATGTGACGTTGAATATATCAGTTATTGTTCTATTACTATTCTGTGGTATAGCACCTAAACAATTTATGGACGAATCATAGATCCGTTGATAATTACGTAATACATATATTCGAGTATCAGTTACTATATTTCTCTTGTAAATAGACAATGACATTATGGTTTGCGAATTAGAACATATATCTACGATTGTACTGTTGTATTTCCATTTTAATTCGATTTCTGCGTTATAACTCAAGTCAAAATAATTTGTTATAGTGTTCGATAAATCCAGCGCAAGGGTTACAGATCGATTCGACGACGACAATACATTTGATAAAACTGTACTAGAATATGGTACTGGTAATGCGTATGAATCATAGCTCGTAGATATAATATTCCCAGATGGGGTACTTCGTTCGTCTGAAGAGAAAAAGTAGTTCTTTATAGAAGAACCATTATTTATAGGTGTATTCCACGATAAATCTATTTGACGTTGGATACCTGGTTGAGGAATTGACGTAATCACGGTTAGAGTAGATGTTATCGTGCCTGAGCTATAATTACCAAATGCTCGTTGGGTTGCGACTATAAAACTAGTTCCAGTACCTCGAATTGTGACTTCTCGCCCAGATATAGTAGCTACACCAGTATTACTACTTTCAAATGTAAATGACCCGGTACTATTGGATGGCGGATCTGTTAAATTAAAAGAGACATCATTAAAATACTTGCTCGGAATAATAAAATTGGTTATTGTTGGTTGTTTTACTCCGATATTCAATATCGCAGATATACTTCCACGAAAATAGACGCCTGAAGGGTCCTGTGATGCCGTAATTTCAGTTGTACCAGAATTAACAATTGTCACAACATTACCATTAATGCTAGCAATAGCTGGATATTTGCTTGTAAATGTAAATGCGCCAAGACTATTACTGGTTGGATTTGTTAAATTAAATGATTGGTCGCCATATGTTTTATTGGTTGGAACTATAAAATTAGTCAAGGTTGGCGCTATCAAGGTTGGCGTTGTCATTCTTATATTACTCCGACCGAAAAGAAAAATTAGTTATATACTTGAGAATTATATTCTTATCCGATCCGATCTTATCTTTGTTCAATTACAATATTTGGTAGAGTCCTCGGCCGCACAAATCGTGTTAAACTGGCATTTTCATATATATCAGAAAACCTAACCGCTTCATTGTTTATTGTTTGAGTTAAATACCCCAAATGTATTCTATCACTATCATTTGTATAACCGATTGGGTTTTCTGCGTAAATAATAATATCATAACTATCTGTGTTTGATAAGGGCCGTGTGGCGACATTATTAGTCAAATTGACAATCGTAATAGAAAAATATGTGGTGGTCGTGTCTTTGCTTTTTATACTATTTAAATAGTCAAATGTTTGTCTTGAGTATACAGAAGACCCAATCTCTCGGTAATCAACAATGAAGTGCGATATTCTTTCTGTAATATTATCAATATCATTACTACTCCATTCTATGTTTACAGAGTTCGACCCATTTGTAAATGACACATTTGTTAACTTATTTGGAACTTTGCCGATAATTGTTGGGTGCGGGAGGTATGGTGAGTCACTATCTATTGGTGAAAGTAACCCAATCGATTTACGACGTAGACGGTCAAGTGTTACCGCAGCTACACGAAAAATATAAGCCTTATTATCTATTAAATCTGTGATTGTATATGATAAATTCAGGCTATTTGTAAAAATTTTAGTTGCTTTGACGGTGAGTGTTGACCAAAGCGCATCATTGACTAAAATAGAGTTCATATCACTAATATTATTTTCTATAACCAACGGGTTTGATAAACTTCCAACTATATTTCCGGTCGGAATGTTTGAAACGTCATATATGTCATAAAGTTTGTATTCGATATAATATTGATTAATTGGTGTTAAGGGATCTGGTTCTGACGGTTCTACCCACGATAATGTAATTCGTTTACTACCAATTTCCGACGTAACATTAGTAACAACATTGGATTGACACGACGGAACCGCGGATACAGTATTCGGGATAGCAGAATATCCAATAGCCGTTCTTGTACGTATTTCATAGAAGTATATACTACCATTTGTAACCATATTGTATGTATCTTCATAATACGGACCAATAAGATTTTCGAATATTATTTCCAGTTCATTAGTAACTACACCATTAATAATTAAAGTTCGGTAACGTTTAATCTGATAATCTAATATGGGATATCCACCAGTAAGTTCTATACTAGGTGGACGTGTATCCCAATTAAAATAAAGTCGTATCATTCGGTCATCAATTCCTGCGTAAAATTTAGTTGGTGACTCCGGTAATTTTCCAGGAATAACCGACGTCGTTACTTGATTTGTATCTGTGACTTGCGTGTATTCGCTTGTATCACCTAACGCATTAACTACGCAATATCTAACATAATATTTCCGTCCATTTATAAGATTCTTACTTATGTCTAATGTATAAATAGTATCAGGGTCACCAGCGGTATTATAAGGTACCGTGTATTCGGGGTAATACGTCGAACTAGATGAATTATATGATGGATAATACCAGTAATCTTTATTATCAGTGTATTGAATTCGATACATCCATCCGGTATAAGAGGGTGTCGGAGAGTTTAATGTGTCGACATATTGTTTCCATTTAAAACGAAAAGATTTATCAAGTGGCGCTAGGCTAATAATATTTCCGTTTGGTAGTCCGGAAGATAAATCAGGTGATATAGGTGGACGAAATGAAAAAGACGGTGAAATAAATCGCGATATTCCTACCGAATCAGTTGCTGAATATAAATAAACGATAAATGACACATCAGAGACGTTTGATAAACCATAGTTATTTGTAGTATAAACAGTAAACTGATATCGACCGGTTTTAAACGCACTCGAAACGTAATTCGGTATAATTTCCTTACGGATAAAATTACCCTTTACTCCATTTGAAGTCAATGTCATATTATTTGATGCGTCTTTGATTTGTTCATTTGCCTGTACACTTTCAACCTGTGTAAATGAAATATCCCGTGGGTCATAATTATTAGTATTTCCGTCTAATAGACGGTATTTTATCGTAAAAGTGGTAGGGATATTACCGTTATAATTTGTTGGTGAAGTAAATTCAATTCCGATTTTTTGTGTAGAACCAGAACCGGAACCATTTGTAGTAGTGTGATATGCGCGACGTACAATCGGGATCGAAGATGGTGCTGAACCAGCGGATAGAGAGACTGTTGGAGATAAAGGACTTTCGCCAAACCGATTTTTAGCTGAAACCCAAAAACTATACAACACGCCATTATCCAATTCGGGTATAACGACAGTTGGAAGAAATACGTTGATATACCCATTGATATTGTTTTGGGGAGCGCCGTATTTTCCATATCGAACGATATATGAATCTATTAATACTTCATTTGAATTTTCGGGTGGGGACCATATTAATCGAATCGAACGATATAATGGAACTCCAGAGACATTTGTTATTCTTCCTGGCGCACCTAATATTGTATATAGTGGCGTACAATCACTTAAAAAAATAATGGATGATAATGGTGCGGTCATAATAGAAAATGTCAATTAATAATTGTCTCTTATAATAGTTTGATATACACTATGATAAGAAATATTCAGAACAGGTGTTAGTTAATGCGTCTGGTGCTGATTTCAGAAGAAACCAAGTAAATCGAGTTCGCAGTTACAATAATATATTCAGTATCCACTTTGTAGATTTTCGCGATTGGACTGGTATACTCGTCTTCGCTTTTCACAAGTAGCTTCTCATTGTTCTGACGAACACCAATAAGGCAAGTTTTATCTAAAGAACTCGTCCAATAATCCAGTATAATCGGCTTGTCTTCCAAAATAGCGACTTTAGTCGCGTGTTGAAAGCACGCATAAGAAGGAATACGACTAACAGTTTGGTTATCGCCGGTAGTAGTCGATGACGCAGCAGCAGAAGCAGCAGAAGAAGATCCCGCGCCGCCGCCACCGCCACTCACATTAGTAGTGCTTGTACTTGACATAATGGTTTAATGGAATGGATGGGAGTGTAAATAAAAGAAACGGTATATAGAATACTAAATTTTTAAATCTTTATATTCTTTACGAATTATTCCTAAATATTATTTTAACTATCTTCGGTATTTTCGACATAATATTTCACGTCTGTAACGTAAATTTTCTTTTTGCGAATTGTTTTGATGGTACTTTTTCCTAAACATTTGGCGGTAACTGGTAGTGCTGATGTTATTTTGTCAGATCCGTCATCACTTTCGCCGCCCTGACCGTCCACAAGAAGATCCTTGTGATTCACTACCAATCCCATCTGTATACCCGAAAATTCAGTTTCCAGGATTGTCTTAATAAATCGATAGATAACGTGAAGTATATTCTCGTTACACTTTCCTACAATCAATATACTGCCCGTCCTAAAAATCATAAATGAAACCTCGTAATAATTATTATCCTCTAAATGCTGCGGTTGTTGCCCATTTTGTTGCTCCTTGTTTGGAATATAGTAAAACTTACACTGAATGCCTGGGTATGAGCACGAGTCGTAGTTGGTATTAATGCGGTATTTATACTTCATCAAGTGAAACAGTTTATCACGGTCGATGAAGAACCCACAGTTGAAGTTAGAATTAATGAGTGCTGTCTCACAGCGATCCTTCAAATACGACAAATCATCGCCGAGTAAGGGTCGAAGCGTAGACACGAGCAAATTCAAAACTTGGACCAAAGTTTTATCTTCTTGAATCCCAGGTATTTCCAATTTTCCAGTGTTAAACACTTTAACGTGCATTTCCTTGTATAAAATATTGTCTTCTGGAGCACGTTCTTCTGGGTTATCACATATACCACCGTTGATACGCAAAATCAAGACGAAACAGTTGAAGAATGCGCGTTTCTTCTTGTGATTCCCGCCAAGAAGATCTTTTTTACATAGACCAATACTTACTTTACGCTGATCTTTGAATGGAATTCGCCCGTTTGGATTGTCGATATGTTCGATAACATGCTCTTCATAAATTCTTGGTTGTTGCTGTAGTTTTTCTTTTATGATAGCTACCGCTGCTGGATCAGTCGTCTGAAACTTGATTTGTTTTTTGATGACCCCCTCACGCCGGTTGTAATAATGCTGAACTGGGATATCCCAAAATAGTTTATATATCTCAACCGGTTTGTTTAAATACGCGATCTTCGTCTTTGTTGAAATATATATAGGTGTTGATTTGGGTATTCCCGCCGGTTGTGTTGTCGTCGCTGTCACCACAGATTCAATGATTGCTGATGATGATGCTGATGATGATACACTATCAAATTCATCAACAAAGGAATATGTTTTTCTTTGTTGTTTTTTTGAAATACAAGACCGTTTTTGTTTTCCGGCTACTACTCGATTCGTCGCAGATTCAGAACTGGTGGCCTGATGTGTGCGGTCACAAACCCCACCCACGCCCACGCCCCCACCCACGCCCACGCCCCCTCCATTTTTACTATTGTCCTGGACGTCATTGTCATCGTCATCGTCGCCATCGTCGTCACATTCTTCGCAATTTTGCTGTCGATTCATACGCGCCATAAACTTCGCCCATTCAGTATCAATCGTCGAAGACATATTAACGAGAATTAACGAGTAATGAACTATTGTATAAAGAATACGTGGTTATTTAAATTCAATTTAACGAATAACGCTGTATTAAATGCTTATTATTTTGTATTCGGTGGGAGTCCTTTCTGTATTTTTACCTTTATGATTCGTTTTTTGATTATCGGTAACGCTGCGGGAGCAACCAATGTGTGTGTCATAAAGTACTTACGAACATTTAATATGAAATATTGGATGATGTATTCAGTGCGTATATTATGTAAATGAATAATATGTTCTACCGTATTCAAAAAGTCCGGGTTAACATATTCAGTCCGATTACGGATAATATAATAAAAATATAGTTTCATTATTGTTCGTGGTTCAATACAATATGTCTCACTAACATCTCTGAAATAATCCATTAATTTATCGACATTTGTTTTTGTAGATCCGCCGTCATTTACAATAACGTCTGCTTCTATGAATAAATCCGTCATCTGGCTCCATACATCATTTGTGATGACATTAATTTGTTGTATATTATCCTGGTTTGTCTGCATATAGTTTATCATACTACGTATATCTGAATTGAATTGACGTTGAATTGATACCAAATTCGTATCTGATAATGTCAATTTTTCGCCATCTCGGATTTTCATAAGAAACATCAATATGTCGTTTTCAGGCAATTGATTAAATCGCATCCGTACAAATTCGGTTTGAAGAGATTCATCGATACGTGACACATAATTACAAATCAGGCAAAATCGCACATTATTATCCGTATAACTGGTAAGGAGGTATCGCAGCGCGATTTGTGCGTTGGTCGTCATATAATCCACTTCATCTAGAATAACAAATTTAATCCCGTTTCCAAACATCGATTTGGTGCTTACAAAGCTGTTGATTTGATTGCGGATAATATCGATACCGCGTTCATCTGATGCGTTTAAATGAATCATCAGTCCACGATTACGCATATTTAGCTTGGATTGATACGCGTTTACGAGATTAATGATCGTCGTCGTTTTCCCAGTTCCTGGCGGACCATAAAACAGCAGATTCGGGAAATAGTTCGTTTTAAGAATATTCGACAAAATGGTGCGATTATATGGGTCTAATACGATTTCGTCAAAGCACAAGGGTCGATACTTTTCAACCCAAGGCATCGATTCGTTTACAAGATATTGTTGATCCATAATGATAATGATAATGATAATGTGGCAATAAACGCACTCGATTAAATTAACATAAAAAATTACATTTATGTGTGTTTCGGTTCAAATCTTAACCGGTATATAATTGAAACGTTTTTTTGCGTATACACCTTAATATTATATTCAGTTCATTTATTATAAATCATATGTCGAATCCGTCATCACCGCCATCACCGCCATCACCGTCGTCGCCATCGTCGACCACCGGATATCTAGAACTCATTTTAGGGTCGATGTTTTCCGGTAAAACGTCGTATTTACTGGAAATATACAAGAAATCGATGTTTTGTAATATACCCATCGCGGTTATTAATTACGCGGGAGATAATCGGTATACCGCCGAATCAATGCTTTCAACCCATGACAAACAGATGATACCCTGTATTTTAGCAAATACATTGTATGACGCAATCAGCAACAATCTTGAACTCATCACAAGTGCGGATATAATTCTCATCAATGAAGGCCAATTCTTCCCAGATATCGAGGAGCAGGTCCGTATCCTAGTAGAGCAATCACACAAACGCGTTTATATTTGCGGTTTAGATGGCGACTTCGAGAGAAAACCCATCGGGAAGCTTCTTCAACTCATCCCGTTCTGTGACGAGGTAATCAAGTTGAAGTCTCTTTGTAGCATTTGTCGAGATGGAACACCTGGCATTTTCAGTTTCCGGACGACACGTCAGATGGACCAGGTTGTCATCGGTTCGTCTAATTATATTCCACTGTGTCGGAAGTGTTATGACACGGAGGCGGCTCTGCGGGCGGCATTAATTTGAGTTAGCCGTGCTATACTATCCAAATAAAGTCTATATTTTTGTCTTTAAATGTGTTACAGTAAAAACACCGCGACATAAAGGGTTTAAAATCATTTACATATTTGGTGTTAGACTATACCACATTAGTAATGCCTTCTGCTTCGCGTAAATCCAAAAAGTCCGCCGCCACGCCCGTGCTCGCCGCCACGCCCGTGCCCGCAGCCGTGCCCGTGCCCGCAGCCGAGCCCGAACCCATCGTCGTTACATCCTCGAAGAAAAAGAAACAGGTCAAATCGCCGCCCGCACCATCGCATCCAGAGCCTGAAACCGACCACGCACCAACATTTCCAAACATTGTAATTCTGAAGCAAACAGAGCATAATTATATAGTGAAGCACAATATTGACCCGAAGGCGAATATAGCCACTGGCGGTGGAGCTAGAGCTAGAGCTGGAACTGGAACTGGATGCGACGATGACATAGCAGAAGACACTGATGACCTTGTAACACCGAACCAAATCCACAAAAACCACATAAACAAAAAACGAGGACGCAAGCCCAAAGCCGGTCTTATTTCTAATACGAGTTCTAATCTATCAGATATCACCGAAGTTCCAAATATTATTCTTCATCTGAAATGCCATATGTCGGATCTGAAAACCAATGATTCTATTTCCAATTATGGATATACACCGGCGATTGAAGAAGTAGAATCATATAGTATCACGAATATCCATAGCAGTGATATTGTTAATTTGAATACAGAAGAAGACATTGATACAAAAGAAACAAACGACTACGAATACAATGACGAACCTAGTAATAGTAAGTCGTTTGGAGATGAAACTCAATCCCGCGAAAATAATACGGACAGAGGACGGGAGTTAGTTAACTCGAATAATTACATTAAAAATTGTGTGTCAACTCATCAACAACACGCCAGCAGAATAGACGCACCTGTTTTATATAATGACAACGGGATTAGCGGAATTACGACGACGACCACCATACAACCTAACCGAAATATCAATATTATTCAAGAGCGAAACAGTAAAGAAATTATGAAAAAGATAAATCGATTGAAGTATTCGTTTCATAATAGTGAACCTCTTCAATCGAAAATTAATCATAAGTCTGCGTGTTTTTGGGATACGTGTGATTTCGATAGTCAAACGTATTATATTCCTGTGATGATTGTAAATGACATTTTCCAGGTATATGGCTGTTTTTGTAGCTCTGAATGTGCGGTTGCTTTTTTGTTGAAAGAACCGATTGATACATCGACTAAATTTGAACGTCTTCATCTTATTCAACTATTATATGGAAACCCAAATGGTCGCGGAATTAAACCCGCGCCAAACCCGTATTATCTTTTAGATAAATATTACGGTAATTTAACAATACAGGAATATCGCCAATTATTGAAAGGACCGCAATTAATTCATATCGTAAATAAGCCACTTACACATATATTACCTGAGCTATATGAAGACAATAACGACTTTTTAGTAAATAGCAAAGTCATTCCTACGAATAATCTTAAATTGAAGAAACGGTATAAGACGATGGTGGTACAGAATAGTGACGTGTAACTCGTGTAACTCGTGTAACTCGTATCAATATATAATAATATCGTACTATTATATATTATATATTATGTCTGCGCTTCCTAATACCCCGCCCGCGAGTATCAAAGATAATGAAATTGTCCTATATATTAAAAAAACAAAAAGCCCGACATATCCAACCAAATATGGCATACAATTTGAATGCGTCGAATTGGTTCGCCGGTTCTTTTGTATACATAAAGGACTGACGTTTCCGGATGTAGTTGATGCGGTTGACCTATTCAAACGAATCAACGAATTCACACCGGTGTCATCAAGTCCACGACGGGCTCCGGCCTCCACAAGCAACGCAACGAAACTTAACACCTATGAATATCCATATCAGCATAAAGCATCATATTACTTGCGTCCGGGTGTTATTTTATTCTGGAAATATAAGAAAACAGACTACCCCTATGGACACGTTGCGATCATCTGGAAAAGCAACGCTAATGAAACCGTGATTATCCAGCAAAATTTGAATCCACCAATAAAGACGTATAATACTGACGAGTTATTCGCCAAAATGAATTGTCGGACAAGTAAATATGCTGGAGTTAAAATATTACCGTCGGATATTATTTCTGGAGTCCAAAATATCGAATGTGAAATAAGGCGCCTATAGTTTTGACGCCACTTGATCTGCTGCTTGTTGTTTCTTTTTCTCCATCACTTGTTGATAGATACGCGTCATTTCCTGGTTGCGCCGATATGTTTCATCCGATTTATCCATAAAATTCCGGATTTCAGAAAATCGTAATTGATTCGCAGATACAGAAGAAGATGCCTCGGCCGCGGTAGACTCGGTAGTCGTTGACACACCAGAAGTCATATATTCGCGAATAACTTTTTTCAGATCATAATTTGTCCGTTCCAATGCCGAAACAACTTCATCGTGTGGCATTTCGGTTTGAGACATAATAATACGAATCATCAGATCTAACGAAGCTGGACTAGGCGCTGGAGCATCCTTAGATGCGTGTGTAATATTATCGCTCATTACAATACAATACAATACAATACAATACAATACTGTATAATATTGTATCACACAAACTTTATATACTTATATGTATAAATTAGAATTACATAAATGAAAATTGAAATAAATACATTAGAATATAAAGATACTACACTGTGTATTTTCATACAACAAGACAACAATGTCTTATACATCTACAAATTCAACCCGCGATAATGTAACTGAAGGACAGTTGACAATCGACATCAGGCCATTACTTGAGGATGTATCTCAAGTGATGACAAAACATATATCATCTATATTGAGCGGGGTGGTGGGTGAATATACAGTATATAAAGAGACACACGAGACAATTATGGGGTTGCCTTGTGTGCGAAAACTTCAAGAACGTATCTCGGATCTGGAGAATCAATTAAATGGCGGCCCTGCGCCAACGTCGTCACCTTGTGCTACATCATCATCATCATCACCATCAGAAATATCCGAGCTTCAATCTGCGATCATTGAATTGAATCGATACATTCAAGTACTCGAAGCGCGTATGGATGTAAAGGCGGTGGTTTCAAATTCAAAGGAACCACACCAGCACCCGCACCCGCAGCACGAAGAAGCAATTAAACTTGAAGTCCAGGAAACTGACATTGATATGGGAAGTGCCAATGCCAGTGATAAGGATGAGGATGATGAAGACGAACAAGAAGTTGACATTCTGCCATCATTTCATACAAATCGTATCGTAGAATCGTCATCATCATCATCGGTCGCATTTGATGCTCCGGAGGAGGAGGAAGCCGCTGAAGAGGAGGAAGATGCTGAAGAGGAGGAAGCCGCTGAAGAGGAGGAAGCCGCTGAAGAGGAGGAAGCCGCTGAAGAGGAGGAAGCCGCTGAAGAGGAGGAAGCAGCTGAAGAGGAGGAAGCCGCTGAAGAGGAGGAAGCCGCGGAGGAAGAGGAGGAAACCGCGGAGGAAGAGGAAGCCGATGAGGAAGAGGAAACCGCGGAGGAAGAGGAGGAAACCGCGGAGGAAGAGGAAGTCGCCGCCGCAGCCGAAGAAGAAATTGAGGTTTCAGAAATCAAAATCAAGGGTGTAACCTATTTCACAACAAATGCCCAAAACGGCATTATTTACGCGTGCGTTGAAGACGATGTTGGCGATGAAGTTGGTATTTTCAAGAACGGGGTTGCGTTGTTTACAAACAAAAACAAGACCAAGAAATAATCAATACAACAGGAGCATTATAACAATATTATATTCTGGTTATTATATATAATATTTTTATTCACTGTATCGAAACTATGATTGAGAAGATATGTTCACCTGCCTTACTTTATTTAGGTTTCTCGATGATACAAATCACTATTGATTTATTTCAAGGTGATTACACTACATCATTATTGAAATTTATTATTATGCTTATTTTTGTCACAGTATTGAATGTACTATGTTTGAATGGATATACAAAATTGGTATGGTTTATTGTTCTTATTCCAATATTGTTATTGACATATATAAGTTCTGTTTTGTTTTATGTTTTTGGTATTAATCCTGGAAGGTCGAATGTTACTATTCATAAACCACAACCAGCACAACACGCACAACTAGGTCAACCCGGTCAACCCGGTCAACCCGGTATACAGTCACAAAAGCCCCCAGGCCAAACAAAATAAACAAATTATTATTATCGATGAATCATAAATGACATAAAAACAAATAGTGTATACTAATATATAATACACTGCTTGCTTAATATGTATTGTAAAGCTAATAATAATTATTATTGTAAATATAACCCGAATACTGTCAATAACGACTATTCGATACAAATCACACCGGGTATGATTAACACTGTATTGACACCATATTATACAGAATTTGAGAAAGAAAATAATAAAATATATTTTAGTTATGTGATGATATATGTTATTTTTCCATTGTTATATATTATATTCACAACAGGTAGTCTTAATAGTATAATGACATTATATGGTTTTGTTAAATCCGGTATTTTTGACGCAATCCAATGTGTTAAACAATTTTTAATGAATACAGTTATTTGTACGTTGCGCGTGTTTGGATTTTATACGTTTAGCACATATACCGTCGTAAAGAATGGTCGCTCTATATTCTCGTCGACATCTGAATACTTTTTTATTAAAAGCACCCGGTTCAATATTAAACGCACTGATCAAGCCAAACATAGCGTATGTAAATGGATTGATAATGAGTGTGAAATATACCGTCGCGTAAACAACGGAGAAGAACCTGAATTGACCGAAAGTCACAACGACATTTACGATTTAATAATCCATACATTCCGTGATGATATACACGCACGCGTTCATCGTGGTGATTTTAGAATATCGACTCATACTTCATTGACGAAGAATTACCGTAAATTTTGTAAATCCTACCAGATTTGTGAGACGGTTGAATTGCGCGTACCTATCGCAGATGTAAATGCCAGTAACCAGAATGGCCAGGCCCAAGGCCAAGGCCAAGAACAACTAAATGATACTAAAGACGCATCCACGACTGCTGCCACCGAAGTTATTTTTATCAATTTGAAACATCCTACCCATTTTTATGTTGAAAAGAATATCTTGTTAGATAAGAAGTTTCTACGTTGGTATTTGTATAGCAAACTTGGACGAAAAGATTTAGCAGATTATATTGGTTTGCCATATTCAAAGTATGAGGTAAACATTTATTATGAGGATTGTATGAAAGAATGCGGTATTACGGTTAAACCTGAATCACGTGTATTAGAAGCGATCGCACAGGCATCTGAAAACATTACATCTCTGGTCGAAGTTCGTAATCGCGTATTTACGGTAAATGACAGTCAACACGTTTTAATTGGAGATAGATATATTTTAAAGGTAGACACTATTTTAGGTTGTCCCGTATTTGAATCCATCGACAAAGAAGTATTTCATATCGACGACGCCCTTACGAATTATTATGAAAACTCAGTATGTTCGAATACTGACAATGACGATGACAATGACGATCACGATGACAATGACGATGACGAATCCGCCGTATCAGAATCGTTAAATGAATCGGATTCTGATTCTGATTCTGATTCTGATTCTGATTCTGATTCTGAATCCGAGACCAATACCGAGACGGTCCCTGCTACTGATACGAAGCCAACCGCAGATATTCAAGACAATGAATTTGAAATAATTGAAACGTCAACCGACTAATTCCAAATACTTCCGATAAACAGTATAAAAAAAATTGATTATATAATATACGGTGTGTATTATCCCATCCACATCATTAACAATACTTTCTTGTGAAACAACAACATCAAATACATATCAATACATTTAGACGATATATCAATGACTGACATCGATACTGCTACTCAATTTCATAAACTATCGGACAAATGGACGTTGTGGGCACATTTGCCCCACGATACAGATTGGTTGACTTCAAGTTATAAGAAGATTTACGAATTTGAAACCGCAGAGCAAGCAATCGCGCTGAT
>Ga0304729_1000837_pt1 | contig 21383 bp, 25 predicted proteins | sample C_131016_MF_Meta_FD_190475 | JGI IMG/M metagenome (GOLD analysis project Ga0304729, IMG submission 190475) | Freshwater microbial communities from Lake Croche, Canada to study carbon cycling - C_131016_MF_MetaG (v2) (version 2) | ecosystem: Environmental > Aquatic > Freshwater > Lake | place... | reverse complement strand
CAAGCCAGTCTGATGTTGGTCGTGGTCTTCGGCTTAGGCCAGGCCTTAGAGGGCTTTGTGCTGACCCCGCGTCTGGTTGGTGAGCGAATTGGCTTGCACCCACTGCATGTGATTTTTGCCTTATTGGCTTTTGGCCAGTTGTTCGGTTTTGTAGGTGTGTTGATCGCGCTGCCAGCGAGCGCGGTGTTGTTGGTGGCGATTCGACGTTTGCGACACCGTTATCAATCGAGCGAGCTGTTTAGGGCATGAAGCAAATAGCGCTCGATATCGGATTGGCCTCAGGCCCGAGTTTGCGGAATTTCTTAGCAGGCCCTAACCTCGCTGCTCTAGAACACTTGGTGCTTTGGTCGGGTTACGACAAACGCTCACCTGTACCAACTTATTTGTGGGGTGAATCAGGCAGTGGCAAATCGCATTTGTTGCGCGCAGTATTTGCTCAACTACAAGAGCAGGGCAGTCCCGTTGGTTGGCTAGACGCCACCATCTCTGAGCCAGAAACTTTCCAAGAAAACTGGCGTGTCGTTCTATTAGACGATGTGCATTCGTATACCGCTGTGCAACAGCAAGCAGCCTTCAATTGGTTTGTCAACGCCACCTCGCCACAAGACGGCCAGCAGCGCTGGGTCTTGGCCAGCGGCAAAGTTCCGCCAAGTGATTTGCAGTTGCGCGAAGACTTACGTACGCGACTGGGTTGGGGCCATATTTTTCATTTGCAAGTTTTAAGCGAATCGGAGCGGCGCGCGGTGTTGCGCCAAAACGCAGACGAGCGGGGCATCTTTTTGAGCGACGAGGTGATGGACTTTATGTTGAACCGCTTCAGCCGTGACTTAGGCAGTTTGGTGCAATTGCTCGACCAACTCGACGGCTACGCCTTGCAAACCCAACGCGCCATCACCATCCCGCTTCTTAAATCGATGCTGGAAGACACTCCATGAAGCTTGCCTTATTTGACCTTGACCACACTCTGTTGCCGATTGATTCAGACCAATCTTGGGGACATTTCACCACCACACTGGGATGGACAGATGCCGCAGAGTTCACCCAAAAAAACGATGCCTTTTATGCCCATTACCAAGCAGGCACGCTAGACATCCACGACTACGTGCGCTTTGCCACTGAAGCGTTTCGTATTCGCCCTCGCGCCGAAGCCGAAGCCGCCCATGCACGCTTCATGCACGAAATCATCCAACCAGTTATTCGTGAAGAAGCTTTGGCTTTGTTGAACAAGCACCGCGCTGCCGGAGAGAAACTTGTGATCATTACCGCTACCAACGAATTTGTGACCCGTCCAATTGCCCAGGCTTTCGGCGTGGAGGAACTCATCGCCGTAGAACTGGTCCGCGATGCCAATAGTTGGTTTACAGGCGAAATTCAAGGTGTTCCTTCACTGCGAGAAGGCAAAGTCGAGCGTCTGCAACAATGGTTGCACCAACGGGGTTTGGACTGGGACAAGGTGGAGACCACGTTTTACAGTGATTCCAGCAACGACATACCGCTTTTGCAACGCGTCAACCATCCTGTAGCTACCAACCCAGACGCCAAACTCAAAGCCTTCGCCCTTGAAAAAGGCTGGCCGATTCTGGAACTTTTTCCGACTGCATGATCAAACAATTTATCAATAAGCTGATGGGCAAAGCACCCGCCAGCCAAAAGCCCTCGCTGGGCAAGCGTCAAGTGGTGCCCGCCAAAGTGCATGGCATCAATGTCGAATGGGTGGACGAGCGTGCACTTAGTGTTGTGCGCACCTTGCAAGACCGAGGCTTCAAAGCCTATATCGTCGGCGGTGCGGTGCGTGACCTGTTGCTAGGTCTCAAACCCAAAGACTTTGACGTCGCGACCAACGCCACGCCAGAGCAAGTCAAGTCAGCATTTCGCCGTGCTTTCATCATTGGACGGCGCTTTCGTATCGTCCATGTGGTCTACGGACGTGGCCGCGAACATGAGGTCATCGAAGTCTCGACTTTCCGTGCGCATCTCGATAATGCCGACGCGACCCAAGTCACCGGCAACGAGCGCAGCAGCAAGCAAGAGCTCGCCGGTATGAAGCACGCAGTTGACGCCAGTGGCCGTGTGTTGCGTGACAACGTCTGGGGCCCGCAAGACGAAGACGCCGCGCGGCGCGACTTCACCATCAACGCGATGTATTACGACCCCGAAACGGGTGAAGTGATCGACTACCACGGCGGCATTGCCGACGCCAAGAAAAAAGTCTTGCGCATGATCGGTGACCCCGCAACCCGTTACCGCGAAGACCCTGTGCGCATCATCCGCGCCGTGCGTTTTGTCGCCAAGCTCAGCGACCTTGGGTTTTCTTTGGAGGCTAAAACGGCCGCTCCTTTAAAGCGCATGCTCAAGCTCTTGGCTGAAGTACCGCAAAGCCGTTTGTTCGACGAGATGCTCAAGCTTTTACAGACCGGCCATGCTCTCGCTAGCGTTGCGCAATTGAAGTTGCTTGGACTACAAAAAGGTATTTATCCTTTGCTCGACGTCGTCGTAGCCCGCTCCGACGAAGAGTTTGTCAAAACTGCTTTGCAAGACACCGACCGCCGTGTTGGCGAAGGCAAACCGGTTGCGCCTAGCTTTTTGCTCGCTTGCGTTTTATGGTCGGATGTGCGCGAAGGTTGGAACGAACGCCGTATCAAGCAACCGCCGTTTCCCGCCTTGCAAGACGCGATTGACGAAGTCTTTGATTCCCGCATTGGCGACGTCTCAGGCAGAGGCAAACTCGGTGCCGATATGCGCGACATTTGGTTGATGCAACCGCGTTTTGAAAAACGCGTGGGTAGCGGCCCTTGGACCCTGGTCGATCACGTGCGTTTCCGCGCAGCCTTTGACTTCATGCGTTTGCGCGCAGATGTGGGCGAGGTGGACGAACTGCTCGCCGATTGGTGGCAGGAATTCAGCTTGGCCGATGACGCCACCCGCGAAGACTTGTTGCAACAAGCCCGCACCGCTGCGCCGCAAGACGCTGCGCCCAAGAAACGGCGCAGACGTCGTAAACCTGCAGGCGAGGCACAACGCGACACCCCCGCGGAGTAAATCTTGGTTCAGGTCTGTGTGGCTTTTGGCGCTAATTTAGGGGAAGCCCAGGCTACGGTGCTTCAAGCCATCCAAGATGTTGGCGCGCTGGCTACTACACAATTAGTCAAAGCTTCTTCTTTGTATGCCAGTGAACCCCACGAAGCGACTGGGCCTGTGTTTGTGAATGCCGTTGCGATATACGACACAGATTTGCCGCCATTGGCACTGCTCGACGCCTTACAAAATTTAGAAAAGACCGCTGGGCGCGAGAGACCTTACCTCAATGCGCCGCGGACCCTAGATTTAGACATCATTTTTTATGGCGATATCGCGCTAGATTCTCCTCGCCTGACATTGCCGCATCCGCGCTGGCAAAAGCGCGCTTTTGTTCTGGTACCCCTTGCGGAAATCAGCCCAGATAAAGTTTCGCCCGCGCTTTTGTCAAGCGTTGCAAACCAGTCTGTAAGGCGAATTGGCTAGCGCTATAAGTAGTGAGGAAGCTGACAAAAAGCTTCTGAGCTAAAGCTGTCAGATTAAAAGCCTAAAAGTGAATGGCAAGTGGCTTTTATTGGGAAATCTTCTGCGCTTCTTCGATTTGGTATTCGAAATACCGCTGGATGCTGAAAACAATGCTCGACATCAGCACCGTGGTTCCAATTAGCAACGATAAAACGATCGCACCAATCGTCATCCAGTTGGTTTGACCAGCAACTGCATCCTCTGGCGCCCCAGGGTTGAACTTGGCGTTCCAAGCCTCTTTGGTCATGAGGGCGTAAACAATCGCATTCAAAGCGCAACCCGCAAAGCAAAAACCTGCTAGTGGGATGAGTAGCCAGCTAGCCACGTCGTCCAGTCCAAACTCTTGCACCCGTTGCACGCCATAAATGCCCAAAGCCGTTGGAACGGGCAGCATCCAACCCAAAGTGTCCCAAATACCAAATAAATAAAAGCGGTGCAGACCCAAAGGCCCGCCAAGAAAGGCTAGCCAAGCCGCCAGAGTTTTGTTTTTCATGACAAGCAGTGTATCTCTGGCTATAATGGAAGGCTTTTCAGCGTGTCGCTGGCCGGGTGGCCTAGCGCGTGTCTCAAACGCTGGAACACCCCACCCACCCGAAGGATTCACTATGGTCGTCATTCGACTTTCACGCGGCGGTTCAAAATCCCGTCCGTTCTTTAATATTGTTGTGGCTGATAAGCGCGACCGTCGCGACGGCCGTTTCATCGAGCGTATCGGTTTTTACAACCCACTGGCCAAAGGTGCTGCCGAGAGCTTGCGCGTTGCGCAAGACCGTCTAACCCACTGGACTGGCGTTGGCGCGCAATGCTCGCCCACCGTGATCCGTTTGGTCAAGCAAGCGGCCGCCAAGGTAGCCGCTTAATTAGCGACAAGGCGCTGCCATGACGCTCGCCTTCGAGGCCGCAGAACTTCCTGCGGATGCCATCGAAGTAGGGCGCATTGCAGATGCATGGGGCATCAAAGGTTGGTTCAAAGTTTTGCCCTACAGCGCTTCTCCGGAAGCGCTTTTTTCTTCTAAGCGATGGTTTTTACAGCCCTCCGAAAAAGGCGCCAAAACTTTTTCTGGCACTGCTTTGCTCAAAATCAAAGAAGCCAAAGACCACTCCGACTCCGTCGTCGCCCATGCGCAGGACATAGACGACCGCAACGATGCCGAGTTGCTCAAAGGCGCACGCATCTTTATTTCCCGCGCAAGCTTTCCCACCCCTGAAACCGACGAGTACTACTGGGTAGACCTCATCGGGCTCGACGTGGTGAGCCGAGAAGGCCTCGCTTTGGGTCAGGTGAGAGAACTTCTCCACACTGGCCCGCAAACTGTGTTGGTACTTGCTTACTTAGAAGAAGGCAAAAGCAAAGAGCGCATGATCCCCTTCGTGAACGCCTACATCGACGGTGTGGATCTGCCAGCCAAGCGCATCACCGCCGATTGGCAGCCTGATTTCGACGTTTAAACACCATGCGTTTCGACGTCATCACCCTTTTCCCGGAAGTCTTCGAAGCCTTTTTGGTCAGCGGCGTTACCCGCCGCGCCTATGAATCTGGGCAAGTCACAGTCAAACTCTGGAACCCGCGCGACTACGCGCAAGGTAATTACCGTCGGGTCGACGATCGCCCCTTTGGCGGTGGCCCTGGCATGGTGATGATGGCCGAGCCCTTGGCCGCTTGTTTAGAAGCGATTCGCGCCGAGCGCAGCCAAGACCGTCACGTGGCGCCCTTGCTACTTTTTTCGCCGATTGGCCAAACTTTGCAACACACGCTGGTGCAAAAGTGGGCTGACAGTGCTGGCGCTGTCTTGCTGTGCGGGCGATATGAGGGCGTGGACCAACGCTTCATTGACCAATTTGTAGACCAGCAAATGAGCTTGGGCGACTTTGTAATGTCTGGGGGCGAAATAGCTGCCATGGCTCTGCTAGATGCCGTCACCCGCTTGCAGCCAGGCGTTTTGCACGATGGCGACAGTTCGCAAATGGACAGTTTTCATCCTGCCTTAGACGGTTTGCTAGATTGCCCGCACTTCACTCGGCCTGATCAATGGCTAGGGCAGGGCGTGCCCGAGGTGCTCATGTCTGGGCACCATGCCCAAATAGAAACATGGCGACGTGCACAACGCTTGGCCCAGACCCAACGTCTGCGCCCAGACTTGATCGACGCTGCGCGTGCTGCTGGCCTACTGAACGCCCAAGACGAGGCTGTGCTTACTGGGCAAAAGTCGCTATAATGGAGGGCTTTTCGATCCTCTGGCCGGCCGCTTCGGGTCTTCTTCTTAGAAGTCACCAGAAGCCTTTTGTGTAGCGCGGTCACGATCTATCAGAGGTCTTTTATGAATTTAATCCAAACCCTTGAGGCAGAAGAAATTGCTCGCCTCAACAAAAAAATCCCCGAATTCGCTCCTGGCGACACGGTCATCGTCAGCGTCAACGTGGTCGAAGGCACGCGCAAGCGCCTGCAAGCTTACGAAGGTGTTGTGATTGCCAAGCGCAACCGCGGTTTAAACAGCGGTTTCATCGTTCGCAAAATCTCCAGCGGTGAAGGTGTTGAGCGTACGTTCCAAACTTACAGCCCCTTGATTGCCAGCATTGAAGTCAAACGCCGTGGCGACGTGCGCCGTGCCAAGTTGTACTACTTGCGTGACCGTAGCGGCAAGTCAGCCCGTATTAAAGAAAAGCTGGTCAGCAAGTCTGCAGCTGCCAACAAAGCCGCTGCAGCAGCGGCTGAGTAAGCCTCTCAAAGCTTTGGCTCTACATAAGCCACCCCAAGTTTTCACTTGCGGTGGCTTTTTTATTGCGCTCAATGGCTAATCCGTCCAACTTCGATCCACTCAAGGTTCCTGTCAATCGAATAGACAGCCATCTCGCGCCCGTATTAAGCGACAGGTGGACGGCACAAGCCCTGCAACAGCGCTTTGCGCAGCCACCAGATTGGCAACCAGAAATCATGCGCGAGCGGAAATTTATGGACCGCGAGCCCGCGCAGGCTGCCGTCTTGATGGGATTGGTGATGCGTGAGGAACCCACCGTGTTGCTAACCCAACGTACTGAACATATGAGCACCCACGCCGGCCAAGTTGCATTCGCTGGTGGAAAGTGCGATGTACAAGATGCAGACGCCACAGCTACTGCATTGCGCGAAGCCTACGAAGAAGTTGGACTTGAGTCGCATCATGTGCAGGTACTCGGCGAATTACCCATCTATATCACCGGCTCAGCTTTTCATGTCACGCCTATCGTTGCTTTGATCGATCCATCTATGCAACTTCAAATCAATACAACCGAAGTGGCGCATGCATTTGAAGTGCCCTTGGCCTATTTGATGAACCCCGCCAACCACCGTTGGCATGTCTGGGAGTTTGAGGGCGTGCAACGCCAATGGTTATCGATGCCGTATCAAGATGGGCCAGATCAGCGATTCATCTGGGGTGCGACGGCCGGGATGTTGCGTAACTTCTACCGATTCTTACAAGCGTAGTCGTTATCATCGGGCTATGAGTTTCTTGGCCCTACTCTTTGCTTTCTTAACAGAACAAGTGCGCCCTTTGGCGCATGACAACTGGGCGCATCGTGCTTTACGTGCATGGTTAGATTGGATCAGCCACACTTTTGACGCTGGACAAGAAAAGCTCGCATGGATGACATGGGCCTTAGCCGTCGGTGTTCCTTCCGTCTTGTCGCTCGTCATCCATTGGAGTTTGCTGGCTTGGTTGGGTTGGCCAGCTGCAATGGTTTGGAGTGTGGGTGTCTTGTATTTGGCTTTAGGTTTTCGTCAGTTCAGCCATTACTTCACGGATATTCGTGACGCATTAGAAGAGGGTGACGAACAACAAGCGCGAGAGGCATTGGCGCATTGGAAACAAGTAGCGGTCGGCACTTTGCCGCGCCAAGAGTTGTTACGCCATGTGATTGAGTTTTCAGTGCTGTCTGCGCACCGCCATGTGTTTGGCGTCATGGCGTGCTTTTCTTTTTTTGCTGCATTAGGCTTTGGGCCTGCAGGTGCTGTGGTCTACCGAATGAGTGAATGGGTATCTCGCATCTGGGCGCATGCGCCGCATGCCGATAACAAATTCGTCAGCCTGGCTTTGCAAGCTTGTGCAAAGAAAGCTTGGTACGCCGTTGATTGGTTACCAGCGCGCATGACTGCTGTGGCATTTGGAGTAGTTGGAAACTTTGAAGACGCCATCGACTGCTGGCGTAATTACGCGCAGCGCTTTTCTGACGACAACGACGGTGTGGTGATTGCGGCTACTTCTGGTGCATTGAATGTGCAATTAGGTGGTGCAGCATTGCCTACCGGTGGTGCCGATGCATCTTTGGCAGCTTTCCAAGAGGGTGCGCCAAGTGTTGACCAAGACAGCGAAAGCACCCCTGGACGTCCTCCAGAAAGAAGCCATTTGGCTAGCGTCGTGGGATTGGTATGGCGCTCGGTAGTGTTGTGGATGGTGCTGCTGGCGCTTTTAACTTTAGCGAGATTGCTGGGTTAGTTTTTGCAAATTTGCGATTTAAATCGCAACAGAATGTGCCTCAAGGGTTACGTTTAGCTTCTCGCGAACTGCGCAAAAAATAGCGGCCAAATTGTCCATGCTGGGATTTCCTTTGGGAGACAGCATGCGATGCAAACTTTTACTCGGCTTTTCAGTAACCTCAGCTAATTGCTCAAAGCCTATCGTGGCATTGACCAAATCACGCAAGACAAGTCGAGCTGTCTCTGGTTCGCCATTTAAAAATAAAGTAGCGGCTTCGTCGAGTAGGGCCGTTGCAAACGCTTCATCACGGTGAACGCGTTCTAAAACTGTTTCTTTGAAATTTCTAGTCAGTGCCATACATACCTTTCAATTTTCATATTCGTTTGTTCTTTTTTCTCGCTTTGTAATTTGCAAACAACTCTTTTGCTTGATCAATGTCTTTCTGTTGTCTGTGTTTTGTTCCGCCGCCTAGCAAAACAATCAGGTTAGGACCATCTTTACCAAGGTAAATGCGGTACCCGGGGCCTGTGTTCAACACAAACTCGCCAATCCCATCGAACCATTTGACGCTGGAAAGGTTGCCCATTTCCATTCTCAACAAAGCGACAGAGACTTTTGCTGCAATCGTTGCTGGCAAAGTATCGAACCATTTTTTATAGGGGCTCTTCCCGTTTTCTTGCAAGTACTCGCGTACTTCTATGACCCCATTTAATGGTAACGAATAAGTTACTATACCAGATAATTTATTGAATAATTGCATGCGATTTCAAACTAATGGTCGATACATTGACCATAGAAGAAATCAGGAGAACGAAATTGATGGGTAATTACAAAAGTCAGTAAAGAGACTTACGAGCAAATAATCAGTTGTGCATTCACTCATGCATCTTCACCCGACTCGCCAAAAAGTAAGCGCCTAAAGACGCAAAGGCTGCAACCACTGCACATAGCCAATACTGGGTTACTTGCCCACTAGGTTCACGTTGCAATAACATTCCGCCGACCCAAGAGGCGATGCCCATAGAGAAAGATTGCACCGCGCCATTGAGCGACATGAAGGTGCCGCGAAATTTGGGGTTGGCGGCAGACGTGAGAAGCGCCATGCCTGGGATCATGCGTCCGTTCATCGAAGCAAACAAGAGCGTGGTAGTCAATAAAACAAAAGGCAGAGGAATAGGCGTCAGCAAAGTAATGGCAAACATGGGAATGATTGAAAACAGTACTGCTTTTTGAAATGTCTCACGCTTGCCATGGCGATCCGTAATGCCGCCAATCCATCTACCACTGAACAAGGTGACCACTCCTCCGCAAAAATACAACCAAGGAATTTCGGATGCGGTCATTACATGGTTATTTTGTAAATACAAGGTGATGTAAGGGATGATGGTGAATGCTGCAAACATCATCGTGGCAGAGAGAAATAAAGCCATGCGTTGGTTGTGTTCGCTGAGAACTTGCAACATGCCGTGCAATACGTGTTTATCTTCACCGTGTGCAATGTGCGCGTCCAAAGAGGGAAGGGCATAAAACGCCAAAGCGCCTACTCCAAGACACATCACCCCAATCGCAAAAAAAGCAAAGTGCCAACCCCACAAATTAGCAAACATCAATCCAGCAGGAACCCCTGCCACGGTGGCGACAGAAAAAGACGTCATCACGATGCCAGTAGCACGCCCGCGTCGCGCAAACGGAATCACATCCCCAATAATAGTTTGCGACATGGTGTTGAGCACGCCACCAAAAAAACCAGCTGCAATACGCGCCGCCATCAACCAAAAAAATGTTGGCGCGACACCACAAGCAATTGTGGTGAGGGCAAACAAGGTGTAGAGCGTCAGCAACAAGTGTTTGCGATCAAACCTATCGACAAAAGTCGTGGCAAACAAACCGGAGATACCTGCAGAGATGGTGTAGGCAGACACCAATAAACCAAACTCAGCAAAGCTAATGTCAAAAAGCTCTGTGAGTTGCGGACCCAAAGGCATCATGATCATGAAATCCACGATATGGGTAAATTGAATGCCTGCTAACGAGAGAAGCAAAAGTAATTCCCGGCGTGGTGAAAGTGTTGTGTGCATAGTTATATTTCCGCTCTGGCAAAAGTTTGTAAGGGCCGGAGAGGGGATTCAGGCGTTAGTGGTAGAAAAGAGCAAGCTAGAAGTGGTTCTAGTAATGCTTAGGTTCAGTGAGTTCAGCAAACAACATGCCGTAGAGCTTGTAGCGCGAGGCGTTGATTTCTCCAGATGCGACAGCAGCTTGCACACCACAGCCGGGTTCATGCAAATGCGTGCAGTTATAAAACTTGCATTCAGAAACATGGGGCTTTAAGTCAGGCATGTAAGCAGCAAGTTGCATCGCATCAATGTGGTGCAGCCCAAACTCTTGAAAACCTGGTGAGTCGATCAATGCAGTCTTGCGCTCGGTATCTACCCAATACAAATTGGTAGAAGTCGTCGTGTGCTTGCCAGAGTTCAGTGCGTGAGAAATTTCACCAGTACTCACCAACGCGTTAGGTATGAACTGGTTTATCAAGGTGCTCTTACCCGTACCCGATGGACCTAATATCAAACTGGTTTTATTTTGTAAACGTTCTACCAAGTCACCCGAGCGGCCATGTTTGATAGCCAGTTGCAACACGGTGTAGCCCATCGCTGTGTAAGGCGCTAAGCGCTCTAAGGCTCGTGCAAATAAATCGGTGAGGTCGCTTTTGTTCAAAGCAATGATGGGCGTGATGTGTTCGGCTTCTGCCGCAATCAAGGCGCGCGTGAGTTGCATTTGGGAGAACTCAGGCTCCGCGGCTAGCAAGATCACTACTTGGTCTAAATTGGCCGCGAAGGATTTGGTGCGTATTTCATCTTGTCTGTAAAACAAGTTGCGCCGAGGGAGAATTTTTTCTATCGTGCCCTCGTCGGTAGAGGGCAGCCACTCCACTTGGTCCCCAACGACTACTTGGCTTTTTTTCCCTCGTGGATGACAAATGCGTCGTTCGCCATCCATCGATTCGACCATGCAGTGGCGTCCATGGCTGGCGACCACTAAGCCGGTTTGGGTCATGCAGCAATCCGCGCGATACGCTGAGAGGCAGGAGGGTGCGAGTAATAAAACGCGACGAACCAAGGGTCTGGCGTTAAGGTCGATGCATTGTCTTGGTAGAGCTTGAGTAGCGCTGTTGCTAATGACTTGCCGTCGCTATGGCTGGCTGCGTAGGCATCTGCCTCAAATTCAAATCGGCGTGATCTGCGAGAAGACAGCGGTGTGATGAAGAAAGTCACCAAAGGTAAAAACAGCATGAACAGTAACAAAGCCAATGCACTATTACCGCCTTGCAAGTTGGGTGCAACGCCCAAACCTGTGTAGAACCAAACTTGCTGCGATAACCATCCGAGTAACGCAAGCCCCACTAAACTGAATGCAAAACTAGTCGCCATCATTTGCAAAATATGGCGGTGTTTGAAATGGCCTAACTCATGGGCTAAGACAGCTTCCATTTCGTCGCCATTGAGTTGTGCAAGCAAGGTGTCGAAAAAAACCACCCTTTTAGCTGCACCAAAGCCGGTAAAAAAAGCATTCGAATGTGCAGAGCGTCGACTTCCATCCATCACAAAAAAGCCTTTTGCCGTAAAACCAGCGCGAGACATCAATGCATTCACCCGCGCTTTGAGTGTGTCGTCTTCAAGTGGTGTGAACTTATTAAACAGCGGCATGATCACATTGGGTGCGATCCACATGACAAACAATTGATAAGCAACCAATGCGCCCCACGCCCAAACCCACCACCATGCACCGCCTGCTTCCATCAGCCATAACACCAGCCACAAAATGGGTAAGCCCAACACCAAACCAACAGCAATGCCTTTTAATAAATCACTCACCCATAAGGCAGGCGTTGTTTTATTAAACCCAAATCGCTGTTCCACACTGAAAGTTTGGTAGAGCGATAAAGGCAAACCAATCAATCCACCCACTAACATAAAAGCAAGCACCAAAACTATTTGCTGACCCATGCCTGGTCCCATGAACTGCAATGTGACCTGGTTGAGAAAATCTAAACCCCCGAGCAAAGTCCAAGCTAAAAGGGTGGCGGCATCTAAAGCTAGATCGATCAAACCCACGCGGGCTTTTTCTAATGTGTAGTCGGCAGCCTTTTGATGTGACTCGAGTGTGATCGTGTCAACAAATGCAACAGGTACTGCATCACGGTGTTGCGCGACATGGTGCACTTGGCGCGAAGCCAGCCACAGTTTGGTTAATAGATTGGCAACCAGCAGCACTGCAAGTGCCACGCTCATGGAGAGAGAAGAATTCATCATGGGTGGAAGTTTAGATGAATGTATGTGCCCCGCCTGTTCTTGGGGATGCACGACAATCTGCGCTATGCCCAATACTTCTAAGCCTCATGCTGAGCCAACCTCACCCACACAGCCCAGATTAGCCAAATCAGACCTCAATCTTGTTTGGTTAGATTGCGAAATGTCTGGCCTCGAACCTGATCGCGATCGTTTGTTAGAAATAGCAGTGATCGTGACCAGTCCCGATCTATCCGTTCGCATTGAAGGCCCTGTCTTGGTGATTCATCAAAGTGATGAAGTCCTATCCAAAATGGACGCTTGGAACCGCGGCACGCACGGCAAGAGTGGTTTGACAGAAAAAGTCAAAGCATCCACTGTCACCGAGCAAGAAGCACAAGACGCTTTGATTGCTTTTATCAAACCCTTTGTGTCTAAGGGCGTCTCGCCTATGTGCGGTAACACCATCGGGCAAGACAGACGTTTCTTAAACAAATACATGCCCAAATTGGAAGCTTGGTTCCATTACCGCAACTTAGACGTCAGCACACTCAAAGAGCTGGCCCGTCGTTGGAAGCCTGATGTATTCAATGCCTTCAAAAAAGCCCAAAAACACACGGCCTTGGCCGATGTGCATGAGTCGATAGACGAAATGTTGCACTACAAACAGCACTTTTTGAACTTAAATTAGGTAATAACCCGAAGATGTGGCACAATAGCGCTCTTCGCTAGAAAAAGCGAACTTTGCACATCTCCCTTCATACATCGGGCTCCTTGAATTGAGTCCCACGCGCTGAACAAGCCCTCCAGGGCCAGAGCAGGTTTCGTTTGATGGTTGATGTTTTTTAACCAAGAACGGAGCTAGCCGCAAACCTTGCGGTGCTCGCGTGTGAGAAAACCATGACTGACGCTTTTGAAGTGACGGGCGAATCTACGCTTGTCGAACCTATCTCTTCTGTATTGGACGATCTGGCTACGGCCGTTGATGTACAAGAAACAGTAGACAACACCCCTAACGGATTTGTCACGCTCGGGCTTGCGCCTGAACTCGTGCAAGCCGTTGCAGATTTGGGATACACACAGCCCACGACTGTGCAACTCAAAACCATTCCTTTGGCGTTGCCATCTGATAACGCGGATGCCAAAAAAGGCTACATCGACTTGATGGTGTCTAGCCAAACAGGCAGCGGTAAAACCGCTGCGTTTTTGTTGCCTGTCTTGCACACTTTGCTCAAACAACAAGCAGAAGCTGAAGCCGCTGATCGCGCGGAATATGAAAAATCAGTGGCTGACGCAATCGCCAAAGGCGAAGAGCCACCCAAAAAAGCCAAACGCAAAGACCCCACCAATGTGCGCAATTTCAAAGCCCCGACACCAGGCGCATTGATTGTCTGCCCGACACGCGAACTCGCACAGCAAGTGGCTCATGACGCCATTGATTTGGTCAAGCACTGCCGTGGTTTGCGCGTTGCCAATGTGGTGGGTGGAATGCCATACCAATTACAAATTGCCAAGTTGCAAAACGCCAATTTGGTAGTGGCCACTCCAGGCCGTTTGCTTGACTTGCAACGATCGATGCAAATCAAGTTAGACAAAGTGCAATTCTTGGTGGTTGACGAAGCTGACCGTATGTTGGATCTTGGCTTTGCCGATGACTTGGCAGAAATCAACCAACTCACCATTGAGCGTAAACAAACCATGATGTTTAGTGCGACTATTGCACCACGCATCCAACAATTAGGTGCGCGCGTGATGCGCCAACCTCAACGCGTTCAGATTGATTCGCCACAAGAAAAACACAACAACATTCGCCAAGTTTTGCATTGGGCAGACAACGCGCACCACAAGCGCAAATTGCTCGATCACCTCTTGCGTGACACCACGATCAACCAAGCGATTGTGTTTGCCAGCACCCAAATCGAATGCGACGGGTTAGCCAACGACTTACAACAAGACGGTTTTTCTGCCGTTGCTTTGCATGGCGCTTTGAGCCAAGGCTTGCGTAACCGCCGTTTGATGGCTTTGCGCCAAGGCCAAGTGCAGTTCTTAGTAGCCACAGACGTTGCTGCGCGTGGTATCGACGTCCCCACCATCACCCACGTATTCAACTTCGGTTTACCGATGAAATCTGAAGACTACACCCACCGCATTGGCCGCACAGGCCGTGCAGGGCGCGATGGTTTGGCTGTGACATTGGCAGAGTTTCGCGACAAACGCAAAATTTACGACATCGAAGCATTTACCCGCCAACCCATTGCAGCTGAAGTCATTCCTGGCCTAGAGCCAACACAACGTGTTGAACGTGGCCGTGACTTCGCACCACGCAAAGGCGCTGGCAAATTTGATGCGCCACGTCGTAACCACGGTGGTGGTTTTGGCGGTAAAGGTAGCGGCGGCTTTGGTGGTGGTCACCATGGCGGCGGCTCTAACTTTGGCGGACGCAGTGAAGGCAACTTCGGCGGTCGTAGCGAAGGTGGCTTTGGTGGAAATCCCGCTGGCAAAAGCGGCGGCGGTTTTGGCGGTGATAACCGCTTTGCTGCAGCGCCTGCACGTAGTTTTGATGACCGTCCTGCACGCGGACCACGTCCTGTGTTTGAAGGTGAACGTTCACCCTTTGACAAAAAAGCGGCACGTCCTAAATCAGGTGGCGGTAAGCCATTTGGTGGTGGCGGGTTCGATGCTAAAAAGCGTACCCCTAAACCAAAATTTGATCGTTAATCTTGACGCATAAAAAAGGCGACGCAAGTCGCCTTTTTTTACGCCTGTACTTTATTGAATTACTTGCCTAGTAATTTTCGCGACACAAAATCAAGTCGGTCTTGGCCCCAAAATAATTCGCCGTCAATGACATAGGCGGGTGATCCAAAAACACCTAAATCAATCGCTTCTTGCGTGTTGGCGTCATAACGTTTCTGCACTTCAGCGTTGCGTGAAACCTCTAAGCAAGCGGCATCGAGTTGGTTTTCAGATAAAAGCACAGCAAGGGTTTGGGTATCCGCAATATTGCGTTCTTGCGTCCACACAGCGGCCAATACTGCTCCAGCCAACTTGGCTGCTTGCGCGCTACCGTGGTGCATATCGGCGGCAATGATCAATCGTGCAGCATCATCACCAGCGACTGGGAAAAACTTAGGTTTGAGATGCACTGGCAACTGCAAATGCTTGCTAAAACGTTCTAAATCCACAAATCGGTAAGCCTGACGCTGCGGCGCACGTTGTCCTAGTGGCAAGCCACCTGAAACGGGAAATACTTTGCCTAAATCCATAGGTATGACGCGCACTTGGGCACCAGCCTCTTGGGCCATATTCATAAGTCGCTGATGGCCTAAATAGGTCCAGGGGCTTTGGGGGGCGAGGTAATAGTTAACGATAGTGGTCATAACAGGCTTCAGTAGAGTCAAAAGGGCAAGAATACGACATAAAATAGACTCACTTAATTTTTTCTGGAAAACAACATGGGCAACAAAATCGTTACAGAAGCCGATCGCAAACGCACAGCAGCTCCAACACCATTACCTGGTACTTCTGCACGTACTGGCGGTCGTGGTCAGCGCGTCAGCTTAGAGCGCGGTGTCTCTACACGCAGCAAAAAGAATCCTGGTAAGCGTCCTAGCAAAGGCGGTTGATTCGTCAATCAATACACGGTATTTCTGCAAGTTTTATCACTTGCAGCAAGTCGTAAAAAAAGCGTCCTGATGGACGCTTTTTTGTTGAAGCGGGTTTTAAGCGCTGTCAGGCAATTCAATCTTGACTTCCAACACCTCTAGGTTGTCATGACGCTCAAAGTTAACTTTGATATCTTGCGGATTGATGTTGACGTACTTGGACAATACAGCCACCAAATCGCGTTGCAAAGCAGGCAAGTAGTCGGGTTGTGGGTTACGCCCAGTACGTTCGTGCGTGAGGATAAATTGCAGGCGTTCTTTAGCGACATTGGCAGTTTTTTTCTTTTCGCCAAGCAAGAAGGAAAGTAAAGACATCGGCTTATTTCCCTCCGAAGATGCGCTTGAGCAAACCGGGCTTTACATGTTCGGTAAATCGCAGGGGAACGTCCTCGCCTAAGAAGCGGCTGATGACGTCTTTATAGGCCTCTGACACATCGGTATTCGTCAGGTGCACTGCAGGCAAACCTTGGTTGGATGCTGTCAATACAGTTTCAGATTCTGGAATCACACCAATCAAAGGAATACGCAGGATGTCTTGGATATCTTCAAGCGACAACATATGACCATCTTCAACACGGCTAGGGTTGTAGCGAGTGATCAATAGGTGTTCTTTGATGGGCTCGCCACCTTCAATCGCACGCATTGTTTTGCTGCTGAGCATGCCTAAGATGCGGTCTGAATCACGAACGGAAGATACCTCAGGGTTGGTGACCACCAAAGCCTCGTCTGCAAAGTGCATGGCCATCATGGCGCCAATTTCAATGCCTGCAGGGGAGTCGCACACGATGTAGTCGAAACCCATGCCTTTGAGGTCATTGAGAACGCGCTCTACGCCTTCTTTGGTCAGAGCGTCTTTGTCGCGGGTTTGGGAGGCTGCGAGTACGAACAAGTTGTCGCACTGCTTGTCTTTGATCAGGGCTTGATTCAAAGTGGCTTCACCATTGATCACGTTGATGAAGTCATAGACCACGCGGCGTTCGCATCCCATGATCAAGTCAAGGTTTCGTAAACCTACGTCAAAGTCGATCACGACAGTTTTAAAGCCACGCAAAGCCAGACCCGATGAAAAACTAGCGCTGGTGGTGGTTTTGCCAACGCCACCTTTGCCAGAAGTCACCACAACAATTTTTGCCATGAATCAACCCTTAATTACTTATAAAAAATCAACGCGCAATTTTACAACCTTTGCATTACCAACTTATCGCCTTGCAAAGAGATCTGTGCCGCTTTACCTGCTACTTCTTTAGGCAGTGGTGTATCGCTGGTGCGGTAGGTGCCAGCAATAGAAATTAACTCCGCTTCTAAGCAGGAGGTAAAGATGCGTGCAGTTTCATCACCTCGTGCACCTGCAATGGCTTTGCCGCGCAATGGCGCATACACATGGATATGGCCATCGGCCATGATTTCCGCACCTGGGTTGACCATCGCCATCACAATCAAATCACGCCCTTTGGCGTAGATATGTTGCCCAGAGCGCAAAGGCTTATCGATCACCATGGCGCTCTCATGTGCACCAAGCACCTCGCGTACCACTTCCACTTCACGAATCACTTCTTGCACAACCGTTTCTACTTTGGACGTTGGCATATGGAGTTCCTGCGCTGCAAACAATCCCGCTTCTTGCGCGTTGTGGTGCAAAGCATCTGTTGCGCCACGAAAGGCAACAGGGATCACACGGTACTTTTCGAGTAAGTCGCATACGCCGACTAAGTCGATGGAGGTTGTACTGATGTCCAAACCACTCAAGTCAACAACGACGGGATCGTTATCAAAAAACTCAGGCGTAGCGCCTAAGCGGCGCTCTAAGTCAATTTCTAAGGCTGAAAGATCCGCGGTTTTAAGTAAAAAAGCTACCAAAGGCAGTGACGCACTCTTGATTTCATAGGCGTGGGGCGTTGATGCGTGGTCCATACTCAAATAAAACAATAAAAGCTGAACTTTACACGGCAAGGGCATTCAACCCCTATTAAACTTTTGGCTTATGACTTTTTATGTGCGCTTGCCCATTCCTTTGCTAGTGATTGATAGCGTTTTTACGGTTCGTTGGGTATTGGCAGTGTTGATGCTCTGTGCAACAACTTTGGGACTTTCGCAAACTGCGCCCGTCACAGACATGGGTAAAGTCGAAATCACCAGTGGCCGCGACAACGACACGCAACAACGCCGCGAATCAACTGCCAGCAAGATCGTGATCGGCCGCGAAGAAATTGAAAAGCAGGGTGACTCTAATATCGGCGAAGTGTTAAAGCGCATGCCAGGCATTACGTTGGGCGGCAACCCAGGTCGTGGTGGCGGTGTCCGCATGCGGGGTTTAAGTGCTGGTTACACACAAATTTTGTTGGATGGCCAGCGTGTTCCACCAGGGTTTTCAATTGAATCACTCACCCCTGAAATGGTGGAGCGTATTGAGATATACCGCGCCCCCACTGCAGAGACGGGTGCGCAAGCCATTGCGGGAACCATCAACATCATCACTCGCGAAGGACGTCGAGGCATGCCCTCAGAACTCAAACTGGGTTCTTCTTGGCAAGGTGGCTACCTTTCTCCGAATGGTTCATACACCACATTCAAAGAATTTGAGAATTGGAGTTCTAACTTCACCTTCTCGATGTACGAAAACGCTACGCCAGATCACAGCGAGACGGTGTTATCTCGCCAATACACCTCTACTTCTACAACGCTTGCGCGTGCACGAATCAACGACTCATCCAGTACGCGTGATGGATTTAACAGCACGGGGCGTTTGCAATTCAAAGGCGCACCCGGCGAGACATTGACCTTGATGCCTTTTGTGGTGTATTCGCGTTCGCACAATTCAGGAACGATTGCATTGAGCCAGACGCAAACAGGGTCTGGTACTGCCACCGACAGCGCCAACACCAGTGGCGACGGCAACTTCGGTATGGCACGACTCAACGGTCAGTGGCGCAGAAAACTCTCTGCCGACACCGCCATGGAATGGAAATTCAATACGGGTGGTTGGGATAGCTCGAGTCACTCCTACCAAACTCCTACAGGCGTGGTGTTGCCATCTTTGAGTCAAAGCTCAACCACCAGAGATCGTTCAGTTAGTTTGAATGGCAAGTACACCAATGTATTGGGTGGCGGACATCAGTGGGTGAGTGGTGCTGAGTTAGAGATTGTTAGGCGCACCCAAACCGCACAACCGGTCTACACAGAGGGCGATGGCAATATGCAAGCCCGTACACTCAAATACGCTATCTACACACAAGACGAAAAACAATTTACACCTAACTGGTCTGGCCATGGCGGCTTGCGCTATGAGCAAATGTCTACCTATGGTAATAACGGTGAGACTGATGCGACAAACCGCATAGGCGTGTTCTCGCCCTTGTTGCACGCTCTATGGAAACCGAACCCAGAAGGACGCGACCAAGTTCGCATGAGTTTGACGCGCAGTTTTAAAGCGCCCTGGATGCAGTCGTTGTTAGCGCGTTACACACCTTCTAGGGACGAGATTGGGAATTCAACAGCCGTTTCTAATATTCCAACAAATCCAGGAAATAAAGGTAATCCCGCTTTACGACCTGAAGTCGCTCTCGGGCTTGATCTTGCTGTTGAGCGTTATCTACCCGATGGTGGCGTGATGAGCGCTGCGGTATTCCATCGACGCGTTAGTAATTTGATTCGTAATGTGACCAGCTTGGAAATAATATCAGGCATTACTTCGCAGCAATATGTGTCGATTCCGCAAAACGTGGGTAACGCCATCACCCAAGGCATTGAACTAGAAGCCAAATTCCGCCTAAACCAGATGGTGACTGATGCCCCCGCAGTAGATATTAGAAGTAATATCAGTTTCTATGAATCCAATGTATTGGGCATTACAGGCCCAAACAATCGACTTGACCAACAACCTAGCATGACGGCTAATTTGGGCGGTGACTATCGTTTACGTTCTATGCCTTACACGGTTGGCGGCAATATCAATATGAATCCTGGCTACACCACCCACAGCAGCGACTACCAATGGCTCTACGTGTCACAAAAACGCGTGATGGATGTGTATGGTTTGTGGCGCGTCGATCCCAGCACATCTTGGCGCCTGACTTTGAGTAATCTTTCTCCATTAAGCTATAACACTAACAACCTCTACAACAGCAGCAGTTTGTACGAAGACAGTACCACCCGTAACCGCAACTGGACCAATATTCAAATCCGACTGGAGAAAAAACTATGACAACCACACATGACGGCGCTTGGTATGACCGTATGTATAACAACCGTGCCTTGGTACCTGAGCATGAAATACATTTCGCGCGTTGGCGTGAGACTTCTGAGATCGCACGCAAAGAAAACCGTTGTTTCCAAGACGTGGCCTATGGCCATGGCCAGAATGAATCGCTCGACATATTTCCAGCCAGTACCACGCCCACTCCAAAAGGTGCGCCCGTCATGGTGTTTGTCCATGGTGGCTATTGGCGTTCATTAGACAAGGCAGACCATTCGTTTGTGGCGCCTGCTTTCACTACACAAGGGACTTGCGTGGTAGTGCCTAACTACGCCTTGTGTCCTGCAGTCACTATTTCGCAGATCACCATGCAAATGGTCAAGGCGGTGGCTTGGGTGTTTCGCAATGTGCATCGCTTTGGTGGGGACCCCAAACGCATTACTTTGGTAGGGCATTCAGCGGGCGGGCATTTGGTCACGATGCTTTTAGCGTGCGATTGGCGCGCATACGACTTCGCCTTGCCGCATGATTTGGCTAATAAAGCCTTTTCTATTTCAGGTTTGTATGAACTGGAATCCGTGCGTGCCACGCCATTCTTAAAAGACAGTTTGCGTTTGACCGAAGAGGTCTCGGTGAACAATAGTCCTGCATGGATGCCAGCACCTAAGCACGGCAAGCTGTATTCGGTGTGTGGTGCATTAGAGAGTGAGGAATTTATCCGCCATAACAAGCTCATACAAAAAGCATGGGGCAAAACTCACGTGCCTGTGGCCGAATCGATTAAAAGCTTGCAACACTTCAGCGTGGTGGAAGCCCTTGCTAACCCTAGCCACCGCATCCATGCGTTGGCCAGAGAACTGATTGCCGCTTAGTTACATCAGCAGGTGTTCGCCTGCGTTGTCACCACCCAAGATGACGTAGTTCACTTTGCGAATGTCCATCAGCTTGGTGCCACCCGCATAGCTGATGGAACTTTGCACGTCTTGTTCCATTTCAATCAAGGTATTGGCTAACTTACCTTTGATCGGCTCCAGAATACGTTTGCCTTCAACGTGCTTGTATTCGCCTTTGTTGAAGTCTGAGGCAGAGCCGTAATACTCTTTGAACATTTCGCCATCCACTTCCACGGTTTTGCCGGGCGACTCTTCGTGGCCTGCAAAGAGAGAGCCAATCATCACCATCGATGCGCCGAAGCGGATGCTTTTAGCAATGTCGCCATGGCTGCGAATACCGCCATCGGCAATGA
>Ga0304729_1000836_pt1 | contig 21394 bp, 24 predicted proteins | sample C_131016_MF_Meta_FD_190475 | JGI IMG/M metagenome (GOLD analysis project Ga0304729, IMG submission 190475) | Freshwater microbial communities from Lake Croche, Canada to study carbon cycling - C_131016_MF_MetaG (v2) (version 2) | ecosystem: Environmental > Aquatic > Freshwater > Lake | place... | reverse complement strand
GGACGACCTTCCGCGTATTTCGGATATGCCCCGGTTGGGCGCCGCGTTTCTTTTCTGAGGGTTTGCGGTGATGTTCTTTCTTGGCCTTTCCTGAAAGGCGGTCCTGGCTGGGTGGTATTGAGGAGTTGGTGGAATTGGCCTGAAGGCGCTCAATAGCTTCGCGGAGTTCCTGCACCAGAGCCCATAGGCTGCTGATGATTTTGAATGCTGCCTTCAGCGTTTTAGGGGGCTGAGGACATTCGAGGAATTGCTGTTTTTTGGCCATGCGTCATTGTAAGCCCTCTTTTTTTAAGCGTTTTTTTGCTCCTGAGAAGGATTTAGAGCACGAAAATATTTGGGGCGCAGCACGCCTGCGCGAGCCTTGAAGACATGGACGACAGGGCGCGACAAGAGCTATCGACCTGACACGTGAGGCGAGTAGTCGCCCACGCTAAAAATGGGCGTTTCGAGCCAAAAATCGTGTCAAGTCTTTTTTTAGGGATGGGGGAATTATTTTTTGCCCCGAATTTTCTTGAGTGCTCGCGCATTGGAGCCAGCGTTCTGGGTGGCCTCTAGCTGTCGCGCCTGCTCAGTCAACGTGGTAATCGTTTCCTGCAGAAGGCGGATGGCTTCAGAGGCTTCTCCAAGGGATCTGGGCATACGAGGCTTAGAGGTAAGCGCGGGATTGAATGAAGGCTTTTTCATAATGTAGATGATGCCCATCATGGCCCCAGCTAGCAAGGCCGTGAACAGTTACGCTGAGTGAGCCTTAGCGCCTATTAAGCCATGAGTAACTTGTTGATCAAGAAGCCAATGTTCCAACTTGCTAGCCCAACAATCATCCATATAGTTAAATGCATGCCATAAACACGCAGTTTCATTTCTCTCTTTGTGCTTATAAACGCGTAAGCGTGCAGTCCTCGACCAGCCAAAAGCATCAAGGCAAATATAGCCAAAATCCATGCACTGGTTTGGTTGTACTCGGCACAAGCAAATAGAATAAGTGCAATAGGAACATACTCTGAAAAGTTTGCATGCGCACGTATGGTCCATTCAAGCTCTGAATTATCACCCGTGCCAATAAGCACTTGATGCTTTCTTCTTTGCTTTATGACTTGTAGCCCAAGCCATATGTAAAGAAACGCCAGAGAAGATGCAAGGAAAGTGGTGATTACTAGCATTTTTGACCTTTACTAGGTGGGACGAGGGTGTCCGATATTTTGTGTAAATGGGGTTTTGATCAACTCGGGTAGAGTCGATCCTCAAACTCAATGCTAAATCGGTTCAGCGCTCCTTTCCAATCTTTTATCGGTCGATTCCATCTCTCGCTGATATTTCTGAGGGCTAGATAGAACAGCTTGAGCAACGACTCATCGCTCGGGAACGACGCCCGGTTCTTTGTGATCTTCCGAAGACGCATGTTGACCGACTCAATGGCATTGGTCGTATAGATCACTTGGGGCATAGCAGACCCTGTTCGTTAGTGGGTGGACGAACATAGTGTGCTACGAGATCGGTAGATTGGAAAAGTGTGTAAGCGGTGTGTAAGCAGAATTTTCAGACAAAAAAAGAGGCTACGCTTGGTAACCTCTTGATTTAGTATGCCTAAATTGGCTGGGGGACAAGGATTCGAACCTTGGTTGACGGAGTCAGAGTCCGTAGTCCTGCCGCTAGACGATCCCCCAAGTAATCCCCTATGGAGATTAACGCTTGGAGTACTGTGGACGGCGACGAGCGCCGTGGAGACCGACCTTCTTACGCTCAACTTCACGGGCATCACGCGTCACGTAACCTGCACGGCGAAGGGGCTGACGAAGATTCTCATCAAAAACGATGAGTGCCCGGGTGAGGCCATGGCGAATCGCACCAGCCTGGCCGCTCGGGCCACCACCTGAAACCGTCACAACCACGTCAATCTTTTCACCGAGAGAAACCAGTTCGAGCGGCTGACGGACCACCATCTGGTCCGTCTTACGACCGAAATACTCTTCAACGGGCTTGTTGTTTACCAGAATGCGGCCACTGCCTGATTTTGCGAAAACTCGGGCAACTGCGCTCTTGCGGCGGCCGGTTCCATAGTAATGCTGTTGTGCCATAGGGATATCCAGATGAACTCGTTATATTTCCAGCAGCTTCGGCTGCTGTGCCTGATGCTGATGATCGGAACCTGCATACACCTTCAGCTTCTTGAACATGGCGCGACCCAATGGGTTCTTGGGGAGCATGCCCTGCACTGCGGTCTCAATGATCCGCTCAGGATGCGTCTGGCGCAACTTGCCAAGAGCAACAGACTTCATGTTACCGATGTAGCCCGTATGCTTGTAATAGATCTTGTCTTTTTCCTTATTACCGGTCACGCGGACTTTCTCCGCATTGACGACGATGATGTAGTCACCGGTATCCACGTGCGGCGTATATTCCGCCTTGTGCTTGCCGCGCAAACGCGTTGCAATCTCGGACGAAAGACGTCCCAAGGTCTTCCCATCGGCGTCGATGAGGTACCAGTCGCGTTTTACTTCGGCCGGCTTGGCGCTGAAGGTCTTCATGAATGCGCGCTCCAAAACAAAGGCATTGCCTGAAAAGCCGGAAATTCTATCGAGAAACCGCCCAGAACACAAGTCTCTTGTTCAAATCCAGTGAGTGATCAGGGGCCAGCCTCGGTCGCCAGAAGCGCTCTAAACACTCTAGACCTCGATAAACTCGGGAACCAAGGCCAGTAGCTGCCGATGGAGAAGAGCCTCATCGAACCCATCCACTGCGGCCTTCATCCCCTCCAAAAGCTCATCGATCTCCCCCAAATTCAAGGCGACTGACCTTGCCAGCAGCAACTTCTCATGAGGCGTTGGCATCGGCCTTTCATCCTCTAGGAATAATTCTTCTGTCAACTTTTCGCCAGGGCGCAGCCCAACAAAATCGATGCATATATCCTGGTTAACTCGTTTGCCAGACAGCCGAATCATCTGTTCAGCGAGATAGCGAATGAGGATCGGTTCTCCCATATCAAGGACGAAGATTTCCCCGCCTTTTCCAACCGCTGCCGCCTGCATGATGAGCTGACACGCTTCGGGAATCGTCATGAAGTAGCGGGTCACCTCAGGATGCGTGACCGTCACAGGCCCCCCTGAGCGAATCTGTTCCCGGAAAAGCGGCACCACGCTCCCTGCCGAATCAAGAACATTACCAAACCGAACTGTTATAAATCGGGTACCCCGCTCGCCATCAAGGCTTTGAACCAATTTCTCAGCGGCTCTTTTGGTCGCCCCCATGACATTCGTCGGACGCACCGCCTTGTCGGTCGATATCAATACAAATCCTTTAACGCCCTGCGCCATAGCCGCTTCGGCAACGATCCGAGTACCCAGTACATTATTTCTAACGGCCTGGCGAATCTGCCCTTGGAGGAGGGGAACGTGCTTGTAGGCCGCCGCATGAAAAATAAGGTCTGGAAGCGACTCCGCGAGCGCACGCCTCACCGCCACCTCATCCGTCACATCACCAAGAAATGCCCGCAACTTCAAACCAGGATACTGCTGGTGAAGGACTCGCTCTATACGGTAGAGATTAAACTCGCACTGCTCAAATATCATGAGCTCGGAAGGCTCGAAGCGGGCTATCTGCTGGCACAATTCAGAACCAATCGAGCCACCACCACCGGTGACCAGAATTCTAGCGTTCTTAATCCTCTGGGAGACCGCCTTGCGGTCCAACTGCACCGGCGTCCGCCCCAGAAGATCCTCAATAGACACTTCCCTCAGATGTCCGAATATCTGGTCTGACAACATTTCCTGAACGGATGGCAAGGTGAGAAAAGGAACTCCAACAGTCTCACAGATACCGACGATGCGACGCATTTCACGATCATCAGCAGAAGGAAGGGCAATCAAAATGATATCGAGATCCAGAGATTCTACGAGCACAGGGATTTGATCGCAGCCGCCCCGTACGCGAACACCATGGATCTCACTCCCTCTCTTGCCAGGATCATCATCGACCATTGCGAAGGGCACAAATTTCGCGTCGCGGACCCTCAGCAAGTCCCTCACCAACAGTTCGGCCGCTCGACCGGCACCGACCACCAACGCCCTCTGGCCGGAGCCAAGCCGCATGCTCTGATCTTTCCACATTCGATAGATCAATCTTGGCGCCGACAGCAAAAGCCCAAGGAGGAGGATATAGAGGGGGATTACCGACCGCGGGATCCATAGAAGCCGGCTATAGAGGTAAAGACTCACTGCGATCAAAACCGCACCCATCAATACCGCTTTTCCAATGCGAATCAGATCCGGCACTGAGGCAAAACGCCAGACTCCGCGGTAAAGGCCGAGCTGAAAAAACAAGAACGCCTGAATGCCTAAAACGATCGGTAACGCGCCCATCGCTGCGTTGACGTACTTTAGCGGCGGCATCGCCAGGTTGAATCTCAAAAAATAGGCCGCTGACCACGCAATAAAGACCATCAAAAGGTCATGCATAAAAACCAGCGAACGAAGCCGAAGCTTTTGGGAGATCACCGTCAATAAACCCTCAAGATCGTCCAGCACCAAGCCAGACAGCAAGGCCCATGAGCGGGCTGTAAGCCGCCAGCAGCGAGAATAACTCCGTCTCCGGATTCTTTAACGCACAATAAGCCCAAGGCAGTAACCAGAAAAGATTTATAAGCAGAACCGCCCCGCTCACCACCCCATGGCTATCATAACGACGCGCTGCGTGCTGATAGCCATGGGATCGATGGGCTTCAAACCAACGCTCGCCCCTGGCCATTCTGATCAGGAGCGTCAAGGTGGCATCAACCAAAAAAACGCCCACCAGAATCAATCCGACGACGAGATGAATGTCTCCCTGAGCGGCCCCAAAAAGAAACAAAACGGTCAACGCAAAGCCGAGCCCGCCGCTCCCCACATCGCCCATAAAGATGCGTGCCGGAGGCCAATTCCAGATTAAAAACCCGAAAACGGCCGCTCCAAGAAAGATCGCAGGCCCCACCGTTAATAATCCGTCCTCGCCTGCCCCCAGCGTGACCAGCAGTGCCCATGAAAAGCATGTCGTCACGACTTCTCCGCCGGCAATCCCATCAATGCCATCCATGAAATTGAAGAGGTTAATCATCCAAACCGTGAAGATGACCGCGATGGCGCCGCCAACCCACCCAAGCTGAAGCGTCACCGCCCCAAGCGATACCTCAGAAAGCCAGCCGAGCCAAGCCACGGCCCACAGGGCAACAGCAAACTGCACCAAAAGACGCCAACGCGCGGGAACGTCACCATGATCATCGAGGAATCCAATCGCTGCGAGCGGAACCAGTCCCATCAGTGCAAAAAAAAGCGAGAAAGGTATCTCACCGATGGAGAACAGTAAGGCCAAACCCGCCACCCAGGAGGCGACCACGGCAAGCCCGCCGCCTCTCGGGGTTGGATGGACGTGGGAGCTTCTCGCATTCGGAACATCCAAAAGCCGCGCCATCGCGTAACGACGGACCCATGCGGTCAGGCCGAACGCGATGGCCGCCAAAAGGAAAGACAGCCCTAGGAGGGCCCATAATCGGGTCAAGCGTGATCCCCCACTGCCGCCTTCGTCATAAACCTTGAATCGTCCAAGAACACCCCAAAAGAGGCCAACACGCTACTAGGATTCCTCAGCCTCATCGACCCCTCTTTCCTTGGAAGCTGCTTCATGGGTCAGCGCATCACGAAGGTATTTAAAGAGGAGGCGAGCCGCACGGGGTGGCGCCATTCTATCGCGTTCACGCAGGGCATCGCGGACCCACTGACGAAGCTTTTGCCTTTCGGCATCACCATAGGCGCTGACAAACGCATTGATCGCCTCATCGCCCTCACCGATCATCCGGTCCCGCCAGCGCTCCGCTTGGTGCTGGACACGAATCAGGTCCGAAGTCTCTCCCTTAAGCGCCTGAAGACCCTCCCGAATAGGCTCCGGATCAAGGCTACGTATCAGCTTCCCAATATACTTTCGTTGCCGCTGTAATCCACCGTTGGCCGTAATCCCTTGCCCCACACGAACCGCATCGAAAAGCGCCTCCGGCAACTCAAGACGCTCAAGCTGTTCCTTTGAGAGTGCCATCAACAGCTCCCCCAAATCCTGAAGCTTAAAACTCTCCCGCTTTCGGCTTGTTTTACTGGGTCCCCTGACATTGAACCACTCTTCATCTTCGACCTCTTCATTCATCATGAAGCCTTCTATCCTGAACAAAAATATCTATTGTAACGGTCCTAACAAAAGCCCAAATTCTGATGTTCATCTAGGGTTTCCCAAAGGCTCTCTTGGCCCATATTTTTTGGCCGCCTGACGGCAGAAGGCGTCCACCATAGATTCGCTGACCTCCTTGAAATATCCTCCAAGCGCCATACTCAAGAGCCCACTCGCAAATTCAAAGTCGAGCTTGAAAGCCCTCTCAGAACCAATATGACCCTGAGGGGTAAAAGTCCAAAGTCCATTCAAACGCTTGAAGGGCCCATCAACCAGCCGCATCCGAATCTGACACCCGGCCTCCATAGAATTTTCCGTCGTAAAGGCCAGCTGGATCACCCCCCCTTCTTAAGGATCATGGACGCCTTAAGGCGATCGGAAGCTTCCGACAAGAGCTTTACATCGGGATAAAGGCCGGATAGGACTTAACGTCATTGACCAACGCATACATCTCCTCCGCGCTGGAGCTCACTTGGGCCCGGGTAAAAACAGTTGGCATGAATACTCTCTCCGCATCACTTCATGTGAACCCTTCACAGGCAGGATTCGCTGGCCACTCCCAGAGGATTGAGCGCAAGCAGCCCCCAAGATAGAGACTATCGACACCCCCTGCAGAGCCCTCGCACCTCAAAGGCCTGTTGGCGCGCCTCGAAACCAGCGCCTTGTATTTCTTTCTGAGCCGCCTGCATCACACCGGGGGCTAATCGCTCATCGACGTTATGACACGAAGTACATATCAATAAAAGCAAATCATGATGAAGATCCGGCTGACCGCAGCCGACGAAGGCATTGAGACTTTCAATCCGATGAATAAACCCTTGCTCCAACAGAAAATCGAGCGCCCGATAGACCGTCACCGGCTTCGCGGCCTTATCAATACACTGGAGCGCCCCCAAAAGGTCGTAGGCCTTGACGGATTGGTGATTCGACCAGACCAACTCGAGAATCTTTTTTCTGATCGGGGTAAACCGAACGCCGCGTTCGCGGCAAAGGCGATCCGCCTTCGCCATCGCTGACGCAATACAGCCTTGATGGTCGTGAAAAGTCATCATCTGCCCACAGCAGCTTATTAAAGGGATGATTCTAACCGTTGCCTGGCACTTGATCAGCTTTTGGATTCAGTCAGAGATACTCAAAGGTGGAAGCCGCCTCCCACAACAGCCTGTCACTTCTTCGGCTAACACCTTGTCGGACAAAGGCGAAATCACGATATAATGATCGACCATACAAGATGATTGAGCCTAAAGCTTAGCGCTTCTTGATGCATCTGCCCCGGTAGCTCAGATGGATAGAGCATTCCCCTCCTAAGGGAAAGGCCACACGTTCGAATCGTGTTCGGGGCGCCATATTCCAAAGTGTCAATTTACAAAACCAACCGGCGAGAAAAGTCTGGGGCTCCATTTTAAAGAGCCACCACACCCATAAAAAATCCAGCACGATGGCCGGGTTCGGGCTCAACAAAGCGATGTCTCAACCAGCAGTCACTACAAAAGCACTGGTCGGCACCGATCGACAGCCACCCACCTTAGGGGGGTGAGCCGCGTCATCACCCATGTCACCGCGCCCTGCCTCGATCGAGGCGATGGGAACCATCACCGCCGACCCGCTTCCGCTGAATCCTGCACCCGTTGGAAAACGAATGGATTAACAGGGGGCTTCTTTCTGAGGAAACAGAATAACGGCCTGAGGGCTTCTTGGATTTGCCTTATCGAAGACTAGGAACTCGGGTAATAAACTCCGGACTCATTGATTTTCGGATGAGCTTATTGAAGCGATCTAGCGAACAGTAATAAGGCAAATCAGGTGGACTTTCACAGCCTGGTATCTGTAGCGGGGCTATCGATGGCGGACGATCAAACGACAGTGGCTCGATCCGACGCTGCTGCAACGGGGTCTGAGCGACAAACTCGACTCTGACAAAGTGTTTTCTAGTTTTACGATCCCGTATCAATGTAAAAACAAAACCGCTACCCGCAGGGGTTTGATAAGGCTGATACCCCTCATTAATCCATGAGACCTGCATCAGCGAACCCAATCCATGGAGATTATCGTCATGACCCATAAAAAGGACCACCTGATTAGAGGGCAAGGCAACCGCGTTGACTTTCTTCGTATCCTCCGCCCGTTGCTGCAGCGCCAACAATATCTGGTTCATCCAATTTGACATTTGGGCACGAGCCGCATATGGCGTGTTGTACATCACATTGAAGGCCGCATTATTGAGCTCATACGTCGGGTTCAATTCCTCAAGGTTAAGTCGTCCAAAGGCGACATCTTCCATAGGTAGACCATCCTGGTAAGCCATCAGAAAGGTGGCCGATAAAATTCCACCAATAGTGACTGGGCCATTGAGATCAATATCTTGACCATTAGCCGTCAGCGTGTCTTCTAATACCCCGAGGGAACACTTCTGCCCTAACGGCAGATTTGGGCACGCTGCGGGTTGACAGCAATCGGTTGCGGACTGCATCACGCTAATCTGGGATCGAAATGACGCCGATAAATGCTCTGTGGTTACGGTGTTCGCATCACCATGAGAACCAATAGTGGCAGCCGCCGCAAGGAGCGCCTGCTGAGGGTTCATTTGCGGGGCATTCCCACCTGATTGGAGCGGGAAGAAAAGCGGATCGTTTGCAGAGGTACAGGTCAGATCGCCTGTAGGCTTTGGAACCTCTTGAGCGTATGTGTCACCGTCGATAGCGTATATTTTAGCGCTACAGCCAGGATAAAGACCATCCGCCATTCCACGAGCGGACCACCAGGTTCTCTGAAAGGAATCGGCCCGGATATAGTAACTTCGATCGACAGGACATTCGGTACCTCCTGAGATCAGTCCCCGACTCACCAGAACGTGTCGATAGTACTCTCCAAGCCTCTCCTCGACACGAACACCATTGGAGGTGAGGCAGCCTAATTGAGTGGTATACCAAGAAGACCATTGACGGTTTTGGGCATATAACTGAAGGTCGGGGGGGGCTGGGGTTGGGTGCCTTATACCATGCCGCATCGCAAGCACCGCCATGCGATATTCGATATCTCTGGCTCTAACGGGCGAACAGAGCACGATGGCCCCAAGCAAGAGTAGTGCTGAAGACATCCCTACGCATTTGTTCATAATGTGCCTCCTATGCACTTGGAATCCTCAGCAAAAAAACACACAGACTGACCCTGTCGGGTGATGAGCATATAAGCTTTGGCAGCCATGAGGGTGAATTAAAAAGGACTGCGCCCTCCAGGCCGCCGAAGTACTGTTACACAGAATCGGATCTTTTGATGCCCCTTAATGAGTCTTCAAAGGGGTCATGGGTGAGCGCATGACCTAAAAGGATGCCTGAAGAGGGGCCCTCAGACCATCGCGATGGGCTCCATCATCGCCTGTTGGCATGTGTTCTCAATACCACCCAACCCCTAGCCTCCGAGGGCTAGCAAGCCATAAAGGGATCGCAAGCGCTATACTCTCGGCCACTGAGAAGGTGCTAGGTAACCTAGAACCCTAGCACCTTTGGCAACAGATCATTATGCTAGTCCTTGTAGTCCATCCCCATGAGGCCATGAATGAGAGTCGCTGTCCTATTGATGCTCCTGATAGGGACGCTGACCCTATCGATGAATGCCGCCGCCCAAAACCAGAAGATCACGCCACCCCTGAGCGGAATGGAGGAGCGGGTTCGCTCTTCTCTCTTGGCCATGAGCGACTACCTTAAAACGTCCAAGTCCTACAGCTTCAAGGCCGACGTCCAATACGACGATGTCCTCCCCTCGGGACAGAAAATCCAGTTTGCGGCCTCTTCGGACATCAGCATACGTCGCCCGAACGGCCTTTTTGCCCACCAGATATCGGACAATGGTAGTCGGCGCCTCTGGTTTGACGGCAAACAACTCACGCTCTTCGACCCGGGAAACCTCACTTACGCGGTCGATGCGTTTAGTGGAAATACCGACAAAGCCTTGGAGCACATGATCACTATTCTGCGCTTTACCCCGCCCCTGGCCGACTTTCTCTTTGAAGACCCTTTCAAGGCGCTTACACGCACCAGCAAACATGGGTTTTGGGTAGGGACCAGCCCCGTCGAGGGGGTCACTTGTCAACATTTTGCCTTCGTTGATCGCTATATCGATTGGCAGATCTGGATTGAAGAAGGCAAGCAACCACTACCCCGCAAACTCCTGATCACCTATAAGACCCTGCCTCAGGCCCCTCAATACATCGCCATTTTGAAAGATTGGGACTTTACGACCCGCTTACCGGATACGCTGTTTCGAGCCAATATCCCCAATGACGCCATTAAATTGCCCTTCCTGAAGGAAGCCCAGGCGATCACCAAGACCCCCACTCCATGAGCACCCGCCCAGCAAGGGAGAGCCGTATGAACCACCCCATCGAGCAACCGGGATCCCCAGCGATCCACACCCTTCTTGTTTTTTGCCTTCTGTTGACAGGCCTTGGAGAGGCGCATAGCCATGGCGGATTCGAGGCAGGTGGAGACGCCCGAATAGGCGGCAGTGATTTCGGCGATCACGCTGGGGGGGGCGCCTTTGGGAGTGGCGGCTTTTCAGGCGGCGATAATCAGCGCTATGGCGGAAGCGGGTCTGGCGATGGGCATTTCGGTGGCGGCGGCCTTGGCAGTGTGCGTGGATCTGGATCGGATAGCGGCGTTGGTCATGACTGGGCCGAGCGGACAGAGACTGACCGGGAAGTGAGGAATGATCAAAATGGCCCCAAGGACGAATCGACCCGGCAACAGGATCTGCACCGGCAAGAACATCAAAATGATGCCTATCGCTACTACAACCAGAGCAGCTATACCTACTATGGCGGCTCTTGGGGAGGCTTCTATTCCGGCATGATGATGGGTGAAATGACCGGCATGATGTTAGGGGCTTCTATGGCCAGTCTGCCGAGACAGTATTCGACCATCACGGCAGGGGGGAGCCCCTATTACTATTCCAATGGCGCCTATCTTGCCCAACAACCAGGCACTCCCGGTTACACCTTGGTACCACCGCCTCCAGGCGCTGTAGTGGCCTACCTCCCGAGCAGCTGTGCGCCGGTCTATCGTGACCAGGACACCTTCTATGACTGCGGCGGGGCCTTTTACCAGTCTGTCAGCGGAGGCTACCAAGTCGTCATTCCCCCATCAGGAATCCAAATTAACAGCCTTCCCTCTGGGGCTATTGCCACACCAGTCAACAACACCCCTTACTTTGAGTATGGCGGCGTCTGGTACCAGCCCTTTTACGGTGGGAGCGATGTGATTTACCGGGTGGTCGACAACCCCAAGCCTTGAGAGGGGCGTGACATTCAAGAGGATGCGCCAACGATCTGTTCAGAAGGCCTTAGAATCAGCACCCGGTTTCACAGGGGCGCCCACGCGCACGGCGAGGTCACCCAGGAAGGGTGGCTCTATGGGGACCGCATCATAGATCCGAATGAGGGACTGCACATAGGGATATGATGCTGGGGTGAAGAAGATGGCGCGGCCGCCGTCTTCAGCAAGGGGACTGATAAGGAAGGCCATCCCCTCTGGGGCATTAGAGGCCCAATAGATCTGCCGAAAGACGCTCTCCATCACCTCGACATCCCCCTCAGCGACGGCAGCGGCAGAAAGACCAACCCTCAACCAAGGGCCACTTTCATTGTTCTTGCGACTAAACAACGGCATAGCCTCCGTTTTACGCGCTTTTTATGCACCTTCATAGACCCAAACCGAAAGTGCCCTCATCAAACGGACCTCTTTGTGGTTTTTTAGGCAACCCATCGTCCAACTTGCTATTCTTGCCCGCCAAGCCCTCTCCTTAAACCCTAAAGACTAGGACCATCATCCATGTTTGAACCTTCAAACCTCAATGATCTTGCCAGAAAACTGAGTCAAGCCCTGCCGAATGATCTGCAACTCCTTCGCGGCGACATCGAAAAAACCTTTCAGGCGATCCTTCAAGCTTCGTTCAGCCGAATGAACCTCGTCAGTCGAGAGGAGTTCGATGTACAAAAGAGCGTTCTCCTAAAAACCCGCCAGCAACTCGAACGTCTTGAAGCTCGGGTCGAAGAGCTTGAAAAAGCCATCCACACGGCCGCTGGCAACCAGCCATCACCCCAAGAGACCCGATGAAGAAGCGCTGGCTCTCGGCGCCCGAAATCGATCAACAGCCCCCCCAAAGATCCTTCAGCTTGGGGACGAACCAAGGTCGTGCAACAACTTAACCCCCAACAGCACGCTGCGGTCATCGCGCTTGAAACGCCACTGCTGGTCATCGCCGGTGCCGGCAGTGGCAAGACCCGGGTCATCACAGAAAAAATAGCGCATCTGATCCAATCAGGCACCACAGCTCGGCATATTGCCGCCTTGACCTTTACCAACAAGGCCGCCCGCGAAATGAAGAGTCGGGTGAAGCGACTGGTGGACGATAAGAGCCTCCGGGGATTGACCGTCTCCACTTTTCACGCCCTAGGGCTTGACATCATCCGACAGGAACACCGATCACTAGGCCTCAAACGGGCTATCTCCATCTTTGATGAACAGGATCGACTGGGTCTGATCCGGGAACTCCTCCGCCACCATCGACCCGATTGGGATCTGAATTCGGCGGCACGCCTTAGCGCTCAAATCAGTCGCTGGAAGAACCTCTTCATCATGCCAGAGCAGATGACCGTGCCAACCCTGGATCAGGATCCTGACATCGTTGCCTTTTATAGCCACTACCTTCGGCAGATGAAAGCCTACAACGCAGTTGACTTCGACGATCTGATCCTTCAACCGGTCCTTTTGTTCAGTCACCATCAGGAAATCCTCGAAAAATGGCGCAACAAGCTCCGCTATCTCTTGGTAGACGAATACCAGGACACCAACGAAACCCAGTATCAGTTGCTCAAGCTTTTGATTGGAACCCTGGGGCGCTTTACTGTGGTGGGTGATGACGACCAGTCCATCTACTCCTGGCGCGGCGCTCAGCCTGAAAACATCGCGAAGCTCTCCGTGGACTACCCGCGACTACACATCATTAAACTTGAACAGAACTATCGCTCGACCCGGCGGATATTAGGCGCAGCCAACGCGCTTATCGCTCATAATCCTCACGTGATCGAGAAACGCCTATGGAGCGCGCTGGCGCCTGGTGATCCCTTGACCGTCCTGCATCACAAGGACGACATTCTCGAGGCACGACAAATATGCTCCGACCTGATCCATCATAAATTTCGAGAAGCCTCCGCCTTCAAGGACTACGCCATCCTTTATCGGAGCAATCATCAATCACGCGCCTTTGAAACCGCGCTTCGTGAGTCCAGCATTCCCTATTTCATCAGCGGCGGACCTTCCTTCTTCGGCTATGCCGAAATTAAGGACATTCTGGCCTACCTTCGCTTAGCCTTGAATCCGGATGATGATGCGGCCTTCCTTCGGATTGTCAATGTACCAAGGCGAGACATAGGCCCCCACACCCTCGAAAAGCTCGGCGAATATGCGAACCGTCGCCAAATCAGTCTGTTAGCGGCTTCGACCGAACTCGGATTGGCTGGGAGCCTCAAGGACTCGGCACGCCAGCGCTTGATGCTTTTTTCAAGGATCATGACGCAACTGGCGGAGGAGACCGCCCGAGACGACCCCTTCTTAGCCATCGATGCGTTCATTAAGGCCATTGACTACGAAGGCTGGTGTCGCGAGATCAGCCCTACCGAGGGGGCCGCAAAACGGAAGATGGCCCAAGTCCAAGAACTGCTCGACTGGCTTAAACGCATCGCCCACGACGACACTTCTGAAGAAAAGTCTCTCGCCGATGTCGTCGCCCGCATCATGCTGCTTGATGTGCTGGATCGCCGGGAAGAAGAAAATGCGGGCGATCGGGTCAATCTGATGACCCTTCATGCCGCGAAGGGCCTCGAGTTCCCTTACGTCTATCTGGTCGGCATGGAAGAAAACCTGCTGCCCCACGAGAGCAGTATCGAAGACAATGGCATAGAGGAGGAACGGCGACTCGCGTACGTTGGCATCACACGCGCCCAAAAGCGTCTGACGCTTAGCTATTGCACCCATAGAAAACGCCGGGGGGAACTCGAATGCCGCCAGCCCAGTCGGTTTCTAGATGAGCTCCCCGAGGAGGATCTTGAATGGGCCGCTCGCAAGGCTCTGGATCCAGACCTCAAGAAGGAGAGAGGCATCGCATCCCTAGCCCACCTGAGGGATCTGTTAAAAGGGGATTGATTCAGCTACAATAAAACGATAAGCGCCCGTAGCTCAGTTGGATAGAGTGTTGCCCTCCGAAGGCAAAGGTCGTACGTTCGAATCGTATCGGGCGCGCCATTAAATGAGTAACCTAGCGCATTTAAGTCCGGCCAAAACAGCCCCGGATTAAATGAAGACTAAAAGACGTCTGTGGATATAGATGGAAAAAAGCCACCTTTGGGTGGTTTTTTTGTGCCCAGGCATCCCGATTGCCAATACGCCCTCACATGACTTTACTTGGCGGGAACCGCGAGGATGAACTGGAGCTTTCGGGACGATTCTTCAGCGAGCTTCGTGAGTTCGGCGACATTCCCAAGACCCAGTAAGCCTCGATCAGCGACCAGAATGACGCGCTCTACAGGGAATCGAGCCAACACCTGGGTCAGCATCGACTGTAAGGTTTTAGTCTCTGCGACATTCCCTGGGTGGACGGTATGTATGAGTGGCAGCCCATCAGCGCTTTGAACGACGCCAAGGACAAATTGCCGAGCGATACCTCCCGTTTCTTTGTTCATCCCGTGGGCGCGGATGTCATTTTCAACCCGTGCCTCGCCATGAATGCGCACCGTGGTCAGGTCGTAAAAGACCACAGAGAGCTGCTGGTCCAACAAGGGCCGCATCTGCTCGGCCATGAGGTTCTCAATCGTTTCGCCGTGGTCCATGAGGGCATCCATCGTGCGAAGGAGATGGTCGTGAGAAACCGCATCGGACATATGGGGAATAGACACCGTTTCCAGCCATTCGAGGCACCCAAGCTTGGAGTCCGGGGCGCAAAGACGGTTGAAAACCATGGCGCGGACTAAAGCCTCCGCATCGAAGGATGCGACGGGATGAGCGGAGCGCCTTGTTAATGACTTTGGAAAATCCGAGCTGATGCCAAAGCTCATGCAGCATGAAGACATCACCATAGGCCTTGGCGCTGTCGTATTCAGGGGTAAAGGCGTTACTGCTCGTTCGTCCAATCGCCCGATTGAGGCCATTAATCAAAGGTTCGAGGTCTTTGGGTTCGAGTTGATCAAGGCGGCCAAGGTTAGCGATGACTCGTTGACGAACGGAGCCGGCATCGGTCCTGAAGGACTCAACGAGTTGAAGGTAGCTTCTTCCGCCAGATCGGGTGATGCGCGTGTACATGTGCGCACCTTATCATGAGCATACTCCTTCTATCAATAGCCATAAGCCATATGGCGTGACACTACAAAGAATCCCGAAAAAGCCCCCGGACAGAAGCGTATCCTATTGATTCATATAGAACCGCCAACCTCCTTTACCCCCAAACCGGTGAGGGAACTGCGGAACTTCGGTGTCATGCAATGTCCTATCGAGCCGATTGGCATCAAGATCCAATATCACTAGGTCCTTGACGATGGATGTGGACGAGAGAATGGCATTAGGCAACTTCAGCGCCATTGAGCGGCTTAGCTAGATCGCCTGACCTTCAATCTGTGCATCTTCCAGGAGAAAGTTAGCTGGCGCAGTCACCTCCTGGTTTCCTTACATTTTTCTAGGAAGTGTCTACAAAAACCAGGGCGCTTCAGGTATTAACTCGAACAATTAACCTACTGGAAGGGCTCCAGCCACAGGGTTTTTGGTACATGCACCAGAATTACCATATCCAGCATCGGTGACCGAACTATCTGTCGGAGTTATTATTCCGCCCGTAGGACTTTCGCCAAAAGCGCATGAGCATGCAGCTAAAGGAACTCCATTTTGTGACTTCCCAGTCTTCGTACACACCATCGACCAACATTGACTAATCGCCTGTGACGATTGTCCTGAAAAGGTGCCCGACGTGAGCGTAGTAGGTTGGGGAGCGCATTCTTGCGCTATCGGTGCAGCACTTTCCCAATTGAGTGCCTCCTGAGGATAGGGACTGTTCAGCCCGAAGAGGCTATAGATATGGCCTTTGGGTGCCCGGCAACTGCTCCCCATTGTGTTTGAATTTAGGGCCGCAATTGAGGGGCCTTTCAGGATGGGACACATCACGATTGTTTCGGGGAAAGTCTGTGTTTTGCCATCAAATGAACGAATCGTGATGGTTTTTCCAGTTAAAGCCCCTGTGGAGCTGGCGCAAAGCGCGAACTCTCCCTTACATACTTTTAAATTAACTCGAGACGAATCAACAGGAGGCGCTGCGGCAAGCTGTGAAGTCCATCCACAGAAAGCCACTAAAGCAATTAATAAGCACCTAGTTTTATCTATGGTCATCACTTCTCTCCTCTTAAAAAATAATCTAATTTAGTAACTATTTTCATTTTGTAACATACATCCTTTCAATCATCAAAACTTTTGACAGATTAGTCGTTCTGACCAGCGACTTTCTGACTTCATTGTGCACATATTGCCTATGTTCTCAGAAAGTGCCACTTTTTCCTGTCTCACTTTTAGGGGGAGACTACATTGTCATTGCGTGCCACAGCCAGAGCAAACGATCTCTCTGGCGTGGGTTTAACAACGCATTAATTAATTGCAATATGCTGCGGTTGTTGATGTAGCTGCCACGTACATGCTGGAATTTGGCGTACAGGGCTGCGGAGGAACATAACTTATAGGAGGGTTATTAGAGCTATAAGCCGTCCACCAGGTGCGACCAAGAAGTGCACCGAAGATCGGGTAATTATCCGGTCCGCGTGGGCTGTGTGAAACACCTTGTGTTGTAAATTGGAAATGATACTGACCAATGGAGTTGTTGAAAGTGTCATTGGTCGTAATGCACTCGCTGGTTCCCCCATTACAGCTTGTCGCATCTTGGTTGTATGCCTGCAGTTCACTGACGTTGTTGGAGACGAAAAAACCGGTTCCATTCGAGGTGCTTGAGGAGGCTGTTAGATTTTTCCATCCGCTTGCAATGGGGAAGCTATATCCGGATGGCGCAGTCTGATTAATAGCGTTAACAAAGAACTGCCAAGACGTGAGTCCGGAACTTCCCTGGGAATAATTGCCTGATGTCAGAGAAGCAATTTGGGTAGAGGTGGGTTGGAGGGTCCTTAATGCTTGGGGATTTGAGAATTGCTCGATTGCAGACGGTAAGCCTGCTGGATTGATTGCATAGCCATTGAACTGTGTGTAGGAGGCCGTGGTGGCGGCCTCATTGAGCTTACCAAAATTTGACGCGCCTGATGCGGCTGCGTTGGCTGACCAGCTCGAATTTGCTCCGCTAACGTTAAAGATCATTGCGGGATTCAAACCCAATTGACCTGACGGTGAGCTGTTGGACATCGCCAACCCTGCCGGATAGGGATTGATGGCTAAACCAGCACCAGTTCCCGTAGTGCTGTTCCAGATCCCAATTTCATCGCTGTAAAGGTTGGGGGGAAAGGCATTCGCAATGTTGCTTTGAGCGGCGCAATAGGAGGCTGAAGTGCTTACAGTATTGGGCAGACATACCGTTTGAGATCCGCTCACGCTGCCTGAAAGCGTCTGCGCGATTTCAATATAGCCGTTAGCCGCAGAAGTGATGAGGGCGCTTACATCGGCTGAACTGGCCGTTGGAGATGGGCAGGTCCACGTGCAAACCGTTGTTGTAGGGCATGAAGATTGGCTATATGAAGACGTATTCCCACAATAGTTCAAATACTCATTATTGAGGGTGAATAGATAATATTCGATGGTTCCCCAGTAAGATAGAAATTGCTGCAGTTGCTGCACCTGTAAAGCGGTATACCATGCATACCCCCCGGATGTGCTCTGATAGTTCTTGTTCAGTTGCTGCCAAGAGGATGCCTGTCCCCCCGCCGATCCAAAGAGCATATTGTTTGTACCAACGGTACCGCCACAGCTGCTCACCGTCATGGTATTGGATGGATTCCAAATGCTGAGATCGGTTATGAGCGCCGAATTAGTTGCAGTTAGCGGACAGACGGATGATGCCCCTGCAGTCTGGTTTGGATAGCATACAGAGGTCATCGTAACTCCGCTGGGCGCCACAGAACCGTAGGGCGAAGCGTTATAAACCAGGCTCTCGTACTGATTATATGCATTGGTTACAGCCGATGAGCAGGTTGTGTCAGACTGAATATCTTCGGTGAGCTGAAGCTCGTTGATTTGCTCTTGCAGGTAGCTTAATTGGGCTCCGATACAGTCCAATTGGGCCTCCACTTCTGAAAGCTGGGCATTCGTCGTTGAACCCGCGCCACCGCCGGTCAAAAGCATGCCAACTTCAGCGATGACCGTCGGCAGGCCACCGGCTGTTGTACTTTGAGCCCCGACATACTGCAGGAGGTTCTGCACCCCCAAAACCCCAAAGTCCTCAATGATTTCTGTTGAGATCGAGTTTCCGCTCCCGTTCCCCAGTGGCGCGGAACATTGAGGGGATGTGTTGGTTGCAGTGGCAAGAGGTTCAAGCGCGACCATTGGGCCCGATGTGCGCAATGCGTTGTTAATCACCTCTGCATTTGCGCTCAGGGCTGATTTCACTGGTGTGGCAGTCGGAAGCGGAGTTAGCTCTGATATTTTTTGCTGCTTATTGATCCGGCGAACCAATCTTTTTATGTACAGATCATAACCGCCACTTTTCTTGTACGCTGACTCAAGCTGTTGCCATCCGACGTGGTTATTTGTGTACCTCAACCCCTTATCTGGAAATCCTTTCCCTATCCCCAAGGCGGCTCTGACCATCTCGATGGAACGTTCATACGAACGAGACTCGGATTGCATGTCAGAAGCACTTGTGGACAGAAGATCCATATAGACCATTGAATGGCGGTTCACAGGCACATTGAGTATCTGTGCTTTCAGATGCCCCCTAAATGCAGGTCCATTCGACTGGTCGCCCGTCTGGCCAACAATCTTTCCTCCCGAGGTCACAAGCTTAAAGGGCTGATGCTCCAGCTTATCCGCCGCCAGATAAAACATTGTGGATCCACGGGTATTGGTTCTGCCTCGAGAGATCACCTTACCTGTAGAGTCTTTGAGGGTCACCGTTGCTTCAGACAAATATTCCAATGGACCAACGGAAGCCAACGCCTGAAGATACGTCACCTGTTTGTCCTGAGCGGACGTCAACGGCGACGAGCGTTGTCCTGTTGCTGAGAGAAGCTGATCAAGGCCAAGAGTGGACGGGCTTGCATTTACATGCCCCGAAGCCTGCGACACGCTCATAATGGCGAAAAAGACACCTATTGCCGATAAGACAACAACGACGGGCATTAAATTGTCTCTTGGGTTCAGGCTCATGTTTCTTCTCTTTTGTAGGCTTTGAAATTCTAGCTAAGCACTCATTCATCCCTTTAACGGGTAATCCTGTTTTACGGCAAACATGCTGAGAACGCAAAGAACATTTTCTCGTGAGCTTTCGCAGGCATCCTATAACGAACCGAGCTCAGGGGGGGTTCATGAGCAACATAAGAAGAATACCTGCGTTTCTAAGTTTCACACTGCTTATCGGTTGTTCAGCCGGTTGGCATCAGCAACAAGTGCAAGGCCCAAATTCCGGGCCTGCCGATAGGCTGTCTGCGGGCACTGTCCAGCGATCCATCCACAACGGAATGAGCTCTGCTGACGTCATTACCGCGCTGGGGTCCCCCAATATTGTCAGCACCGATGACCAGCACCGCGAAGTCTGGGTCTACGACAAGATTGCAACAGATGTCTCCTATTCCAATAGCAGCGCCTTTGGAACAATCCTTATTTTGGGAGCCAGTGCTAACTCGGGGTCTCAATCGACAAATCAGCGAACTCTAACTATTGCTGTCAAATTCGACGAGAGCCATAAGGTTAGGGACTTTTCCTATCACCAGACGAGTTTCTGAGCAATGAAGATCCTGACGACCCTGCTTGTGGCATTTCTCCTGATGCTTACTGGCTGTGCCCCCAAAATTCCAAAGGAAGCCCTCATGCTCAAGCCAGAGAGCATGCAGAACCGACAGATGCAGACACGTCGTTTTGCCACTACCGATGAATCAAAAATTCTGAACGTTTCAACGGCTCTACTTCAGGATATGGGCTTCACCCTTGAAGAGGCCAATGCACCGCTCGGTGTGCTGGTTGCATCGAAAATGCGCGATGCTACTGACGCAGGAAACGTAACTTTGGCGGTTTTTGCGACCCTTTTGACGCGGCGCCCTGTTGCTTACGACAAAGAACAGAAAATGCGAGCATCGGTAGTAACTAAGCTTCTTCCTAACGGCAAGGAGATGAGCGTGCGTGTAACGTTTCAGCGAATTGTCTTCAATACCCAAGGACAAGTTACTACAGCTGAGGCGATCATCGAGCCCGAGGTTTATCAGGAGTTCTTTTCCAAGCTTTCCAAATCGGTCTTCCTTGAAGCAAATCACATCTGAGGATCATGATGAAAAATGCAATTTTTATGGCCATCGCAGCATCGCTGATCTTCACCGGTTGCCAAACGACCAGCCAACGTCTTCTGGATAGTGACCAGAGCCAACTAAAGCTTAGAAGCATCCAGACCAAGGCGTTCGATACGGCGGACAAGGAGAAGACCATGCGATCCGTGATCGCTACACTTCAGGATCTAGAGTTCGTGATCGACAAGGCGGATCTTGCGGTCGGTGTTGTGAGCGCCACCAAGCTATCAGGGTACATGCTGAAGATGTCAGTCACGGTAAGCCCACGTGGAGAAAAGCAGATGATTGTAAGGGCTAATGCCCAGTACAACATAACCCCTGTTACCGACCCTGAACCTTATCAGGAGTTCTTTGCAGCGCTATCAAAATCCATGTTTCTGACCGCCCAGAATATCGATTAGCTGATGATGATGGTCATCCATATCAACCCGCATACAGAGAAATACAAATGAAGTACGTTTTCTTTATCGCAATTCTTATCCTTCCGCTCTTTGCGAGTGCTGAACCGGCAGGGACCTATTCTTGTGTCGAGCGGTTGAATATGGTGGCGAAAGTGGTTGGGGGAACGCCTCAGAGAAGCAAAGTCAGCGAAACATTTAGCCTTACGCTAAATCCGGATGGTACGACCTTAAGCAATAATCCGGCGATTCCGTTTCCTACACATGGAGCGTGGTCATTGGCGGGGAAGAA
>Ga0304729_1000834_pt1 | contig 21407 bp, 22 predicted proteins | sample C_131016_MF_Meta_FD_190475 | JGI IMG/M metagenome (GOLD analysis project Ga0304729, IMG submission 190475) | Freshwater microbial communities from Lake Croche, Canada to study carbon cycling - C_131016_MF_MetaG (v2) (version 2) | ecosystem: Environmental > Aquatic > Freshwater > Lake | place... | reverse complement strand
TACTTGTTATGGGTGATTAGTTATTGGGTCTTTGTGGCTTTACACCGCTCGATGGCGGAATGGCCGGTTGGGCCTGCCAGCCTGAGGAACACTCTTGTACGTATGGGAAAAATTGCCCACTTGCTTGGCAAAAATACCAAACCGCTGGTTGGGGTTGTGACGCCAAAACCATTGGTTGTGGTGGCGAATAAGCTACTGGCGCCGTATAAACAACTGGAGGTGAGTAATAACCTGCATACGGATAGCCGTAAGGGCCGCCATAGTAAGCACCACCATAAGCCCAATTACCGCGCCAACCTGGGCCATAGTGACCACCCCAACCTGGTCCGTATGCAGCTGGACGCCAACCGCCGCCATAGCCACCGCCGACAGAGACATTCCAGCCAACATGACCCGCTTGGGCAGCCACCGGAAAAACGGCAACTAGTCCTGTAAGCGCCAAGCCCAGCACGATGTACTTTTTAAACTGTTTCATATTTGACCCCTCTATTTGGTCAGTTGTCACTTTTAAGTCTACGCTTAGTCAGCCCTTTTGGTAAGACTGCTTACTAGGCTTTATTAGTGAATATTCTTATCTATTTAACGCTTCAGAAAATACTAAGCTGACAAGAAAAGTACTTATTTCTTAATCGACTTTAGCCCCAGACTGATGGACAACCTTAGACCATTTATTGGCTTCAGATTGGATCAATTTAGTCAGCTCTTTGGGGCTGCTGGGGGCTGGCTCTAAGCCGCCCTCTAGAAGTCTATTGCGAACCTGAGTGTTATTGAGGGTTTGGCGCGTGAGCTCGTTTAAGCGCCTTTGGACTGAAGCAGGTAGATTTGCAGGCGCCATTAAAGAGAACCAGGATGTCGCCTCAAAACCATGCAAACCCTGTTCTGCTAGCGTCGGAATATCTGGAGCTGCCGCAGAGCGTTTTAAAGTGGTTACACCCAAAGCCTGCACTTCACCGGCTTTAATTAGCGGCAAAGATGAGGATAGATTATCAAATAGCATAGTAATTCGACCGCTGATTAAATCAGGCAAAGATTGTGCCCTACCTTTGTAAGGGATATGTCTGATCTCAATCCCAGCCATCTCTTTGAATAACTCACCAGACATATGTAAGGAAGTTCCGACACCGGAAGAGCCAAAGGTGAGTTGATTGGGTTTTGCTTTAGCCATTTCAATCAACTCATGAAAATTATTCACGCCGAGACGTTTATTGACGATCAATACATTAGGCGTGCTAGCCAAGAAACTAATCGGCGTGAAATCCTTAATCGGATCGTAAGACATCTTTTCATAAAGAGTCCCATTAATAGCATGAATGCCCACCGTGCCAATCAGCAAGGTGTAACCATCAGGATCACTTTTAGCTACCATATCTGCACCGATATTGCCGCCAAACCCAGGGCGATTCTCTACTAATACTGGTATACCTAAGTTCTCTTGCCAACTTTGTGCCAGAACGCGCGCCAAGACATCAGGAGCGCCGCCAGGAGTGAAGGTGACAATGATGCGAATAGGCTGTGTGGGCCAAGTCGATGTATTGGGCTTTGATTGGGCGCTAGCTTGAAAGCTGACCAGCAAGCTACTCGTGAGCAAGCTAGCAAAGAGGTTCTTCACTACTGTGGATAAATGCAATGTTGACAAACTTAAAATCCAAAACGAGTGCGCAACCAAATCCATCCATCGTATTTGACAGGATCATCAGTACAAGGTCCGATGCCACACTCTAATAAAGTTGAGACCAGATTAGCCAAGACCAAGAGCAGGAATAGGAGGACTAAGGTATTGGCAAACCAGGAGCGTGAGCGAATCTCACGATTAGGCAGCATTAACAAAATAGCTTGCCCTGCCAATAGGCCGACATAACCAACAAAAGCCCAAGTATAAAAATGTAGTTCTAAGAATGTTGCGCCGTACCCTTTATCACCGGGCAATACATGCAGAAGAACTTGACGCAATGAAACCATCATGCCCACCAGGCCACCCATGATGCCCCACCCGTAATGTGCTGAGTGCGCACCGAAACGAATATTGAGGACTAGCGCAAAGCCAATGATTACAAATCCCATGCGCTGCATTAAACACAGCGGGCAAGGTAATTCACCAAAGTAGAGTTGATCAACAAAAGCGTAGGATAGGACACCAACCACTGCCAATAAGGAAAGTTGATTACCAAGTCCGGCAAGCGAAGGAAAGGATTGTTTACTCACAGGCTAATATGAAGATGAGTGGTGGCGTGGATTTGAAACCAATACACCAAAATAAGTGTCGTTACCGCCAAGAGCGCTAAGCCTGCAAAACGCCGATCAAACCAAACTAAAACGAGTCCGATAAAAGCTGTTAGAAAAGGGAGGTACATATACATAAAAGGATTCTATCCTAGGATGATTAACCCTAGGCAGATACAAAAATAGACTTACTGCAGAGTATTTTTGAAGGCAGGCAGCATTGGCATAGCCAAAACCTCAATGCCCTCTTCTCGCAAGGCCTCAGCCTCGTCTATGGTGGTCTGACCACGAATGCTGCGCTCAGGAGATTCTTTGTAATGAATTTTGCGAGCTTCCTCAGCAAAAGAATTGCCGACATCTTCAGACCGGCTCATAAGGTCACGCATGCCCTTTAAGAAGGCAGCCTGAACCTGTGCCTCCAATTGACCATGATCGCTGCCTGTAAGCGCTACAACATCACCACTTAGGCTACTAGCATTGACATTCCCATTGCTCACCGCCAATTCTGTCGAGTCGGATGGCTTGATGGATTCCTTCGCAGAACCTGACTTTGCGATATGAGGCGCTGAAGGCATGCGCGTAATTTCAGTATTGTCACAAACCGGACAAGCGAGCATGCCCTTGTCTTGTTGAGCAAGACAATCTTCTTCAGAGGCAAACCATCCTTCAAAACGATGATCAAAGGGGCAGGAGAGGTTATAAACTTTCATAAGACCTATATCGGGGCAAAACCAACAAATTCAATGGCACCATTTTAAATGGGTTTGCCTATTGCCCTAGGAAAGCAAGGATGGCATTACTAGGCCACGGCGATAGCGGTCCAGCCAATACGCCGAAATAGTCGTTTTGACATCAGTAATCACGCCCTGCTCTACCCAGCCAATAATCTCCTCCAGGGGGGCTGCAAAGACGTCCAAAAACTCTTCTTCATCAAGCTTGCTTTTGCCTGACTCAAGTTCTTCGGCCAAATAGATATCAATAAACTCTGTTGAATACGAAATCACCGGATGGATACGGCGGATATAGCTCCATTTTTTTGCTGTGTAGCCCGTCTCTTCTTCAAGCTCACGCTTTGCACACAAAAGCGGATCTTCATCAAGATCAAGTTTGCCAGCAGGTATTTCCATACACACCTTGGCGATGGGATAGCGATATTGGCGCTCTAGAAGCACCCTTCCATCAGCCAAGATCGCGATAATGGCAACAGCGCCTGGATGGGTGAGATATTCACGAACGGCTTCTTGACCATCTGGCAAGCTAACTTTGTCGCGCTTCATATTTAAGAAGATACCTCCATAAATATCTTCTCCAGAAATACGTTTCTCGCGTAAATGGTCGTCACCAGAGGGTAGATCGTGCAGAAATTTTTCAGTCATCAGAATCAAGTCCAAATGGGGTGTATTGGTAGAGGGCCGCATTAGCGTTGTATTAGCCCCATCATACAAAAGATGGATGACAGTAATATAAAAGTCCAAAAGCAATCAAGGCTCCGAAGTATTTACTTGGGAGCCTTTAGTTTGGGTCTTGCCTTGATCTTTACCTATCTTGTATTACGCGCCTAGCAAGGTACGACGCATCGCATCCAAACAAATCATCATCAAACCAGATGGGAGGATGCCGATGGCCAAAACTAAGATCGCATTTAAACCCAAGAGGCCACGAGCAAAGGTAGAGCCGGTGATTGTCAATTCATGGTCAGGTTCATCAAAGTACATGACCTTAACAATTCTCAAATAGTAGAAAGCACCGATCAACGATGTGATCACAGCAATGATAGCTAAGAATGTATGTTCAGCATCCACCAAAGCTTCGAGTACACCTAACTTTGCAGCAAAACCCACTGTTGGCGGAATACCAGCCAAGGAGAACATCAATACCAAGCCGATAAAGGCATACCAAGGATGTTTCTTATTTAAGCCTTTGAGACCTTCTATGGTTTCGCAGTCATAACCTTTGCGAGAAAGCATCATCAATAAACCGAAGCTACCCAAGGTAGTCATGACATAAGTAATGACATAGAACATGGATGCGCTAAAGGCATGATCATCAAATACTGAGAGCATACCTAACAACACAAAGCCCATCTGCGCAATCGCAGAGTAAGCCAGCATGCGTTTAATGTTCGTTTGCGCAATCGCTGTAACGTTACCCAAAATCAATGAGAGAACAGCAAGTAGAACCAACATCGGCTGCCAGTCACCTAAGAGCGGCAAGAGTGTATTTACTAACAAGCGAAATAACAATGCAAAGGCTGCTAACTTTGGTGCAGCAGCAATCATCAAGGTAACTGCAGTTGGTGCACCTTGATAAACGTCTGGTACCCACATGTGGAATGGGACAACGCCCAACTTAAAGGCCAAGCCAGCAACAATAAATACGAGGCCGAAAGCCATAACTAAATGGTTAATACGTGGGTCTGCAACTGTTTTGAAGATCTCAATCAGATCTAAGGAGCCGGTTACGCCGTAAAGCATCGACATGCCGTAAAGCAAGAAACCAGATGCCAAGGCACCCAAGATGAAATACTTAATCGCTGCCTCAACACTCTTCTCGCTAGTGCGACGCATCGCTACCAATGCATAGGTTGGCAAAGCCATCAACTCAAGACCAAGATACAGGGTGAGAAGGTTCGATCCAGAGATCAATACCAACTGACCTAACAAGGCAAGCAAGCTCAGAACAATAAAGTCTGGGCGGAACATGTTGTGATCTTTTAAATATTGCTTGGAGTAGATCAAGCTCACGAATACTGCGCCGCAAGAACAGGCCTTCAGAAGATTGGAGAATGGATCAGACTGAAATAAGCCATTCATGGCCACTTGAGATACATCACCCATGCGACCCAAAAATGCAATCACCATATATGCCAACAATATGATCGAGAAGAAATAAACAAAACCAACGCCACGCGGTGTGTGGAAGATGTCCTGCTCTACTCCAGGGGTCGCCGACTGTCTTTCGGGAACATAAACACCAGCAACCAACAATAGGCAGGCGGCTACGAGTAAAACAAGTTCCGGCAGGATGGCGTATAGGTCGAATGCTTGCATTTGCTTTTACTCAGAGTTTGCTGACAGCAACGTGCTGTAGCAGATTAATTACGGCTGGATGAATAATGTCAGTGAATGGTTTTGGATACACGCCCATACCAATCACACAAATCGTCAATACAGCCATCATGAAATACTCGCGACCATTGAGGTCTTGGAGCTCCTCAACATGCTTGTTATTGACTGTGCCAAAGAACACGCGCTTGACCATCCACAAGGAATAAGCAGCGCCAAGAATCAATGCAGTAGCAGCCAAGATACCGATCACGAAATCATAGTCAACTGAAGCCAAAATCACCATGAACTCACCTACGAAACCGGAAGTTGCTGGTAAGCCGCAGTTAGCCATTGCCATCAAGACGGCAAATGCTGTGAAGGCAGGCATACGGTGCACTACACCACCGAAATCGGCAATTTGACGCGTATGCATACGATCATAGAGCACGCCGATACAGAGGAACATCGCACCAGCCACAAAGCCGTGTGAAATCATTTGCACAATACCGCCCTCAATGCCAAGCGGACTAAACATAAAGAAGCCAAGAGTCACAAAACCCATATGTGCTACTGATGAGTAAGCAACCAGTTTTTTCATATCTTTCTGAACGAGGGCAACAGCACCAACATAGATCACAGCCACAAGGGATAAGAAGATTACAAATGGCCCGAGATATTGACTTGCATCTGGCGCTATGGGCAATGAAAACCGCAAGAAGCCATAAGCCCCGAGTTTCAACATAATCGCTGCCAAGACCACAGAGCCGCCTGTTGGCGCCTCAACGTGAACGTCAGGTAACCAAGTATGCAATGGCCACATTGGCACCTTCACAGCAAATGCCATAAAGAAGGCAAAGAACAACAAAATCTGCTCAACAATATCGAGGGGAGCATTTTGCCAAGCTGCAATATCAAAAGTATTGGTTACGTTGTACAGGTACAGCATGGCAACCAAAGTTAGCAAAGATCCAAGCAGTGTGTACAAGAAGAACTTAAATGCCGCATAGATACGGTTATGACCGCCCCACACACCGATGATAATGTACATTGGGATCAAGGTGGCTTCGAAGAATACGTAGAATAGCAATGCATCCAATGCTGCAAATACACCAATCATCAGACCCGAGAGGATCATGAATGAAGCCATGTATTGGGAAACTTTAGTAGTAATCGATTGCCAAGAAGCAATCACCACAAAAATGTTGATAAATGCCGTCAGCACAATGAACCAAACAGAAATGCCATCAATACCCAAATGGTAGTTGATGTCATAACGCGGAATCCAACTAATCTTCTCGACGAACTGCATGCCAGGGTTGGCAATATCAAACTGAATGATCAAAGGCAAGGTTGCGATAAATCCAATCACAGCACCGACCAGCGCTAACCAGCGAAGACCGGCAGTCGGCTTCTCTGACCCATAAAACAAAATGATGAGTCCGAAGAAAATCGGGATCCAAATGGCGAATGAAAGAATCATAGTGGCTACTTAAGTAACAAAGGCCTAGCGAACAAAAGGCAGGTAAGCGTACAAAACCCAAGCTAGCAATACCGCTAAGCCCGCAATCATCGCGAAAGCATAGTGATAGAGATAACCGGATTGCAAATGGCGAATCACACCAGCAAAGCGCCCAACTAAATGCGCACTGCCGTTAACTAAGAAACCATCGATAACCTTCTGGTCACCGCGATGCCACAAGACACCCCCAATCCAAAGCAAACCCTTAGCAAATACGGCTTGGTTCAAATCATCGAGATAGTATTTGTTGTCCAACAACTTCTTGATGGGTGCAAATGTTTCTGCGAACTTAGCGGGCAACTTCGGCATCCAGAGGTAACCGATGGCAGCAGTCAATACACCGAGTGCAACCAATAGCAAGACGGGTGAAGTAAATGCGTGAACGGCCATCGCAATTGGGCCATGGAATTCTTCTGCAAGCTCAACCATCGCTGGGTGTTTGCTGATATCGACAAATATGGAATCGCCGAAGAACTGACCAAATAACATTGGCTCAATCGTGTAGAAGCCAATAATCACCGATGGAATTGCCAAGAGAATCAACGGCAAGGTCACTACTAATGGAGATTCGTGTGGCTTTTGACCTGGAGCTAAACCATGGTGCGCATGATCATCGCCCTGCTCTGCATGATCATGGTGGTGATCGTGCGCATGAGAATTATGTCCCCAGCGGGCTTTGCCATGGAATACATAGAAATACAGGCGGAATGAATACAAAGCCGTTACAAAGACGCTCGCCATGACTGCGAAGTAAGCAAATCCAGATCCCGCGATATGGCTTGCAGCTACCGCTTCAATAATCGAATCTTTGGAGTAAAAGCCAGAGAAGAATGGCGTGCCGATCAATGCGAGATTGCCGAGCAACATCATCAAGCAGGTAATTGGCATGTATTTCCACAGGCCACCCATCTTGCGCATGTCTTGCTCATGGTGCATTCCTAGAATGACGCTACCAGCAGCAAGGAACAAGAGTGCCTTGAAGAATGCATGCGTCATCAAATGGAAGATGGCGACTGGATAAGCTGATACGCCTAGCGCCACAGTCATATAACCCAATTGAGACAAGGTTGAATACGCAACCACGCGCTTGATATCGTTTTGCACGATACCCAAGAAACCCATAAAGAGTGCCGTAATCGAACCAATGATGACAATGAAACTCAAAGCAGTGTCAGACAACTCAAAGAGAGGTGACATCCGAGCTACCATGAAGATACCGGCGGTAACCATGGTTGCAGCGTGAATCAATGCAGAAATTGGGGTTGGGCCTTCCATAGAATCTGGCAACCAGACGTGCAACGGAAACTGAGCTGATTTACCCATCGCGCCGATGAAGAGGCAGATACAGGCAACGGTCAATAAGCTCCAGCTAGTACCCGGCAATACTTGGACTGCTAAGGCCGTGTTCTGCGCAAAGATCGCATCATAGTTCATCGAACCAGTGCTTGCCAATAACAAGCCAATGCCTAAGATGAAACCAAAGTCACCTACGCGGTTCACTAAGAAGGCCTTCATGTTAGCAAATACAGCTGACTGGCGTTCAAAATAGAAACCAATCAACAGGTAAGACACAACACCAACCGCTTCCCATCCGAAGAAGAGTTGCAAGAGATTATTACTCATCACCAACATCAACATGGCAAAGGTAAATAAGGAGATATAGGAGAAGAAACGGTTGTAACCCTCTTCACCCTTCATGTAACCAATGGTATAGATATGAACCATCAATGAAACAAAGGTCACAACACACATCATCGTGGCTGTGAGTGGATCGATCAGGAAGCCAATATCCAGATTGAGCTCACCCAACTGCATCCAGCGATACACAGCACCGTTGAAGTAGAAACCATCCATGACCTGCACGAGTACGTTGCAAGACAAAACAAAGGCAATCATCACACCCAGGATGGTCACAAACTGGCATGCGCCATGCCCGATTCGGTTACCGCCAAGCTTAGTGCCTAGAAGGCCGGCAATCGCAGAGCCAAGCAAGGGCGCCAGTGGAATGGCGCAGAGGACAGGAAGAGTTAAGGTCAATTGCATTACTAGCCTTTTAAGTGGTCAAGGTCTTCAGCATTGATGGTGTCAACCTTACGGAACAGCACTACCAAGATTGCCAAACCAATCGCCGCTTCCGCAGCAGCCACAGTCAAAATAAAGAATACGAATACCTGACCAGCCATATCGCCCAAGTAATGGGAGAAGGCAACGAAGTTCATGTTCACCGAGAGAAGCATCAACTCGATGCACATTAAGAGCACGATGACGTTCTTACGGTTTAAGAAAATACCAATCACGCTAGTCGCAAACAAAATTGCACCAAGCACTAAGTAGTGAGCCAGGGTAATGTTCATTTCTTCTCCCCTCTAGCATCTTGTTTTGCAGCCATATCGCTATCCATCTTGACCATCCGCATGCGGTCAGCAGCAACCACATTGACCTGATAGGAGATGTCTTGTGACTTAGCATCTTTGCGATTGCGCAGCGTCAAGGCAACTGCAGCAATGATTGCTACCAACAGGATCACACCCGCAACCTCAAAGGCATAGACATAATCAACAAAGATCAGCATACCCAAAGCATGGGTATTGCTATTACCAACCTCTTCCAGCATGGGTTGCACTGGTGCTGTTGTGCCAATAAAGCTACGAATCAACACAATTGACAGCTCAAGAACAATCACTACGCCCATCAAGAAAGCGATCGGTAGAAATTTTTTGAAGTCTCTGCGTAAATGTTCAATATCGAGGTCAAGCATCATGACCACAAACAAGAAGAGCACCATCACTGCGCCTACATAAACCAGGATCAGAGCCAAACTCAAGAACTCAGCCTTGAGCAGCATCCATAAGCCAGAAGCACAGAAGAAAGCCAGAACCAAGAACAAGGCAGCATGAATTGGGTTACGCGCTGTCACTACACGCACAGCAGAAATCACCAGCAAACCGGCAAAGGCATAAAAGAACACTGGGTAGAGGAAGGAAGTATCGAATGTCATATGAATTTTTGCTCTATTCGATTAACGATAAGGCGCATCAGCAGCGCGGTTGGCGGCAATATCTGTTTCATAGCGATCGCCCACAGCCAAGAGCATTTCTTTTGTGAAATACAAATCGCCACGCTTATCACCAAAGTATTCAAAGATATTGGTCTCAACAATCGCATCTACTGGGCAAGCTTCTTCACAGAAACCACAGAAAATGCACTTGGTTAAATCGATGTCATAGCGAGTGGTACGGCGAGTACCGTCATCACGCTCATCAGTCTCAATCGTGATGGCGTATGCAGGACATACTGCTTCACAGAGTTTGCAGCCAATGCAGCGCTCTTCCCCACTCTCGTAACGGCGCAAGGCATGCAAGCCACGAAAGCGTGGTGACAGAGGAGTCTTCTCTTCTGGATATTGAATCGTAATTTTTGGCTTAAAGAGGTAACGACCGGTAATAGACATACCGATCAAGATCTCTTTGAGCATCAAGCTATTGAGGAATTGGGAAATTTTCTTAAACATGATTGATCAACTTATTTCCAGATATTCCATGGGGATACCACCCACGCGCCGACGACAACCACCCAAAAAACAGAGATGGGAATAAAGATCTTCCAACCCAAGCGCATGATTTGATCATAGCGATAGCGTGGCAATGTGGCACGCAACCAGATCACACAAGACAAGAGGAAGAATGTCTTGCCAAACAACCAGAAGAAGCCTGGAATATCACGCAAGATTGGTAAATCAATAATCGGCAACCAGCCACCTAAGAACATCGTTGCTGATAATGCCGCAATCAAGATCATGTTGGCATATTCAGCCAAGAAGAACATCGCAAAGGCCATTCCAGAATACTCAACCATGTGGCCAGCAACAATCTCAGACTCGCCCTCCACCACGTCAAATGGATGACGGTTGGTTTCAGCCACACCAGAGATAAAGTAAATCAAGAACATTGGCAGCAATGGCAACCAGTTCCAAGAGAGGAAGTTCAAGCCCATGCTAGCAAAATAACCCTGCTCTTGCGAAGCCACAACAGTGCTGAGATTCAAAGAGCCTGATGTCAGCAATACCGTCACTAGAGCAAAGCCCATCGCAATCTCATAAGAGATCATTTGTGATGAGGCACGCATTGCACCAAGGAATGGATATTTAGAGTTAGATGACCAACCCGCCAAAATCACGCCGTAGACACCAACCGAAGAAATCGCCATGACATACAGGAGGCCGGCATTGACATCGGCCAAAACCATCTTGGCTTGGAAAGGAATAACAGCCCAGGCTGCAAACGCAGGCATGATCACCATGACTGGAGCAATGAAATAAAGTACTTTGCTTGCTTGCGCAGGAGTGATGACCTCTTTGAGCAACAGTTTTAATGCATCAGCAATTGGCTGCAGCAAACCTAAAGGACCTACGCGGTTTGGTCCCAGACGAATGTGCATCCAGCCAATCAGCTTACGTTCCCACAGTGTGAGGTAGGCAACGCAGCCAAACATCGGCAATACGATGATCACGATTCTGACTAAAGCCCAAACGAGGGGCCACAGGGAGCCAAAAATGGCTTCGCCTTGGGTCGTAACGAGGTTCAAGAAATTATCCATCTCGTCCCTTATGCCTTGCTGACAGTTACAGGACCAAACATCGATCCTAATTTCGCACTAGCTGTAGTGCCCGCAGAAATCCGCACCGTATTAGCAGCCAAACTTGCTTCCAATGTTGCTGGTAAATCCATTGATTGAGATTCTTGAGTTACGCGCACAGCATCACCCTCTTTTAATCCCAATTCAGTAAAGAGTTTTTGACCTAAGCCAACTTGATTGCCCCGTTTAGCATCGCGCGTTAAGTGCAATGCTGATGAGCGACGAACAATTTGATCGCCTGCATAGATATTCACATCTGCCAAGCGCTCTAAGCCATTTAATGGCGCCAAATTACCGTTTGCCAAAGCATTAACAGTTGCTTGGTTACTCAACTTAGTGCAGTAGTTATCGCCCAGCGCATCGCCCAATACTTCTTCAGGCATGTTGTAGAGGAATCCGTCTAAATTCAGTAGACCGCCAAGCACACGCAATACTTTCCATGCTGGTCGAGAGTCACCCAAAGGCTTGACTGCAGGCTGAATCGTTTGGATTCTGCCTTCAGCATTCACAAATGTAGAAACTGTTTCAGTGAAAGCAGCAATTGGCAGAATCACATCGGCCACTTCCAGGATATCAGCACTCTTATAAGCACTGAATGCGATCACAGTGTTTGCTTTAGCTAAAGCTGCTCTGGCCTGTTGTGGGTTAGGTAAATCAGAGTCAGGCTCAAGATTCATCAAGATGACTGCACGACGCTCGCCAGATAAAACTGAATCCACGCCAGCACCGTTTGCACCGACCAAGCTAGCGCCGACTGCATTACCACCCACCGGCAAGAAGCCTAAGGTAGCACCAGTTTGCTCTGCAATGAACTGCGCTAATACATGTAAGTCTGTTGCATGAGGATGGGCAATCGCAGCAGAACCTAGTAATACCGCTGTTATCGCACCAGAAATCAAGCTATCTGCAACTGATTGAGCTGCTGCAGAAATAGGCAAATTAAAAGTGCCCACTGGAGCTGCAACCGATTTGACTTTAGCAACTGCTAGAGCGACTTCGCTCAAAGCATTTAACCAAGCGCTTGGTGTAGCAGAAATACTTGCAGCAGCTGGGATTAACCAATCATCGCCGCCAGCATCGATGCGGTGCACCACTAAACCACGCTTAGTCGCTGTGCGTAAACGCGCTGCAATCACTGGCTGATCTTTGCGTAAAAAGCTACCAATGACCAAGGCGCGATCAAGCTCACTTAATTTAGTCACTGTCATGCCGAGCCATGGAGCTGCGGCCGCACCCTTCACATCAGTTTGACGTAAACGGGCTTCAACTTGGTTTGAACCCAAGCCACGAATTAATTTCTGGAGAAGGTATAGCTCTTCAGTGCTGGAGATTGGATGCGCTAAAGCAGCTACTGCTTCAGGACCGCTCTCAGCAGAAATAGTTTTGAGTGAATGTGCCACATAATCCATGGCAGATTCCCAATCTGTTTCTAACCACTGACCGCCCTGCTTCACCATTGGTGTTGTGACACGATCTGCACTATTTAAACCTTCATACGCAAAGCGATCACGATCGCTAATCCAGCACTCATTGATGGCTTCGTTTTCTAAAGCAACGACACGCATCACTTTATTTGCTTTGGTTTGAACGGTAGTGTTGCTACCCAAACTATCGTGTGGGCTGACTGAGCGCTTACGGCCCAACTCCCAAGTACGCGCTGCATAGCGGAATGGCTTGCTGGTCAATGCGCCTACTGGGCATATATCAATCATGTTTCCAGATAACTCTGAATCAATCGTTTGGCCAAGGAAGGTAGTGATTTCTGAATGCTCACCACGATTGACCATACCCAATTCCATCACACCAGCCACTTCTTGGCCAAAACGTACACAACGGGTGCAATGAATACAACGCGACATCTCTTGCATCGAGATGAGCGGTCCAACATTCTTATGAAAGACAACGCGCTTCTCTTCGTCGTAGCGAGATTCAGATTTACCGTATCCCACAGCTAAGTCTTGCAATTGGCACTCACCACCTTGATCGCAAATTGGGCAATCCAATGGGTGGTTAATGAGCAAGAACTCCATCACAGAGCGCTGCGCTTCTACTGCTTTAGCGGAATGCGTAAAGACTTTCATGCCTTGCGTTACTGGTGTTGCACAAGCAGGCAATGGTTTTGGAGCTTTCTCTACTTCAACCAAGCACATGCGGCAGTTAGCAGCGATAGACAATTTCTTGTGATAGCAGAAGTGAGGGATGTAGCTGCCGAGCTTAGCCGCGGCGTGCATCACCGTAGAACCTTGCGGAACATCTACTATCTTGCCATCTAATTCGATTTCTACCATACTCACTTTATGAAGTCCCGTGCTCAATATCTTTTATAAAGGTTGCGCAGAATCTAAGCAGCGCTTATGTTCTACGTGATACGCAAACTCATCCATGTAATGCTTCAACATGCCACGAACTGGCATAGCAGCTGCGTCACCTAAGGCACAAATCGTACGACCCTGAATATTTGCAGCTACATCGTTGAGTAAATCCAAATCTTCCGGACGGCCTTGGCCATGTTCAATACGGTGAACAATGCGCCACAACCAACCTGTACCTTCACGACAAGGGGTGCACTGACCGCATGACTCTTCGTGATAGAAATAAGACAGACGCTCCAAGGCGCGCACCATACAACGGGTGTCGTTCATCACGATTACCGCGCCAGAACCCAACATCGAGCCCGCTTTAGCAATACTGTCGTAGTCCATGGTCAGATCCATCATCTGCGCACCAGGAACTACTGGAGCAGAAGATCCGCCAGGAATAACCGCTTTAATCACTTTCCCATCACGCATACCGCCAGCCAACTTCAAAAGCTCGGCAAAGGGTGTGCCCAATGGAATCTCATAGTTACCTGGATACATAACGTCGCCAGATACCGAGAAAATCTTCGTGCCACCGTTATTGGGTTTACCAAGCTCTAAATACGCTTGACCACCAATGGCCATAATGAATGGCACAGCTGCAAATGTTTCAGTGTTATTAATCGTCGTTGGCTTGCCATACAAACCAAAGCTTGCTGGGAAAGGTGGCTTAAAGCGTGGCTGACCTTTCTTACCTTCAAGCGACTCCAATAAAGCAGTTTCTTCACCGCAGATGTATGCACCCCAACCAGGAGATGCATGCAGTTGGAAATTGAAATCACTGCCCAGAATTTTGTTACCTAAATAACCAGCGGCGCGAGCCTCTTCTAAAGCCTCTTCGAAACGAGCATAGGTTTCCCAGATTTCGCCATGGATGTAGTTATAGCCAGCACCAATGCCCATGGTATACGCGCCAATGATCATGCCTTCGATCAACGCATGGGGGTTATAACGCATGATGTCTCGGTCTTTAAAAGTACCCGGCTCACCTTCGTCACTATTACAAACTAGATATTTATCACCTGGAAATTGACGGGGCATAAAGCTCCACTTCAATCCCGTTGGAAAGCCTGCACCTCCACGGCCCCGTAATGAAGAAGCCTTTAACTCTGCGATGATGGCATCGGGAGCGACTTTGTCATTGATGATGCGGCGCAGCTGTTGATAGCCGCCACGGCTTTCATAATCCTTCAAACGCCAGTTATCGCCATTCAATCCAGCAAGGATTAAAGGTTTGATATGACGATCGTGCAAGCTGGTCATGATGCTTTCCCTTGTGCACGGCACTCATTTAAGAGTGCATCAATCTTTTCTTTACTCATAAAGCTACACATACGCTTGTCATTCACCAACATCACAGGTGAATCACCGCAGGCACCCATGCACTCTCCCTCTTTTAAGGTAAAAGTACCACAGGGAGTGGTTTCATTAAAACCAATACCGAGTGTTTCTTTAAGATAAGTTGCAGCCGTTTCACCATGCGTTAACTGGCATGGCAAGTTTGTACAGATCACCAACTTGTACTTACCAATAGACTTGGTGTTGTACATGTTGTAGAAGGTTGCCACTTCATCAACGGCAATCGCAGGCATACCTAAGATGCTGGCAACGGTCTCGATGACTTCTGGAGAAACCCAACCAATTTCAGATTGCGCAGCAATCAGAGCGGCCATCACTGCAGATTGTTTTTGCTCTGGGGGATATTTCGCGACATTGCGCGCAATGTCTGCGAGCGTTTTATCGGAAAGTTGAAGAGTTGTTGTCATTAAATAATCCTTGGCGCGCTATTAGCGGTCAATCTCCCCGAATACGATATCTTGGGTACCAATAATGGTTACAGCATCAGCCAACATGTGGCCACGTGACATCTCATCCATTGCGGAGAGATGCACAAATCCTGGAGCACGAATCTTCATGCGGTATGGCTTATTAGCGCCATCAGAAATCAGGTAAATTCCAAACTCACCTTTGGGATGCTCAACTGCTGAGTAAGCCTCACCATCTGGAACGTGCATGCCTTCAGTAAAGAGCTTGAAGTGATGAATCAACTCTTCCATATTGGTCTTCATATCCACGCGCTTCGGCGGGGCTACTTTATGGTTATCGCTCATGACAGGGCCTGGGTTAGCTTTTAACCAAGCAATACACTGTTTGATGATGCGATTGGATTGATACATCTCTTCCATACGAATCAAGTAGCGATCGTATGAGTCACCGTTTACGCCGACTGGAATATCAAACTCAAGTTTGTCGTAAGTTTCATATGGTTGCTTTCTGCGTAAGTCCCACTCGATACCAGAACCACGCAACATCGGGCCAGTAAAACCAAGCTGCAAAGCACGCTCAGGAGTGACAACGCCAATGCCAACTAAGCGCTGCTTCCATATACGGTTATCCGTTAAGAGATTGCAGTATTCATCGACATTACCGTCAAAGCGACTTGAGAATTCTTCAATGAAATCGAGCAATGTACCGCTGCGGTTTTCATTCAAACGCTTAATAGCGGATGCACTGCGAATCTTATTCTTGCTGTACTGCGCCATTTGATCTGGCAAATCGCGATATACACCACCTGGACGATAGTAAGCAGCGTGCATACGTGCACCAGATACCGCTTCATACATATCGAAAATGTCTTCACGATCACGGAAGGCGTACAAGAAGACCGCCATCGCACCAACATCAAGGCCGTGACAGCCAATCCACAAAAGGTGATTGAGCAAACGCGTCAACTCATCAAACATCACCCGAATATATTGCGCACGCAAAGGTACATCGACTTGCAATAACTTTTCAATGGCTAACACATAAGCGTGCTCATTGGACATCATCGAGACGTAATCCAAACGATCCATATAGGGAACGTTCTGAATCCAAGTACGAGTCTCTGCTAATTTTTCTGTCGCGCGATGCAATAAACCAATATGCGGGTCAGCACGCTGAATCACTTCACCATCGAGCTCGAGCACTAAGCGTAATACGCCATGTGCAGCAGGATGCTGAGGACCAAAGTTGAGGGTGTAGTTCTTAATATCTGCCATGGCTTATACCGGATCTCCGTACTGCTCTTCCCTAATGACGCGTGGCGTAATTTCGCGCGCTTCAATGGTCACAGGTTGGTATACAACACGCTTGAGTTCTGGGTCGTAAATCATTTCGACATTACCAGAGATTGGGAAATCTTTTCTAAATGGATGCCCAACAAAACCATAGTCAGTCAGGATGCGACGTAAATCCTCATGACCTTCAAACAAGATGCCATAGAGGTCAAAGGCTTCGCGCTCAAACCAATTGGCACTATTCCAAACAGGCGTCACAGAAGCAACTACGGGATAGCTATCATCTGGTGCAAACGCACGCACACGCAAACGCCAGTTATGGGCGATTGACAATAAATGGGACACCGCAGCAAAACGTTGACCGGTCCATGCGCCATCACGGAAACCTTGGTAATCGACGCCGCATAGATCAATGAGTTGTTCAAACGCTAAAGCAGGATCGTCACGCAAGAGCAATACAGCTTCGTAATAAGTATCGGCATTGAGCGTAACCGTAACTTCACCCAAAGCAATCTCAATAGACTGAACGCGTTTACCTAAAACACGCTCGAGGTTTGCTGCAAGTTGATTTAAGCGATCTGACATCTCAAGCCTTCCGCGCAATGGTGCTGGTGCGAGCGATCTTCGATTGCAATTGAATAATGCCGTAGATCAAAGCTTCTGCAGTTGGAGGGCAGCCAGGAACATAAATATCTACTGGCACAATGCGGTCGCAACCGCGCACTACTGAATACGAGTTATGGTAATAACCGCCGCCATTGGCACAGGAGCCCATGGAGATGACCCAACGTGGCTCAGGCATCTGGTCATAGACCTTACGCAATGCTGGGGCCATCTTATTAGTCAATGTACCAGCAACAATCATTAAGTCAGATTGTCGTGGAGATGGGCGGAACACTACTCCGAAACGATCTAAGTCGTAACGGGATGCGCCAGCATGCATCATCTCGACAGCACAGCAAGCCAGACCAAAAGTCATTGGCCATAAAGATCCATTACGGGTCCAGTTAATTAACTGATCCGCAGTAGTGGTCACAAATCCCTCTTTAAGAACGCCTTCTAATGCCATATCTATCACTCCCAGTCGAGAGCGCCCTTTTTCCAGATATATACAAATCCCACAATGAATTCCAAAAGGAAGATCACCATAGAGGCGTAACCAAACCAACCAATATCACGTAGAGCGACACCCCATGGAAATAGGAATGCAGTTTCTAGGTCAAACAGGATGAAGAGAATGGCAATTAAGTAATAGCGCACGTCGAACTTCATGCGCGCATCTTCGAAAGCTTCAAAACCGCACTCATACGGAGAGAGTTTTTCAGCATCAGGCCGTGAAGGGGCCAAAATTTTTCCGAGGAACATGGGGACTAATCCAACCCCAATACCTACGAGGATAAAAAGCAAAACAGGAAAGTAATTAGCGAGATTCAAAATAGTCCTGTGTTAATTGTCTGAAGCGCCTTATGAATAAACCGAATTATCAATGATTCCTACAGCTCACAAATTGATCTAAAACAAATTACTACTCATTACCACTTAAATACATCTTTTTGGTGCCGACGGCGAGACTCGAACTCGCACAGCCTAAGCCACCACCCCCTCAAGATGGCGTGTCTACCAATTTCACCACGTCGGCATTTTTAAAACATGTCAATTCTACTGCATTGCACAACTAAAACCCCCTAAAAATAGGGGCAAAGAATATCTAAAAACCTACTTTTTTACTTAGGAACTGCAGGTTTTGTGGGATCTTGTGTAGGGGCCACTGGAGTCGAAACTGGTGCAGCTGCAGGAGCAACTGTTCCGGATAAAACGCCAGGATTTACTTCCTTCTTATTGCCAAGCCAAGTAATGCCCAAGGTGCAAATAAAGAAGATCGCCGCAAAAATGGCGGTTGTGTGGGACAAGAAATTAGCAGAGCCACTGGCGCCAAATAAGCTACCGGATGAACCCGAACCAAAAGCGGCGCCCATATCAGCGCCTTTACCCTGCTGGAGTAATACCAACAAGATGACCGCTAAAGCAGAAATAACCTGCAATACGATTAATAAAGTCTTAAACCATTCCATGACTTATCTCCAAATAAAAATATTTATGCCTGGCAAATGGCCAAGAAATCCTGCGGACTTAATGAAGCGCCCCCAATCAATCCACCATCAATATCAGGCATTGCAAACAATTCAACGGCATTGTCTGGCTTAACACTGCCGCCATACAAAATTCCCACATGGGAAGCCACATCTTCATCAAACTCCGCTAACTGCAAGCGAATGGCGCGATGCATATCTTGTGCAAGTTGAGCGCTAGCTACCTTGCCAGTGCCAATCGCCCAAACGGGTTCATAAGCAATCAGGCAATCTGCTAAACGGTCTTGCAAAACAGCAACCTGCTTAGCAATTTGACTGCGCACTACTTCAACCGCCCTACCGGAATTTCGCTCATCAGCAGACTCGCCAACACAAATCACCGGAGTCATCCCATGATCGAGAGCCTGCAAAGCCTTTTCTGCGACTAAGCCATCTGTTTCATGGTGCATATGACGGCGCTCAGAGTGGCCAACAATCACATAAGTACAACCCACTTCTTTAAGCATCGAGGCAGAAGTCTCGCCCGTGTAAGCACCAGAAATCTGAGCTGAAACGTCTTGAGCACCCAAAGTCAGAAATGCTAAAGAGCATTGCTCAATTAAGGTATTGCATTGAGCTAAATAAGGTGCTGGGGGACAAACAGCAAATTTACGACCTGCCGGCATCCCTTGCTCCATACCCTTGCAAACCGCTTTGATCCAGCTCTCATTACTAGCCAGACTGCCGTTCATTTTCCAATTGCCAATGACGATAAGTGGGCGCATGACTTTTTGATCTATCTCTTAAACAGTCAACACAATCTTACCGACATGTTCTGATGATTCCATCAAAGCATGAGCAGCAGAAGCTTGATCCATTGGGAAGGTTTCATAAATCACAGGCTTTAACTTACCTGCATCGAGCAGGGGCCAAATACGCGCGTGCAATTGCTGAGCAATTTGCTTCTTAAACGAAACAGGACGTGGACGTAAAGTTGAGCCGGTAATCGTTAAACGACGACGCAAAATTTGATTGGTACTCACTTCTGCTTTAGATCCGCCTTGGATTGCAATAATCACAATACGGCCATCATCAGCTAAGCAATCAATCTCACGTTGTACGTAAGCGCCAGTCACCATATCAAGGATGACATTAACGCCCTTGCCGTCAGTGGCTTTTTTAATTTCTTCAACAAAATCTTGAGTCTTGTAATTGAAGGCCAAGTCAGCGCCAAGCTTTACACAAGCAGCGCATTTTTCATCTGTACCAGCAGTCACAAATACCTTATGACCCATGGCCTTAGCAATCAGAATGGCTGTTACACCAATACCACTTGATCCGCCCTGCACTAATAAAGTTTCGCCTTCAGACAAATCACCGCGCATGAAGACATTGCTCCATACAGTGAAAAATGTCTCAGGTAATGCGGCAGCCTCTTGATCGGTAAATCCTTTTGGATATGGCAAGCACTGCGCAATCGGGGCTGCACACAAATCAGCATACCCACCGCCTTGCACCAAAGCGCAAACCTTATCACCAAGCTTGAGTCCAAAGGCATTATCGGCATGGGACAAGTCACCGCCAATAATTTCACCAGCGACTTCAAGTCCAGGTATATCAGATGCGCCTACGGGTACTGGATAAAAGCCCTTCCGTTGCAAAACGTCAGGGCGATTAATGCCAGCCGCCAATACACGAATCAATACCTCGCCAGAACCAGCAGTCGGAACCGCTGGGTCTGGACGAGTGGCTGACACCAACATCTCTGGTGCACCAAACTCTTTGATCTCAATGACGCGCATAGAAAAGCTCGCCTAAAGACTTAAGCAGTTTCGCCAGCGGATGGAGCAGCTTCAGCAACAGCTTCAGTTGCGCCAGCTAAAGGAGTAATCGTACCGCCCTCTTCAGCCATTGCAGCTTTGAGTGACAGACGTAAACGACCACGTTCATCAGCAGCTAACAACTTCACGCGAACCACTTGGCCTTCTTGCAAGTAATCTTTAACTTCTTTAACACGCTCAGTTGAAATTTCTGAGATGTGCAAGAGACCGTCTTTACCAGGAAGAATATTTACCAAAGCACCGAACTCGAGCAACTTCACTACTGGACCTTCGTAGATCTTGCCTACTTCAGCTTCAGCAGTAATGCCTTCGATACGTGCTTTTGCTTCAGCCATGCCTTCAGCGCTAGTAGAAGCGATCGTGACAGTGCCGTCATCTTTAATATCAATGCTGCAACCAGTTTCTTTAGTCAAGGCTTGAATTGTTGCGCCGCCTTTACCGATTACTTCACGAATCTTGTCTGGATGGATCTTGAAAGACACCATGCGTGGAGCATGAGCTGACAATTCTGTACGAACTGAACCCATAGCTTCTTGCATCTTGCTCAAAATATGCAAACGACCTTCTTTAGCTTGAGCCAAAGCAACTTGCATAATTTCTTTAGTAATACCTTGAACTTTAATATCCATTTGCAAAGCAGTAATACCGTTAGCAGTACCA
>Ga0304729_1000833_pt1 | contig 21413 bp, 23 predicted proteins | sample C_131016_MF_Meta_FD_190475 | JGI IMG/M metagenome (GOLD analysis project Ga0304729, IMG submission 190475) | Freshwater microbial communities from Lake Croche, Canada to study carbon cycling - C_131016_MF_MetaG (v2) (version 2) | ecosystem: Environmental > Aquatic > Freshwater > Lake | place... | reverse complement strand
TCAGGGTCATCAGATAGGGGTTAAGTACGTTGCCAACGGGTTTAGAAAAATCAATTGATTTCTTTTTTCGGGGAGCTTTTGATGCCATGCTAGGTCTCCTGGGTTTGTTTCTAACTGCACACTAAAAATAGTTTCTGTTCTTAGTCAATCGATATAGGGCTTTATCAAGACTCACAGCTCATGGTCTCGTAACCAATTGATTAATGCCTGCACTCTCGCAACCTGCATCCTTCGTCTGGGAACATAAGCTTTGAACCAGTTTTCTTGCGGGGGAAACTTAGCCAACACCTCGACGAGCACACCTTTCAATAAATGCTCTTCTAAAACATAGCTGGGAAGTATGGCTACTCCCAGTGATCGAAGCGTTGCATCTAACAATGTCATGTTGTCGTCCGCCAAAAGTCTCGCCGGAACCTCTACTGATATGACTCCACGCGCACTCTGAAAATGCCAGTCAGAACCAGTCGCAGAGAAAACTAGGCAGGCATGACTGCTCAAGTCGCGAGGGTGTTCGATCTCAGGATGTTCCGCTAAGTATTGAGGCGTTGCACACAGCGTTGGTTGCACGGGCCTCAATGGCATGTCCACCACACCTTCATAGCTAGCCAATCGACCACTGATCGCTAAGTCGAATCCGCTTTCAGCCGGGTTCGTAGAACGATCAACCAACGCCATTTCTAAAGTGATGCGCGGGTGTTGTGTGAGGAACTCGTTAAGCAATGGCCCCAGGCGCTGAATTCCCAGCGTAGTCGGAGCCATGAGACGGATATGACCTTCTAGCTTGCCATCATCTCGCTCGACGTTGTCGAGCAACTCCTCAAGGTCGGATACGACCCCTGCTGCTTTAAGGTGAAATTTTTCACCGGCCTCCGTCAGGTTTACTTTCCTAGTTGTTCTCTCGAACAAACGAGTGTTCAAGTGTTGCTCCAGGCTACTAATCCTCTTGGCCACCATCGAGGGCACTACGCCCAACTCACGCGCTGCTTCGGAAAAGCTGCCGCACCTGACCACGGCTATGAAGGTTTGGATGTGTGAAACGTAGTTCATTTGTGAATCATACTCACAACTGATAACCAATATATTGAAAAATTGTTCTTGATAAAGATCAATAAACTTCTCCCACACTTCTTTTAACTTAAATGATTGGAGACAACGTGAATCGCAATACCTTCATTAAAAGCCTTGCTGCTATCGCTGCCGTTACCTGCATAGGTGGCAACGCACTGGCGCAAGCTTTCCCAAACAAACCCATCAAGATCATCACACCCTTTCCAGCCGGGCAAGGTCCCGATGTTTTGCTGCGGATGGTGGCAGACAAAATGAGCGGCTCACTGGGCCAAGGTGTTGTTATTGAAAACAAACCCGGAGCTAGCGGCTTCATTGCCTTTGATGCAGCCAAACGCAGTCCCGCTGATGGCTACACATTGGTTCACATGGACAGCTTCCATGTGGGAACGCATCCCCACCTGTTCAACAAGTTGCCATACAGCGCGACAAAAGACTTCGATCCAATCACTCCGCTTGTACGCAACTACTTCTTTGTCGTGGTTGGAGCTAACTCCAAATACAAGACCATGGGTGAACTGATTGCCGATGCGAAAAGCCGTCCAGGCGTTGTGACATACGGCTCATGGGGTGTAGCTACTCCTGCTCATCTCGGTGGTCTGTTGCTTGAATCTTCAGCCAACGTCCAGATGAACCATGTGCCCTACAAAGAGGTGTCACAGCTGTACCAATCAGTAGCCAATGGTGAATTGGACTGGGCTATCGGTTCAGCAGCATCAGCTGGTCCTTTGTTGCAAGCTGGCAAGGTCCGATTCCTAGCTGCAGCCGCACCTAAGCGCATTGCTGGTTACGAAAAAGTGCCAACAGCTGGCGAATCAGGTGGCCCCTCTAACTGGGCTGTGGGTGGTTGGAATGGCTTGTTGGTGCCAAAAGGTACGCCCAAAGACGTGGTGCAACGCTTGAACGAAAGCATCGTCAAAGCCATGCAAACCCCCGAGATCAAAGAAAAGCTCGGCCCATTCACATATGAGAACTACACCATGTCGCCTGCTGACATGGCCAAGCAAATGGATGCAGAGGTCGCCAGCTGGGGGCCAACGCTGCAAAAAGCAAACATCAAGCTTGATTGATCAAACTTCTGCGCATATACATGCCACGTTCTCGCCTCACTCAACTTAATCTTTTCACAACAGGAGACAAAAATGCAAAACCATCTCAATCGCCGTTCAGTACTAGGGTCCGTGGCGTCCGGCCTGGCTGGCGCCGGCCTCACCGCTTGTGGCGGCAGTGTGGCTGCAGAGACTAAGAAACCTGCTTTTGTGCTCGTGCACGGCTCCTGGCACAACGCCAGCACCTACACCTTGGTGATTCAGCAGTTGGCCCAGCTCGGGCACTTCGCCGTCGCACTTGATCTGCCGGGTCATGGTCTTGATGCCCGTTTCCCGGTGAGTTGGCACCAAAGGCCTTTCAACGCGGCGGCATTTGCCACCGAGGTGTCGCCGGTTGCGGCCACAACTTTGGCTGACTATTCCGCGCGGACCATTGCAGTCATAGATCAGGTAAGGGCTCTCGGCTACGAGAAGGTCATGCTGGTCGGTCACAGCATGGGCGGGGTGACTATCACCCAGGTAGGCGAAATGGTGCCAAACAAGGTGCAGAAGCTCGTCTACCTCGCGGCCTTCCTGCCAGCGAACGGTGCCAGTGGGCTGGCTGCCGCGCTGCTGCCTGAAGGCGCGACGAATCAGGTGCCACCGCTCTGGCTGGCCGACCCGGCAGCGATTGGCGCGATGCGCATCGACTTCGACAGCCCGGACTCAGCATACCGGGCGAAGGTCAAACAGGCCTTCTACGCTGATGTCAGCGATGACGCGTTTTCAGCCATGGGCAACATGCTTGTACCCGACGATGCAGCCGGGCCAACTGCAACACCGATCACACGAACCGCCGCCAACTGGGGATCATTAGAACGCCACTACATCAAATGTTTGCAGGACAACGCGATGCCGCAGCCGCTCGCGCAGAAAATGGTGGACGTCGCCGACCAGGAATTCCCATCCAGGAAGACGGTGATGCACACAATGAACAGCAGCCACTCGCCATTTCTCTCCCAACCACAGGCATTGGCACAAATGCTTGCATCGATCTCGCTTTCTTGAGAGGCAATCAGGCTGCCAGCAGCTTCCCGGAAAGTTGCACCAGTGTCCGGACAATCAAACGCAGGCAGCAGAAGTAAGAAACATGGCAAAAAGAAACATCGACGTGGTGGTAAGTAGCGTGCGCCAGCTGACATCGCGTGTGCGGGAATACCAGCTGACAGCAGCGGATGGCAAAGCCTTGCCCGTTTATGAGCCTGGCGCACACATCGCCGTGCACACTGATTCAGCCGACGGCAGCCTGCTGGTGCGCCACTATTCTTTGCTTGGCGGGACGGAAAATGCTGACGACCCGCGGCACACTTACCGTATCGCCGTACAACGTGAAGACCGCGCACGCGGGTCGGCACACATTCACGCAACGTTCGCACCCGGCATACGCTTGCAGGTGGCACCGCCGGGCAACAACTTTCCGCTGGATCGGCGTGATACTCACAGCCTGCTGATCGCAGGGGGTATTGGCATTACGCCGATCTTCTCGATGGCTCGCAGCCTGGCACGGCGACATCGTGAATTCTCTGTGGTCTATGCCGGGCGCGCGCCAGAGCAAATGGCGCTTCGCGAAGCGCTGGAGCACATCGCCGGGACTCGGGTGCGTTTTCACTACAGCGATCTGGCTGGGTCACCCAATCTCCAGGCGTTGTTGCGCGACCAACCTGCTGGCACCACAGCCTATGTCTGTGGCCCAGCTCCCATGGTACATGCCACACATGAAGCCGCCGCTGCCCTGGGCTGGGCTCCGCAACGGGTGCGCAGCGAACTGTTCACGGCTGGCCCCACCGGTGACGAAGTGCCTTTCGAGGTGGAGTTGCGCCAGTCGGGCCGGGTGATTCAGGTTGGGCGAGACGCCAGCATCCTTGACGCCTTAACGGCCGCCAAAGTGCCGGTGCTATGGGACTGTCGTCGCGGTGAATGCGGCTTGTGCCCATTGCCCGTGGTGTCGGCTGACGGCCCCATTGACCATCGCGACCGCTACCTGTCTGACGAGGAGCACGCGTCAGGCGAAACATTGTGTGTTTGTGTCTCGCGCATTCGCGGCAAACGGCTGGTGCTGGATGCCTGAATCCTGGCAAGCCACACGCCACAAACCATAAAAATCATCAATCTCATGAACCAGCCCATTGAATTCATCCCAAATCTGAACCTGCCCGGCAGCTTCGAGCCTGGCGGGTTTGCCGACCACACCACACCCCTCATCCGCAACTGCTGGTATGTGGCAGGCCTGGCCTCAGAAATCTCACGCGACATCATCAGCCGTCGCTTGCTGGGCGTGGACGTGGCGCTTTACCGCACGCTGGCAGGCGAGCCCATCGCAGTGCGCAACCGCTGCCCGCACCGCTCATTCCCACTGGCCAAAGGCAGGCTGGAAGGTGACATACTGGTCTGTGGCTATCACGGCATGCAGTTCGATCCATCGGGTCGCTGCGTGAATATGCCTTCGATGCTCATCACCCCCAGCAATGGTCAGGTACGCAGCTTCCCGCTGGCAGAGCGCGGCCCGCTGGTTTGGATCTGGATGGGAGACGCCGACCGCGCCGACGAGGCGCTGGTTCCCGACACCCACTGGCTGCATGATGCCGGCTGGAAAAGCGTCAACGGCCAATTCCATATCAAATCTGACTACGTGGCCATGCACGAGAACCTGCTGGACCAGACCCACTTCCCCTTCCTGCATCCAGGGGCCATCGGCACACCCGAATATGCACGCTCAAAACTGCATGTGCGCCAGGAAGGCGAGGTGGTGGTCATTGACCGGGCGCTGAAGAATTCACCGCCGCCGGGGGTGTATGGCGTGCCCACCGGGCTCACGGGTAAACCAGTGGACCGCTATTCGGAGGCCCGCTTCGTGTCGCCTGCGCTGCACACGGCCTATGCCCGCATTGTTGATCCGGATCACGTGAGCGGCACAGCCCACACCTACCGCTTCAACATCACCCACATCTTCACGCCAGAAACCAACGGCAGCATTCACTACTGGTGGTTCAATAGTCGCGATTTCAAGCTTGACGATCAGGAAGCCGACGACTACTTGCATACCGCATCGGCCAAAGCATACCTGGAAGACGTGGACGCATTGGAATGGATCATGGACGTCGTCAAGAACGATGTGGAACCTCAGTTTGATCTGAACTTCGCGCCCGACAAGCCAGGCCTGATGATGCGGCGCACGCTGTATGACCGGGCCGCAGCCGAAGCTGGCGTATGTCTTGCACCGGTGACGGCAGAAAAGGTCTGACACAATGGCCAAGATCATCGGGGGCATCGGCACTTCTCATGTGCCCACCATTGGCGTTGCCTACGACAAGGGAAAGCAGCAAGACCCTGCATGGAAACCGTTATTTGACGGCTACAAGCCGGTTGCGGCCTGGCTGGCTGAAAAGAACGCCGATGTGCTGGTCTTTTTCTACAACGATCATTGCACCAGCTTCTTCTTCGACGTGTACCCTACATTTGCGCTTGGCGTGGGTGCGGAATTCCCCATCGCCGATGAGGGTGCCGGACTGCGCGACTTGCCACCCATCCGGGGCGATGTAGATTTGCAGGCGCACATTGCCGAATCACTCATCAATGACGAGTTTGATTTGGCGGTTTTCCAGGAAAAACCGATTGACCATGGCTGCGCGTCGCCATTGCCCCTGCTGTGGCCGCACAAGCCAGACTGGCCCGGCACCGTAGTGCCAATCGCCATCAACGTGCTGCAATTCCCACTGCCTACGGCGAGGCGCTGCTATCGCCTTGGACAGGCAGTGCGACGTGCGATTGAGTCTTATCCAAAAGACTTGCGCGTGGTGGTGGTCGGCACGGGGGGGCTGTCCCATCAAGTCCACGGTGAACGTACAGGCTTCAACAATACGCAATGGGATATGGAGTTTCTGGACTTGTTGCAGCACACGCCAGATAAGTTGACGGCTCTGCGTCATGTTGACTACGTCAGGCGAGGTGGTGCCGAAAGCGTGGAACAAATCATGTGGCTCGCCATGCGAGGTGCGCTGGGGACTGGGCCGGTGAAAAGGCTCCACCAAAATTATTACCTTGCAACGACCACCGCCATGACGGTGGCCTTGTTTGAAGAGGACGAGGCAGCTGCTGCATTGGGTGACCCCTCGTCAATGGCAAGCGACCAGCCCATCTTCGCTTGAGAGGCACGTCATGAACCCACAGCTTCAAGGCATCCAGAACATTGCTGGAACCTACATTTTCGATTTAAGGGTCAGCAACCGCTCACTCAAACTCAACAAATTCTTTTGGAGTCTGATTGATTCAGACGCACGAGCCCGTTTTGTTGCCGATGAAGAGACATCGATGAAAAACGCCCAACTCAAGGAAGAGCAGAAGGTACTCATTAGAGCGCGAGACTGGTTGGGTCTTATTCAAAATGGTGCAAATTTCTTCGCTCTTGAGAAATTCGCCCGCGTTGTCAAGATGAGCAACATGCAGGTTTACGCCATCATGCGTGGCGAAAGCTTTGAGGAGTTTCTGGCAACGCGGCAGGTGCCGGATGCGCGATAGCCGTCGTTCTGAACTTGCCAATGATCTGAATTATTTTTTCAACACAAGGAGACAAAAATGAGTACGAATAGAGGCGTCGTTTACGTTGAACAAAGCAAGGTGGAAGTGCGTTCCATAGACTTCCCCAAACTACTCAATCCCAAAGGTCGAACTGCAAATCACGGTGTGATTCTCAAGGTGCTCACAACCAATATTTGCGGCTCTGACCAGCACATGGTGCGCGGGCGCACCACCGCTCCAACTGGTTTGGTACTCGGTCATGAAATCACTGGCGAGGTGATCGAAGCTGGCAAAGATGTTGAGACCCTTGAAGTAGGCGACATCGTCTCGGTGCCCTTCAACGTCGCCTGCGGCCGCTGCCGCCTGTGCAAAGAACGTCAGACCGGTGTCTGCCTCACCGTCAACGAATCTCGCCCCGGCGGTGCCTACGGCTATGTTGACATGGGTGGCTGGGTAGGAGGCCAGGCCGAATACGTCATGATTCCTTATGCCGACTTCAATTTGCTGAAGTTTCCCGACCGCGCCCAGGCCATCGAGAAGATTCGTGATCTCACCTGCCTGTCCGACATTCTGCCCACCGGCTACCACGGTGCCGTGACCGCAGGTGTAGGTCCCGGTAGCACCGTATATGTGGCTGGCGCTGGCCCGGTCGGCCTCGCCGCAGCGGCATCAGCTCGACTGCTTGGTGCTGCCGTGGTGATTGTGGGTGACGTCAACCCAGCCCGTCTCAAGCACGCCAAAAGCGTCGGGTTCGAGATTGCAAACCTGTCGACCGACGAGCCGCTCGGCGACCAGATCCAGGCCATCCTCGGTGTGCCCGAAGTTGACAGTGCGATCGACGCAGTCGGTTTTGAAGCCCGCGGCCACGGCCATGAAGGCGCGCAGCACGAAGCCCCCGCTACAGTACTAAATTCGCTGATGGAGATCACCCGCGCAGCCGGCAAGATCGGTATTCCCGGCCTGTATGTGACGGAAGACCCGGGGGGCGTTGACAAGGCTGCAAAGACAGGCTCGCTAAGCATTCGCCTCGGCTTGGGCTGGGCCAAGTCGCACAGCTTCATGACTGGGCAGACGCCGGTGATGCAGTACAACCGCGCGCTGATGCAGGCGATTTTGTGGGACCGCATCAAGATTGCCGACATCGTCGGCGTAAAGGTCATCTCGCTAGACGAAGCGCCCGCTGGTTACGCTCAATTTGATGCCGGTGCGCCCACCAAATTCGTGATCGATCCTCATGGACAGCTAAAAGAGAGTGTCTGATCTCAGAGATATATGCCGAAAGACAGTTTTTCGGGGAACCGTCTAATTGATTAATCCTGCAGAAGCTGTTGCAGCACAAACGGCAGGATACCGCCGCTGCGGTAGTAATCCGCCTCGATGGGGGTGTCCACCCGCAGCGTGATGGTGATGCTCAGCGTGGAGCCATCGGCGCGGGTGATGCGCAGTGTGGCATCGCTTTGCGGCGTCAAGTTGGCATCGGGTATCACGTCTATCAGCTCATCGCCCTTGAGGCCCAGTGACTGCCAGGAGTCCGTGCCCTTGAACTGCAAGGGCAGCACACCCATGCCCACCAGGTTGCTGCGGTGAATGCGCTCAAAGCTCTTCGCCACCACGGCCTTGATGCCCAGCAACTGCGTGCCCTTGGCGGCCCAGTCGCGGCTGGAGCCGGTGCCGTATTCCTCGCCTGCAAAGACCACCGTGGGTACACCGTCCGCCACGTACTGCATGGCAGCGTCATAGATGGCCATCTTGTTACCTTGGTCAGGGCCATCATGCTGGTAGAGGGTCACACCACCCTCTTCGCGCGAGCCAGCAGCGTCGGGCGGAATCATCAGGTTCTTGATGCGCACATTGGCAAAGGTGTTGATTGGCTTTAAAAACTGACCCACTTATAGAGGTGCCGGAATTGCGCTGACCTATGCGGTGGTGGTCTCACACCAGCATTGCCTGATGCTGGCATCGAAACGATGCACATGATCCGCAAAGGTCAGCGCATGCTGCAAGGCTGCATCAAGCTGTCTTTTGTCGACCAGTTTTATGCGTTGGCAGGAAAATCCGTTCCGTTTGAGGAACTGGCGTCCGTTACTACTCCAACCACGTTTATCAACTGGCAACGCGACAGAACCCCGGCCGATCTACTCACAGCCTGTATATGCGCTTAGCATTATCGTGTAGCAGCAAGCGTTGCTCGCTGGCCGGTCGATCGGCGATTCCGGCGAGAAACCCTGACAGAATAGTTTCATAGGTCGCCACTAGGCTATCGACCGGAAAGTTGCTGGCAAACATGCATCGGTCGGCGCCGAAAATCGCAATTGCATCTCGAATGACGGGCAGATTGGCTTCCTTGGTCCAATGGAGATCGCGCTGGCCTAAGCCTGATATTTTGACGGCCACGTTTGAAGACTGGGCGACCTGTTCCATTGCACGCCGCCATCCAGCCAAGCCTTCCGAAGTCCGGTCCGTCGGCAACCCCGTGTGGTTGATGATGATCTGGGTGTCAGGAAAATCCCGCGCCAGATCGGCCGCCTGATCCAGATTCCACCAGGGCGCCTGCAGGTCGAATGAAAAGCCGTGGCGTCCGAGCAAGGCAAAGCCTTTGCGCCAGCGCTTGTCGTCCATGGAGCCAGCCACACCGCGTCGGGCTTCTGCCCGCGAGGCGCTGGTGACCGGTTTGTGACGGATGCCACGCACCAGTGCGAAGGTTGCCTGGGCCGAAAGCACTTCGTCGGCATCGCCCCTGTCAAGCGCGGCATGCGCCACGCTGGCGGATGGCCGTCCCGAATTGCTGGCGAGCTTCGTCAGCCACCGGGTTTCGTCGACCGGCTTAGCGCGGTTCCATTCGGCTTCGATGTGGACCGTCTTGACCGGCGCGAAGCCGCTGGTGTCGTGCGCCAGATCGGCCGGCAGGTAGTTGCGTTTCAGCGCCGAATAGTCGCCGTAGCGAAAGGCAATTGGCTCCTTGTCCTGCAGCCACGGGTAAGGGTTGTTCCCCAGGTCCCAGAAATGCTGGTGCGCATCGATGAACGGCTCGTCGAATTTCATCAGGCGCCTTTTGCTTTGTTGGCGGCGGCGTCGAGCTCCGCGTAGTACTTCTCGATCTTTGCCACGTCGACGCTGTCATCGCGCGGGTAGCCGAGCTCGGCGAAGTGTTTCTCGCGTTTTCGCATGTCGGCCAGCAGCACCTCGCGTGCATGGGTGGCGACGATCTCTGCCACTTCCTGTGGTACCACCACGATGCCATCGTCGTCGCAGCCAACAATGTCCCCAGGGCGAACCTGCACGCCGCCCATGCCGATGCGGGTCTGCGTTTCGATGATCTCGATGCGGCCCGGGATGATGGTGCGGGCCACGCCGCGTGAGCAGATCGGGGTGCCCTGCTGCAGCAGCTCACCGCTGTCGCGGCACTGCCCGTCGGTGACGATGCCGACCGCGCCCTTTTGAATCGCCCGCAGCGAGTTCTCCGAACCCCAGAGCCCGACCGGGGGCGCACCGCCCGTATCCGTCACCACCACATGGCCGGGCTGGAGCTGGTCGTAGAAGCGCCAGACACCCAGGCCGACTTTCTTGAACCAGATGTCGTGCGAGTCGACGATCTCGGGCGTGGTCGCCAGCGTCCACATGGGTCGGTTCGCCGGCACGCAGCGCACGGTGAAGGCCACACCCCAGAAGCGGGTGCCACGCTGCAACGCGCGAATTTCGGGCGAGACGAGGCCGATGTTGAAATAGCCAATGCCGTCGAGGGCATCGCAGACGTCGGCCACGCGCAGCGGGTCGTAGTATTTCTTCAGGCGAAACGAGTCTGCCTGGTCGCTGCCATTAGAGGTGGGCGTTGCTGTGGTCATGAGTAAATCCTTTTGTGATTGAGGTCCCGCAGGACTTTTGTGTGGCCCGTTCGGGCGTCAAGCTACTTCGGTGGCCTGGACGATTCGTAGAGGCGAATGAGTGAGGCCGGATCCGCGAACGCATTGCCCGCGTCTACGTACGCCGCATAACGCGCGCCGGCTTCTTCCACCAGCGGCAGTTGGCAATCGTGTTCCCGCGCAAAAGCCGACACGGCCCTTAAATCCTTGAGCAACTGGCGTGCATAAGCCGCCGGGGGCTCAAACTCGCGCCGCTGAATGCGCGGATAAAGTTTTCGCAGTAGGACGCTGTCAGCAAAGCCGCCAGCCAGGCATTCAGGCAGCCGGGCCGCGTCGATGCCTGCCGCTTCGGCCAGAACCGCCGCCTCGGTCATCAACACATAACCCACACCGACGATGGCCTGATTGATGATTTTGGCCGTCTGGCCAGCACCAACAGGCCCCATGTGGGTCACGTTGCTGCCGAGTTCGGCAAGAAGGGCTTGTCCGCGGGCAAAATCTTCCGGTGCACCTCCAGCCATGATGGTCATCGAACCTTCACGCGCCGCGGCGGGACCACCCGACACCGGGCAATCGATCCAGCTAATCCCCGCTTGGGCGTCGGCTCGCGCTGCCATGTCGCGCGTGGCTGAGGGATCGATGGTCGACAGATCGACCAGCACCTTTCCTCTGGTTTGGGCCGAAGCGGCAATGCCGCCCTCGCCAAACACGCAGTGCTCAACGGCCTTTCCATCGAGAACGCACATCAGCACGGTGTCGCTGGCCGACACCACCTCCGAAGGCGAGGCGGCCGCGACAGCGCCATGCGGCGTCACGAGGTTCAAACGTTCGGGCTCGAGATTCCAGACCGTCACCTGCCACCCGCGCTCGAGCAGCCGCCGCGTCATGGCTTCTCCCATAATGCCGATACCAATGAATCCAAGCTTGGGTCGTGTCATACCTGTCCCTGATCTGAAGAAGCAGCGATCACAGGCTTTGTGCGTGCTAGGTCAACAGTCCCGTGGCTCGAGGGCTCAAGCAGCATGCAGCTCGCCTCACCGAGCAAGTGTTCGCCAGCCCATTGCTCGCGCTCCCGGCGGCGCGCTTGAATGACATCGGGCATGGCCTCATACGCATCCAGGGACTCGCGACGATGGCCAAAATCAGACCAGCCCAGCAGCATGCTAACGCCCGGCGTCGCAGGACCGGAGACATTGTCAAAAACGCCTGCCACCGTGGTGCCGGAGGCGGCCAGCGCGGGGAGGTCAACATTGGCAAGCACCTCATCGGCCTGCCGCGTCCTGCCGACGGCTATGGGAAGTACGCGCAGCTCATAAATGCCGCAGTGTTGAGCCGCTGCCCGTCCGGTATTGAAGGTCAACCAGGCCTGTGCAGGCGTGAGAAAGCGCAGGTCGTAGCGGCGCACCATTTCGCCCGGGCCATTCGTCTCGACCCGCAGCGCATTCCACTGCACGTTGGCGTTGAGCCCTGCAAAGGCCGACGCACGTTCTGCGAAATCGGACCATCTGAGCAACCAGACAAACACCGGGGCTGGTGCGCCCGCGACAGCGGTCCATTGACCGAGGCGCGGTGAAAAACCATGCTGCTCGAAAAAAGGCGGCATGACCGAACCGATGCGTTCGACGAGGTCGCCGAGCCTGCCGGGGGCCGGATGGTAGATGCGCAGTTCGTAGAACATGTCGTCTTTCGGGGTTCAGGTCGCGCTGTGGGTCTTGCTCACGCTCACTCGGCTTTCATCCCGGTTTGCTTGATCAGCGCAGTCCATTTTTGCAACTCGCTTTCAATCACTGCCGCGAACTGCTCGGGCGTGCCGCCCACGGGTTCCGCCGCCTGGACGGTTAGCTTCTCTTTCATGGCAGAAGAGCGAACGATGCGGCCGATCTCGCTCGCCAGTTTGTCGATCACGAGCTTGGGTGTGCCGGCCGGCGCGATCACGCCGTACCAGACGTCGGCCTCATAGCCACGAATCGATGCGCCGAGGGGCGGTACATGAGGCAACATCGGGATGCTGATTTTGCTACTTACCGCTAGTGCCTTGAGTTTGCCCTGTTGCAGGTAGGTCTGAGAAAAGAGCGGCGTGGTGAAGCCCAGTTGGATATGCCCTGCCAGCAAGTCGGTCAACATCGGCGCGCCGCCCTTGTAGGCCACATGGGTCATGTTGATGCCGGCGCTCAGGTTCATCAGTTCATGAAAGAGGTGCTGGGTCGAGCCATTGCCTGGCGAGCCATAGTTGATCTTCCCGGGTTGCGCCTTGGCCAGCGCGATCAGTTCGGCCACGCTGTTCACCGGCAGCGCGGGGTTTGCGACCAGCACGAAGGGCGAGCTAGCCACAATCGAGACTGGCGCGAAGTCCTTCAGCGTGTCGTACGGCTGCTTCGGGTACAACAGCGCGTTGGTGACGTGCGAGGAAATCGTGAGCATCAGCGTGTAGCCGTCCGGTGCGGCCTTGGCCAACTCCTGCGTGCCAATTACGCCGTTGGCACCGCCGCGGTTGTCGACCACCACGTTCTGGCCCAAGGTCTTTGCGAGTTCGACGCCAATCGCGCGCGCAATGATGTCCGCGCCGCCACCGGGCGGGAAGCCGACAATGAGCCGGATCGGTTTGCTGGGATAGGTGTCGGCAACCGCGGGGGCGACGCCCAGCGCGAAGGCGGCGGTGAAGGCCGCGGTGAAGGCCGCACCCGAGACGATCCTCCCCAACTTCGCGACTTTTGTCTTCAGGGCTGGGAAGGCGGCTGCGCCAGGGTTTTTTAAACTCATCTTTATCTCCGTAAAATTCTTGGTGCAAACGAGGTCGTGCAGTTTATTTTTGGGATGCAGCGCGCGTCAAATAAAATTTTTTGGGGACGTGGGCAAAAAGAACTTCGACTATCGGCTGAACGCGCCCCGCGCACGCAGCGACTCCAACGCGTCCTTGTCGAACCCGAATTCGTTGAGCACCTGGACCGTGTGCTCACCCAGCAAAGGCGCGGGTAACGCACTTGCTGGGGCGTGCCGCTGAGCTTGATCGGAAAACCGAGCGACTTGACCGTGCCCTCGACCGGATGCTCGATGTCCAGCACCATCTCTCTGGCCTGAGCCTGCTCGCTGACCAGCGCCTCCGCGTAGTTGTAGATCGGTGCGGCAGGCACACCCATGGCCAACAGGGTCTCTACCCATTCTTCCGCCGGTCGCGCCGCAAAGCTCTTTTCTATTTCTTCGATCAGCGCCACACGGTTGCGAAGGCGTTCGACGTTGGTGAGAAAACGCGGATCGTCGAGCAGATCCTTGCGCTCGATTACCTGGCACAGGCTCTGCCATAATTTCTGGTTGGCCGCACCGATGACGAAGTGGCGATCCGCCGCGCGAACCGCCTGGTACGGCGCGCTCATGCGGTTGGCGCTCGCTATCGGAACGGGAACTTGACCGGTGCCCCAGTACTCGGCCGTTTCCCAGATCGAAAGGCTCAGCGCGCTTTCAAAGAGGGAGGCGTCGATGTACTGGCCTTCACCGGTGTGTTGACGGCCGATCACCGCACTCAGAATGCCGTAAATCGCAAACAGGCCCGCGCCCAAGTCGGCCACCGGCAAGCTGGACTTCACGGGCGCCATGTCGGGATAGCCCATGACGCTCATCACGCCCGTCATGGCCTGCGCGATTAAATCCAGGCCCGGACGCTCGGACCACGGTCCGGTCTGGCCGAAGCCCGAGATGCTCGCATAAACGAGCTTCGGGTTGATCTTTTTCAGCGTCGGGTAGTCGATCTGGAGCCGCACGGCCACGCCGGGACGGTTGTTCTCGACCAGTACGCCGGCTCCCCGAACGAGCTCGTAGAAGGCCTCGCGACCAGCTTCCGTCTTGAGGTTTAGCTCAACGCTGCGCTTGTTGCGATTGAGCGCAATGAATCCCCCGCTGTCTTCACCTTTGAGCGTAAAACCCATGGCGCGGCGCGTCTGGTCGCCGGTACCGGGAGGCTCCACCTTGATAACGTCGGCGCCCATGTCACCGAGCATCATGCAGCAGAAGGGGCCGGCCATCACCTGGCTGACATCGAGAACTTTGAGGTGCGAAAGGGGGAGAGGTTTGCTTGGCGACGCAATGGTGTATTCCTTGTACAACAATTCAGTGGGTAACGGTCGTCTGAAGACCGTAGAAAGCCTGGGCCGTTTCACCCATGACCGCGGCATGCAACTCAGGCGGAACCAGACGCAGACACGCCTCGCGCCAACGGGTCACGCCACCAGCGAGGTCGACCACCGGCCAGTCGCTGCCCCACATCAAGCGGTCAGGTCCAAAGCAGTCGAGCAGGTGGTCGACATAAGGCCTCAGGTCGTCGTCGCCCCATTCGACGCTCGCTTCGGTGACGAGGCCGGAGAGTTTGCAGAACGCCAGGGTATCCCGGGCCACACGCGCAATGTCGCGCGCCCAGGGCTCAAATTCGCCTCGCGCGATCGCGGGCTTTGCGCCGTGGTCGATGACGATTGCCAGCGCAGGGTGCCGTTGCGCAAGTTCCGCAAGCAGCGGCAGGTGGCGCCCACGCGCGGCCACGTCGAAGCGTAGTCCGTGTTGGGCGAGCGCCTTGAGGGCTGGCTGGATCTCGGGGCGCAGGATCCAGCCGGTTTCCTCGATAAACCCGAGCATCGGCCGCACGCCCTTAACGGACGGCTGCGTTGCCAGCACAGCAATTGCTTCAGGGGCCGTCGCTGCCGCAAGGTCGACCCAGCCGACCACACCGCGCACCAGGCCTTGGGACGCTTGCGCAACCCTGATCAGGAATTCGGTTTCCTCTGCGGTGGGCGACGCCTGCACCAGCACCGTTCCCGTGATGTCGCCGAGCAGCGGCCGCAAGTCGTCAAGGTCATAGTCGCGGTAGATCGACATCCCGGGCTTGAGCCAGAAATAGTCATGCTGCCCGATCTTCCAGACGTGCTGGTGTGCGTCCACCCAGTCCAGTACAGGCTTGACGTGCGGCGAGGCAGTCACTTCACCGCCCCCATCGCCAGTCCGCGAACCAGATGGCGTTGCATCAACATCATGAACACCATGATGGGAATCATGATGCCAATTGCCGCCGCCGCCGACAGGGACCAGTAGTTCAGGTCTTCACCGCCATACTCGGCAATCGCCACCGGCAGGGTCTTGGTATGCGGCCCCGTCAGAACCAGCGCGAACAGGAATTCGTTGTAGGCAAGCAGCAGGCTGAACAGCGCTGTCACCCACAGCCCTGGCCGCACGATGGGCAACACGACCTTGAAAAACGTCTGCCATTCGCTGGCGCCGTCGATCGACGCCGCTTCATCAATCTCGGTCGGCACATCCACAAGGAAGCTGTGCATCAGCCAGATCGTGAACGGCTGGTTGATCGCGACCAGCGCCAGGATCATGGCGGGGTAGGTGTCGATCAGGTTCAGGTACTTGGCCAGCATGAAAAACGGAATGGCCAGCAGCATGTGCGGAAACATGCGCAGCGACAGTAGGCCAAACAGGATGCCGCGCGCCGCCCTGCCGCGCATGCGCGAGAGTCCGTAGGCGGCCATCGTGCCGATCGAGACCGAGATCAGCACCGTGCTGACGGAAATGATCAGGCTGTTGACGAGGAAGCCGGCGAAGCCTTTCTCGAACCAGACCTGATGGTGAAATTCCAGGGTAGGCAGAAAGACCAGCGTGGGCGGGATCGCGAATGCGTCGATCGGCTGTTTGATCGAGGTCAGGAACGCCCAGATCACCGGCGTCAGCATCACTGCCGTGAAAAGACACAGCGCGAGGAACAACAGGGTCTGCGACGTGCGGGGGCGCCGGTTTTTCATTGGGATTTCTCCTTGCTGCGGCCGACGACGCCAATCAGGATGGCGGCGAGCAGCAGCACGATGACGAGTGTCAGGACACCGAGTGCGGAGGCTTTTCCGACTTCGAAAAGGCGAAACGCCAGCGCGTAGGTCTGCATGGTGAGGGTCTCGGTGGCCGAGCCCGGCCCACCGGAGGTGAGGACGTAAATCGTGTCGAAGTAGCGGAACGCGTCCATCATGCGCATCGTCAGCACGAAGACGATCAGCGGCCTGATCGAGGGCAACATGATGCGGAAGAGAATCTGCCAGCCCGCCGCGCCGTCGATTTGCGCCGCTTCAATCTGGCTCTGGTCAACCGTGTTGAGGCCCGCGTAGAGCACCAAGATCATGAATGGCGTGAACTGCCAGGCATCGGCAAGTACCACCGAGATGCGCGCCCACATCGGGTCGCCAAGCCAGTCGGGCGAGAAGATGCCCATGCTGCCCAGGATCAAATCCAGCAACCCCCACCGCCCGGCAAAAATCCATTTGAGGAAGAGCGCCGCCACCACGGGCGTGATGATGTGTGGCAGGAACATCAGGAGGTTGAGCGTGCGCACGCCGAAGGTCAGCCGGTACAGTCCGTAGGCAATCGCAAGCCCGACACAAAATTCCAGGCTCACCGCCGCGACGACGATGAGCAGCGTGCGTTGTAATGACGACCAGAAGCGGCCATCGCCCAGCAGGTCGGTGTAGTTGCCCAGGCCCACGAAGTTGCTCACGCCGCTGTCGAGGTAGTAGCTGAACAGGCTCAGGTAGAGCGCGTAGCAGAGCGGATAGATCAGGATGAAAAACGAGACGATCGCGCTCGGCAAAAGGAACGGCCAGAGGCGTCGGCCCTTCGCGGCCTTGACGCGTCGCTTCGCGGCAGGTGTTCGCACTTCATGGCGAGTGTTGCTCATCGTTGTTTCCACAGCCATGTGCCCCTCAAGCGACCAGGCGTACGCCGCTCGCTGCATCAAACAGATGTGCGCGGTTGAGATCGGGCGCGAGCGCGATCCGGTCGCCGGAGCGGCAATCGGTGCGGTCACGGACCGTTGCCGTCATTTCCTGGCCCTTGAAGCGGCAGTAAAGCTGTGTATCAGCGCCCGTGGGCTCAACCACGACGACTTCGACCGGCAGGCCGCTGGCGCCAACGACGCAATGCTCGGGCCGCATGCCGTAGAGCACGGATTGTCCTTCCGCCGCGCGCGCGCCGGCCGGCAGCGGCAGGGTGACACCGCCTTCGAACTCGACGTGTCCGTCCCCTGTCGACCGCGCCACGCCCGGGATCAGATTCATGGCAGGCGAGCCGATAAAGCGGGCGACGAAGGTGTTGGCTGGCCGGTCGTAGAGATCGAGCGGCGCGCCCGCCTGCTCGACCACGCCGTCCTGCATCAGCACGATTTTGTCGGCCATCGTCATGGCTTCTGTCTGGTCGTGCGTCACGTAGACCGAGGTCGTCTTGAGCCGCTGGTGCAGCTCCCTGATCTCGGTTCGCATCTGCACACGCAACTTGGCGTCCAGGTTAGAGAGCGGTTCGTCGAACAGGAACACCTGCGGGTTGCGCACGATGGCCCGGCCCATCGCCACACGCTGCCGCTGGCCGCCGGAGAGCTGGCGCGGGTAGCGGTCGAGATAGGGGACCAGGCCAAGGATATCGGCCGCCTTGTGCACCCGCTGCTCGATCTCCGGCTTCGACTTCTTCGCGAGCTGCAGCGAGAACGACATATTTTCCCGCACCGACATGTGCGGGTAGAGCGCATAGTTCTGGAACACCATCGCAATGTCGCGCTGCTTGGGCGGCACGCTGTTGACCACCCTGGCGCCGATGGAGATCTGGCCTTCATCGATTTCCTCCAGGCCCGCGATCATTCGCAGCAGCGTGGACTTGCCGCAACCCGAAGGCCCGACCAGCACGCAGAATTCGCCGTCCGCAATGTTGATATCGATGCCGCGTATGACATGCGTGTCGCCAAAGTATTTCTCGATTCCGCTGATCTGCACGGATGCCATCAGTTCCTGCCTTCCTGCTTCTTGAGCCAGTGATGTTGCTTCGGTCTTAGCGGTAGTAACCGCGCGCTTTGAGGTAGGCCTCGGTTTCGCCGGCAGCGGCGTCCAGCGCCTGCTTGGTCGGCATCTCGCCCGTGACGGCCTGCAGAATCCGGCGCGAGATGAATTCGCCCACCGCGTAAAACTCGGGCAGCGCCGGGAAGGGTGTGCCGCTTTCGATGGCCTGCGATGCCGCCGTATAAAAGCGGTTCTTCGCGCGCAGTTCCGGATCGTTGAGCAGCGAACGCCGGGGTGGCACCAGCAGCGAAGCCGCTTCGCGCATATTGGCCTCTTTGGTGGCCGTCGCAATGATGCGAAACAGCGTGTCCGGGTCCTGCTTGCTGAACGCGGAGATACCGTAGCCGTCAGCTAGCACGCGGGCATGGCCTTCGGGCATCGCGGCCCATTCGAACTTGCCGGCAACGCGGGACTGCTTCGGATCGTCGACCGAGCGGGCGCGCGTCGCCCACTGCATGCCCATGGCGGCCGCGTCCTGCTGCAGGGCGATAGTGCATTCGTCATTGGCGGCGGCCGCAAATCCGCGCTGGGCTGATTTTGTCACTTCCTTCAGCGCTTCGATGGCGCGCACGCCGCGCTCATTGTTAAAGATGGGCCGCCACTTGTCGTCAAACCAGCCCTGACCGATGGTGTTCATGTACCAATGCGCCTCGTTGAGCGTGGCGTCGGTGGGCTTGAGGCAATTGATGGTGCCGGCGCGCATCGGCGAGTTGAGGGCTTTGGCCAGCGCCTGGAACTCGGCCACGGTCTTGGGCACGGTCTTGCCGTTCGCGTCGAACAGGTCCTTGCGGTAGTACAGCATCATCACGTTGACAGTGCCGGGTATCGCGTAGATGCGGCCGTTGTAGGTGCACATCTTCATCGCTGCGTCCGAGTAGTCGCCGAGGTTGAATTCGTTCTTGTACTTGGCCCAGAGGTCGTCCAGGGGCCGTAACCAGCCGTTGCGCGCGTAGGAGGCCACTGTTGAGTCGATGACGTAGACGATATCGAATGTCTGCGCCTTCGACGACATTGCAATGGTCACCAGTTCGCCCATCTTCTCGAAGGGCATCAACTGGGCGTTGACGTCCACACCGGGCAATGCAGTCTTCATCTTGCCGGCCCAGAACTCTAGCGCGGGGTAGCGGTGGCTGATCAGTTGCACGGGATCGGCCGCCAAGGCGCGCCGACTCCCCAGCGTTGCGCCCACGCCCAGCGTCACCGCTGCGGCAGAAATCCTCTTGATCATGGCACGGCGGCCTGGATTGTGAATATTCATGGTTGTCTCCGTTGACGTCTAGCTCGATCTGCGCTGCATGCGCCTCCAGTTCATCGCCTAGACCGCACTGCTGCTCGTTCATCCGGCCGTCCTGTAGGACCAATTGCCCAGATGCAACTTTTAACTTTACGCGCCGTCGCAGGATGGGTCAAACGACAAATTTTCACGCGTCACGATATAAAAACTTGACCTTCACCAAGGCCTCTGCCGCCCTTGCACAGAGGCTGTATGGTCATTGGCGGGGCAGCTCACGCAGCGCGCAGCCCCTACCGCTCGCCGAGGGTCTGGAATTCCTGCCAAGTCACCGGATCGAGCGGTTTGCCGTGTTGCTCCCGCTCCTTCGCTTCGGCCTTTTCCAGATCGCTGGACGCACGCACGGCCGCGTTCGCTTTAACACTGACGCCGCAGTTCGCCAACCAGCGAACTGACCGAGGCATTGAACGCGCTGATCGCCTGAAACAGCGCCTGTTGCAGCACGATGAAAAAATGTCCGATTTCAATCGGCTTTGAGTAGTCCGGGCCGTTAAACGACGGAAACCTAGTGCAGTGTTTCATATATATTGAACTTTCGTTCAATATATATCTTTGATCCTGATGAATACAGTCTCGAGGAGCCCGGGATGATTCACCGCAGAGTTGTAGTCGAGTTTGGCCCAGACGATCTGGGGGTACCCTGCTTGCCTGGCGTACATCGAGCCTGGCGAGTGTTCGTTGCGCCGTTCGAGCCAATATGGTGCTGATGGCTGCCGCGGGTTTTTCCGATAGTGTCATTGCGCAGGAACTCGATGTTGGCGCGCCGCGCGTTCGGCGCTGGGTGGCGCGATATGTGAAGCTTGGACTGCGAGGGATAGAAAAAGACGCCCCTCGTGGCGGACGTCCACGCCAGGTGAGTGCTCAGCGGGTTGTGGAATTGACCACGCAAACCCAGCCTGAAGCGGCAACGCAATGGAGCACGCGCACGATGGCCAAGCAAGCCGGTGCCAGTGCAGCGACGATATCGCGTATCTGGCGCTCGCACGGCCTCAAGCCACATCTGAGCAAGACGTTCAAAGTCTCCAATGACATCAGGTTCGAAGAGAAGCTTACCGATATCGTCGGGCTGTACATGAGTCCGCCCGAGCGCGCCGTGGTGTTGTGTTGTGATGAGAAGAGCCAGGTGCAGTCACTTGACCGCACGCAGCCATGGTTGCCGCTCAAGCGTGGCCGAGCCCAGACCATGACCCATGATTACAAACGCCATGGAACGACCACGCTGTTTGCGGCGCTCAACAATCTCGATGGCACCGTCATCTCGCAATGCCAGCAGCGCCACCGGCATATGGAGTGGCTGAAGTTTCTCAAGCAAATCGACACTACCGTCGCACCTGATCTGCAAATTCATGTGGTGCTGGACAACTACGCGACCCATAAACATCCCAAGGTACTGAAGTGGTTGGCCAAGCGAGCCCGCTTTCACATGCACTTCACCGCAACCAGTGCGTCCTGGTTGAACATGGTCGAGCGATTCTTCAGGAATCTCAGCGAGGATCGGCTCAAGCGCGGAGTCTTCAAAAGTGTGGACGAGTTGATCGCCGCAATCGAGCTCTTCGTGCTCGCCCACAACGAGGCTCCAAAGCCCTTCATCTGGACGGCCAGAGCCCGTGACATTCCAGAAAAAGTCATGCGCGCCAAGGTGAAACTAAAAACAGTTCAAACAGCGTGAAACACTACACTAGGTCGTCTGAGTTGGCCGCATCGATCACGGCATCCGCACGACGTGTCTCTCGGGTCAACA